>OLHY01000423.1_pt1 | contig 13663 bp, 12 predicted proteins | sample 1609411 | NCBI WGS metagenome assembly OLHY01 (sample SAMN05416817, study PRJEB24817) | seawater metagenome | isolation source: Sea water | place: Canada:Atlantic | collected 2013-07
GGTGATAACGGAGCACTTCCCGACAAGGTCACACGACTCACGGAACAATCGACGGACATCGACGACCAGATGGCGCGCATGGAGTCACTCGTTGAAATGCGCAAACAGAGCTTGATCGACGGTTTCGTTGCCATGGAACTGGCTCAACAGAAGATCAATCAACAAATGAACTTTTTGAGTGCAAAATTCAGCGGACAACCGGCACAATAAGCAATCAAGAGATATGAAAACATTCAGATACATACTGAGCTTGAACAGTGCCACCCTCCTGTTTGCCATCACGCTGTTGGTAACGGGATGCCAGACAGGTTCTCCTCTCAAGCCCAAACCAGCCCCTTATCAACCTGGAAATTTTTCATCCAGCAGAACTCATCTGACACCGGAAATAGTCACCGTCGCTGTCATGCCTCCCGAAGTGACCGTACAATTGGCTTCAGGACATGAGGCCACCTTGAAATTATTGCAGCAAATCCACGGCACGGAGGTCATGAAAACCCATGCTTTCGCCGTGCGCTTGATCAATGAAGACATGCTGAAATCTTTGGTAGGGCGCAAATCAGTCTCTGCAAATCAGCCATTCCCTGCTGAATTTTTCGACGCATTGCGTGAGAACCTGAACTGTCAGGCCGTATTGATCAGTGAATTGACCGCGCTGAAAACCATGGCTCCCATGAAGATGGGCTGGCACATGAAGCTCATCGACACAGAATCACTGGAAGCTATCTGGGAAATCGATGAATTCTATGACGCCGGAAACATTCACGTTGCCGCAGCTGCTGAAGAGTATTACGAGACCAAGCTCAGCGGCGCCTTTCGCAAGCCTGACCCAGAACTGGTACTTGCTTCTCCGCGTTTGTTTGGTCAATACACACTTGACTCTGTTTTATCCACTTTACCACCCAGGCAATGATACAAAAGCAAGCCATGATCATCACCTGTAACAATCAACACAAAGGCAAATCCATATGCATATAGAACCCATGCGTGATCCTTTGATGGCTACCCTGAACCCATCAAATGCATCCTCAAAACCACCTGAAATCCAGAAACACGATGAATTTATTAATTCTGTAGCTGAATTAGAGCGCAAATTAATGCACACGGAAGGTGAAATCCGACCGGAGGTCATCCACCGAGGCAAGGAATTATTGAAAACCGAAAATTACCCTCCACTGGAAACGGTGATGAAAATAGCAAATCTAATAGGCAACGAAATCGAAACTGAAGACTCAACACATTCATAAGCCATGTTAAGAAGCCCACTCCAATCCTATAAGACCATTTCACTTGAAACTGCGCCTCCGGGTCAACTGGTACTGATGCTTTTTGATGGAGCCATCAAATTTCTGGAAAGAGCCAAGTTCGGTTTTGGTATCGAGGACCCAGTAGAGATGAACGAAACGGTTCACAACAACATCACCCGTGCCCAGGACATCATCAACGAGTTGAACAGCACACTCAACATGGATCAGGGCGGTGAGGTTGCCGTTGTCTTGCGAGACTTGTACGTTTATCTGGATAAAAGGCTTTTTGAAAGTAATATCCGAAAAGAGAGTCAGGGTGTCCAGGAAGTCATCGATCGTCTCTCCACTGTCCAGGAAGGGTGGTCGAAGATGCTCGAGCAGGAAGCTGCCGTCGCTTGTTGACAACAATAACCTGCACCTCATGAAACCAGATTGGGTTCTTACAATAGAAGCATGGTTGAGTGAATGGGAGACTCATACCATCGAAGAAGAAAGTGCCATCCAGTCTCAGGATTGGCAGAAACTATCCTCCCTGCACGCATCCAAGGAGGAATTGATGCAGTCGATTCAAGCCACACTTGATAAGGAAGAAGACGCAGAAGCTGGACTGAAAAGGTGGTTGGCACCCCAAATGGCAGATCTTTTCGCAATGGAAAAAAAGAATGCGGAGCTGCTGGCTATCAAACAGAACTATGCCAAGGGGGAAATTGACAAATCCCGTTCTTCAGGACGACAATTGAACAAGATCAAATCAGCCTACACAGCGGACAAGGACAGTGTAATGCTGACTTCCTATTCCTGAGCCAACTTTGTAATCCACTCCTTTCCATCTTTCCAAATTTCCATTGGAGTCAGGAAACTTCCTTCCTCAGCTACTCCTTCTCATCATAAAACTCCCCCGAATCCCCTTGAATTATCTTTTATTGGGGGATGGCACGTGTCAGGGAGCTAAATCCAGATCCTTGAGGTTGTAAGTCACCAGGTCCTTGAGCGTTTGACACATGGAATCGCCCATCGATTTTTCTGCCGGTGAAAGCAGATATTGCAAGGCGTCATAAGGCTTTTTCATCTGTGCATTCGAGCCCGATTCATACGCTATCTTTGCCCATGCATATCCCAGCTGCTTGTCCATGTATGGCTTTCCTTCAATCCCGTAGAGTACGGCTAGTCTTGCCTGAGACGCCGTATCACCTCGCACGGCTGCATCTTCATACCAACGAACAGCCTCTTCGATATTGATAAAAACACCCTTCTTCCCTGTTTCGTAAATACGCCCCAGCATATATTGCGCATCCCGGTCACCATAGAGATATTGTTCCTCTCTGTGAGGAAGTAGATTTGCCTTGAAATGGTTCACCGACTTTCTGCAAGGCCCTTCATGTGTGGCGGCTTGATGATAATAGTAAAGCGCTTCGGTTATATCAGATTTGATCCCCTGCCCCCTCTCATACATGAACCCCAAAGCAGCCTCAGCCTCGGGAAGCCCCTGTCGCCCGGCTTTGAGCATGAACTCAAAAGCCTTGAACAAGTCGAGTTCAACACCTTTTCCATGCTGATGAAACAATGCCAGGTTGTATTGTGCTTTTGCAAAATTCTGGTCCGCTGCTTTCTGTATCCAATGGAGACCTTCCTCGGGATTCCTTGCCACACCATATCCATTAAACAAATTGAATCCCCATTGATTTTGAGCAGCGGAATCGCCGGAACGCGCGAGCTTTTCCAGCGATTCTGCGTCAGAAATACCTGTGGGGCTTGAATCGTTGCTGCAGGCATTCATCAGGCAGACAAGCATGATCAGGCACCAGCGTGTGGGCTTCATCCATGGCGAGGAAAGGCATTTACTTTTCATGTTGATTTAGGAGCAGGATTTTTCATCGTAGATTGGATCGCATCGGATAACAGCTTATATGCCGTAGGCAATATTTTCTCCAGTTGAGTGGATGCATCATTGATTTTGTGAATCGCTCCACCATCGTTCAGATCAATGAGTTGACGATACATTTTGATGAACGCCAGGCTGAATTCCTGCTCGCGTGCAGGATCGGCAGATGAGATTTTTCGACCAGCCACCATGTCAATCATCATCCATTGGGCAGTATGACGCGCTGTGACTGGATCGCCTGCATAGTCGGTCTTGAACTCAAAAGCTTCCTCCCATTTTTGGTTCACGATCAACGCCTCGATATGCAGAAAGAGCACCTTGAATTCAGAGCCGAAAAATTTAATGGCTTCCGATGTCCAGTCCAGCGCAAATTCCTTCATCTTTGTTTGACCCAAAGCAATTTCAGCACCAAGAATCCAATACTGCATTTCACTGGAACCCACCTTGATGTAGCGGTGCAGGATCTGAAGCGCTTCCAGTGCATGATCAATCTCATTGAGGAATCTTGCGTAGTCAATGATGATATTAATATTGTCGGGCGATCTTTCAAGCGCCAGTCCAAAGCAATCGTTGGCAACCCTGAGATTCTTTCGGCGCGCATGAATCTTCGCCATGAAAAAATGGGGGATACCGGTTTGAACTTCGTTGATCACGGGAGTAAATGCAGGATCGTCTTTTGTATCAATGCAGGCCTGTAATGATTCAAGCGCGTAATCATCCATCCCTCGCTGAGTCTGAGCCAATCCAAGGTAGAAATACAACGAGGCTGTCTTGACATGATCACGCACAACCGGCATTGCTGCAATTTCCAATAGTCTTTGATGCGCTTGCTCCTGAATCAACAGATGTGCAAACTGATGGATCAATGTCTCCCGAAACTCGGGCGTCACGTGTTGATCAGGCATGCGCTGGAGGCAGGAAAAAGCCTGTTCATATTGTTTCAGGGCTTTCTTGTTCGCTCCTGTCCTTGCAAGTTCGAGCCCGTAGTTCATCAAAAGATTGGGCTCATCGGGTGTTTCAATGACCGCTTTTTCAAGCAGCTTCAAGTTACGCTTCTTTTTCTGTTTTTCATTCACTTGCTCCTCCGAGTAGCCGAAGTGATTGATCAGCGATTGTCCAAGCCGACAGTCAAGATTCCAGCGACGGCGGAGCACCTCCATGCTACTGAATATTTCCTCATGAATACGTCCCACAAAAAACAATCCGGGCGCATTGCGAAGGAGGCGGGGCACATAATTGTTCCCTCTTTCATGGATGCCTTGATTCACAAGAGGCAGGCGATAAGCCATGACGCCCTGAGATTGAATCTCTTTTTTAAGCGTCTGGATACTTTCCGGGTCCAGGGTTTCATCAGCATCCAGGATGAGCAGCCAATCCCCGCTGGCATGTTCCAGTGAGTGGTTGCGAGCCTCACTGAAATGGTCGTTCCAGGTACTTTCGATCACCTTTGCGCCGAAGGCGGCGGCTTTCTCTCTGGTCGCGTCCTTTGAACCTGTATCCACTACAATGATTTCATGTGCCAGATCGGCCACACTTTTCAGACATTGGCCCATCTGTTTCTCCTCATCGCGCACAATCATGCACACCGATATCCTGGGCTTCGCAGCGATGGCTGGAACGTCCCCCAATTTACAAGCAGGTTTGACACTTGCAGATTTCTTGGAGAGTTTCTTTTTGAATTGTTTGGCTTCTTCCCATTGGGGAACCATTTTCTTCAAAATACCCGCGCATTGCTTTGCTTTGGCATAGTTGCGTGTGACCGCTGCCACTTTTCCCAGCAGAAGATACGCTTCGGGATGAAACGGACGCTGCGTGATGGCTTCCACACATCCCATCCAACTTTCCTGCCACCTCTCCGCATTGAATGCCTCAACGGCAGAACGAATGTCACCCAACAAAGCGCATGCAGGCTTCCTGATGGGTGCTGTCGTCATCTTGTACTGTTGCTCCTTGGCAGTATCATCAGATTGAGGTTCGGAAGCGGCGTTCCAATGAGTGGATATCAGGATCAGTGCTCCAATCCTTTTCTCAGTCCAATAATCACCCAACTTTTTTAAAAACTTTTTCCCCGCATCCAATTGACCATATTCCCCCAGCAACCAGAGTAAATTACTCGCTGCCAGTTCGTTATCATGCATTGACTGAAGTGACTGCTGGAGGCAATGAATAGCGAACGCATTATCCCCTGAATCAGCCTCTTGCCATGGTATACGAATGGTGAATGCAAGTTCTGCAAGATCATACCATGCAAGGGCAGTGGTTTGAACACTGGAAGTGTCGACACAGTAAATGGATCCAATATCCAATTGTGCTCGGAATGCGTCCTTCAATGGCTGTTCTTCACTCGCAATGAGATCGAGTTCCTGTTTACCTGATTGTGAATCTTGATATTGCAGCGATAAAAGCTCGGATACATGAGCAACCCTTACCCCTTTTTTTGCAGCACGCATCAGGATTTCGTGATGCCCCGCTGCTTTCAGGCGAGTATCAAATAATCCGAGGTCGCTCAGGGTGGATTTACTCCAGAACTGCAAGCATGCCGTGTAAGGATAAAAAAGACTCAAACCCGGATGATAGTCGGGATATCGAACCTCTTTGGTGATATGTTCGGATGAGAAATGATCATTGGATTTGGACGTCCAGACACAATCTGCATAGGCGAGCCCTGTTCCATCATGCTTCTCCATGGTCTGAGCCAACAACTCGAAGGCATCATCTCTGTATGCATCCCTGGTGTTGACATTGACAATGTACTTGCCGCGTGACTCACCGACTCCACGATTCCATACCTCACCAGGGGTCGCCTGCGCATCCATGCGAACATACCGAATGTTGGTATGCTTTTCCTGGAAATGTTTTACTATCACACCTTCCTTCTCGGGTGATGCATTGTCGATCACCAGAATTTCAAGACGATCATTCAGCGTTTGACGAAGAAGTCCATTCAGGCATGCCTCCATGCATTGTTCATCTGAATTTACCGATACACAGACGGTAACCAGAGGCTCCAGCTCTTCCTTGGTTGTCGATATCGTTTGAGGAAGTTCACCTGAAGCTGGAGGGTCTGGTGATGTCCTTTCGGGCATTTCATCTTGTGTGGACTCCAAGCGATTAATTTCCTCAAGTGTTAACTTTTCGGATGCTGATTCTCCGACTTGATGGAAGCACTGAGCCAACAATTTCAATGTGGGGACATGCCCAGGCTCAGTTTGCAAACTACGCGCGAGATGCTGTGCAGCTTTGAGAAATTCCTCTTCACCCATATACCACTGCGCCAGAAACCGGTGGGATGCCGCATCTTCCGGTATTGAATTCAGCCGTGATTCTATCAGTTGAAAAAAAGCGGGTTTGTTCTTATCTCGCAATACTTTTTCGATGACCAGTTGCTGGATCCTGGATGCATGTGCATCGCCTTTATCAGCTTTCAGAGCCAGCTGAATGACCCAGTCTTTCAGACCAAGGCGAGATGCATGCTGGATGAATTGAAAGGCATGAGGTGATTCAAGGATATCCTCGGGTTTAAAACTCGAAAACAATGCGACGGCCTTCTCGGTATCGCCCTTTTCGATCAACCCCTCGAGATTTTGAATAATTTCACGCGGATCATTCGTCGCTGCTTGATTCGATGAGTGTAATTTTGATTTTTGGTCAGGATGCTGTTCCCAGAGTTTTTCTGCTTCCTGGAAATCTGGCTGACTCTGTTTCAACTCGCTCAGACATTGTTCAACCAGATCCCACTGCAGACTGAGTGCCGCTGCCCTTGCGATATGCCAGGAGAGCCTGTCATGCGTGCATCCATGGGTTTTGGCTTTCGCAAATTCCGATAGTGCCTTGGCCCCATTTCCATGACCAAGAAAAGCCAAGCCCGACCAGAACCTCAGCCACGCATCCTGTGTGTGGAGGCTAAGGTATTCCAAAATCCCATCCATGTGGGCCAGCGGAGACATTTGACTGATTTGATCATCAGCCTCTAAAGCTTCTTGAAAATCTCTGGAAGTTAAACTTGTCCTATAGGCATGTCCCTGATCTCCCAATGACAGAATGTATTGGGAAGCTGCGGAAGCTGCTGAGGATTGCGTTTGATTGTTTGAGAATTGATCGGAATCAGGGGAAGTCCATGCCCATACATGCCTTCTCTTGGGACGCTCAAGCAGAGATGCATAAAGGCGATTGAGCTTGGGTGCCGCATTGGACGCTCCATAAAGTTGTTGAGCTACTTGTCGTGCGTTCTGTCCGATGCGTTGACGATCTTCCGGATGATGATAAAGGTGCTCAATAGCTGCCTGATATTCTTTTTCAGTGTCGACCAGAAGCCCGGAATACTGATCCACAATAAGCCCCTTGATACCTCCATGAGGAAAAACAACCGGTGGTATTCCGGCATACATTGCCTCCTGCAAATTGAGATCACCCGAGACGTCGGTGTCTTCGCACAATGGGTAACCGAAGACATCTAATTGTTCGAAAATAGGCACCATATCGTCCACATGGCCCAGAAAAGAAAAACGATTGGCTGACTTCAACAACCTGGCCTGCAACATCAATTCTCTTTCAATACCAGAACCACAAACAATGATCCTGAGGTCAGGTATTTCGATACCAGAACTCATTCGCATGAAATGCGGATGCAATCGATGATGATTTACACTGCCTATATAACCTACATTGAATCCTTCGTGATCTTTTGCACTAAGTTTGTCCAGACGACTGAAATCGGCAGGATTCACGATCATGGCGGTTTTGAGCTTTCTTTCCTGAATACTCAGCCCACTGAATGCGGGTACTTCATTGAAAGACGTTGGATTGGTGGCAACAGTAACATCACCATATTCAAGTAATTCTGGAACAATCACCTGAGGAAGATGCATTCCAGCAACATGACACCAGACAAGCATACGGGATGGAACAAAATCCATCCGCATGAATTCCAGTATGGCTGGTGAATTGCGCCAGTGCAGGTGAACGATATCGGATTGAGCAATCTGGTAATCGAGAAAAGGTTTACCGCGGCCATGATCTACTTCATAACCTTCAAGCTCAGCGAGTTTGAGACCTTCCGGAGTGGGGCGCTGCAGGGAAATGACCCTGTGAGTAAGTTGTTGATTATGATTCGTCGAGTGCTTCGACAATCTGAGAGCAACTTTGGAAGCGCTGTCGTTTGTCAGCCGTTCAATGACATGAAGGATGATGCAAGTTCCATCCGTGGAAATTGTCGGATCAGTGTTCGTGACGTTCATGTCGATCAGCGTTGACCAGAGCCGATCCCCTTTTCATCGAAATTAAGTATGTGATTCAAAAAAGCAAAAGGATCCACTCAAATAAGGTAGTGACTAAAATGATTAATTGTATGAGTCTTCTATTAGGAATTTATACTTTTTATGGAGGAAGCATGCAATCCCATTTTATAGATTAAATGAGTTATGATTTTGATTTTTGACTCATCTGATTAGAATTCTTTTATTGGAAGCACTAGGCATGATTTCGTTGGAGTTCTAAAATATTTACTGGAAATCCCTCATGGTCTTTGAGTCAACTACGGTATCATGGGATCCAGGCCGAGAACATACCCTTTTTTCGGGGCTAGGAGCTGCAGTGTTCGCTGTTGATTGACTTTATTAAATGTTTCGTAACAGCTGTTTTGTTGTGCAATGTACGCATTAGAAATTCATATTTTACTGCAATAGACTGAGGGTATTCCGGACCGCACTAAGAGTTGAATTTAGCAATTTCTACCGCTTCATCTGCGACATCTACATCTTGGATGCGAGAACTTGTAGCAACAAGGTTTTCAGTCATCACTGAGATTTGCTTCGAGACAGAATAAAAGCGCGCTAATGGTTTGTTCAAGTTTGCCTGGTTTTCCTGGAGATGCTTCGCAGATGATATAGCTGAAATATTTGTGTGGTTGATTTAATGATTGAATTCAAAAACAGGGATCAAAACCAGCAAGATGCTGGATGGTACTATGATATCTGCAATTCTTGTTTTTAATCGTTGGCTACATGCCTCTAGTTAGGCGGTGTAAGTTTAAGTTTACTGCAGCAATCGAAGCACGTTCTGAGGGATTTGATTGGCTTGCGCCAACATGGCTGTTCCCGATTGAACAAGAATGTTAAACCTCGCAAATTCCGAGGCCTCCTCCGCTACATCAACGTCCTGTATGCGTGAACTAGCAGCGGCAGTATTTTCAGAAGCCACGGCAATTTGTTCCGAGACAGAGTGCAGACGTGTCTGGTAGGATCCAATGGTTGCGCGACTGGATGCAATAATGCTTATGGCTTCTTTCATATTAGCAAGGGCTGTATCAGCATTCGCGGCGGTTGTGATATCTCCACCTACATCAGTAACAACCTCAGCCAAATCGATGCCGGCCATATTGAAAGTACCTCCTTCTGAATCAGTAGTAATCGCTAGGACTGCTGCGGCAAAAAGAGGTCTACCATTCCATGTTTTGCCAGCACTATCGGTAACGGTCTCGGCTAACTGCTGATATTCTAAATCGTAGAGCACTCTATCGGCGTCCGCTTTGGTGCCATCTTTTGCAAGAATTGAGAGTTCACCCATTCGATCCAATGAAGATCCAATGTTCTTGAGGTAACCGTCTTGAGCCTGCGTAAAAGAAATGGCATTGCCTACATTTGCCTTGGCTGCCTTGAACCGTTCGATCTGAGCATCCATTTTCATGGATACAGCCAAACCACCCGCATCATCGGATGCACTGGTTATTTTTGAACCAGAGCTTAGCCGGGCCAGTGATTTGTCCAAACTGGCTTGACTGGCTTGGAGACTTTTTGCTGCGGATGCAGCCGACATGTTTGTGTTAATTACCATTGACATAATATTATATCCTTATTTTCTATATTTAGTAATTTTATATACTACTATATTTTTTAAACCTCTTAAATGAAACTTAGTGTGCCATAACCTTTTTTTTGAGATCCGGCATATCCTTTTTATTTATTTTAGCCGCTGCCTGGTTATTGGATCTTATTTCGTCATGTATTTCTTTGCGAAAAATGGGTACGTCTCTGGGGGCATCAATCCCAATTTTGACCGTATCCTTTTCCGTTTTTACGACATGTATGATGATACGACCGTCAATGACAATGCTCTCCCCTTTCTTGCGTGATAAAACTAACATGATTTCTTTCTTGTTATGATTGAGCTTGCTCAGAGAGGCAGTATTTGATCGACGGCAAATTCAAGAGCATTTTTGGCAATGAACTGACCGCCGATACCGTTGTCCATATTAAAAAGAACGGGACCTTTGAGATTCGCTGTTGCTTTACCTCCGTCGCGCATGGTCACGATGTTATACATGACCAAGCTTTCCGGGCTTTGGATTTTCAACAATTCGAGATCATCTTTGGACACATCCGGTTCATAATCCGGAAAAAATGAAATGGACGGAACTAACAAAAAAGAAAGCTCAGGTCCCTCCATCATCTGGAGCCAGGCATGAGACGAATCATTATCTTTCTGTAAAAGAGAAAATTGTTTCACATTCTCGAACCCAACTAATCCATGAGGAAATCTAAAATCTAATTTAGAGCTACCTTTGGCTTCGGTCTCGGTTTCTGTTTGGACAGCGTTCATGATTTTTCCCAGAAAGCATCTCGTGTGCCAAAACGTTTAACCCACGCATGCCAAGAGCTTTAAACCAGTGATCTTGTAACTCTCAAAAAGCTCTGCACTTTCGGTTTTATTTGTTGGTTTTCATTGTTACACAATGACTTGGACCGTTTTTTTTTTGCAAACCTTGCAATGAATACAGAAAATATTTGCTGCGCTTGTTTGCAACAAAAGATATTTACCCTATCAAGGCAATTTACGCAAAACACGGAAGTTTTTGCCCGAACAACCTGGGTCAGTAATGCCATCCTGTTTTGCTAAGTGATCAATTTTGCCTCCTATTCATTTTTTGTCGGAAAGTAGGTAACATTTTCCGACACCTGACATCTTTGCCCTCTCATTGCATGTTCATATAGGGTGATAAATGCCTACCTGATTTGAGCCTTTCAAAAATAATCCACATAAAAACAAATCCCTGCCAAACGTAGTAAAATCAGCATCAAACAAAGCAATAGAATCAATCCACGGAGTTAAATGTCATGCATGTTCCAAGAAACAAATAATCGATGGCATGCCTTTTGCTTAGCCGGTTTGAAGTAAGAAATTCGTTATGATTGAAGGCTTGTTTAACCAAACTAATTATGTCGCGACCAAAAAAATGATGGATGCGACGACTCTTCGGCAGGAAGCCCTGGCCAGTAACATTGCCAATGTCGAGACCCCCGGATATCAAAGGATGGATGTTGCCGACAGCTTTAAGAACCAATTTTCAAAAGCTATCTCTGAGGGTGGCAAAGAAGCGTTTAATAATTTGAACGCAAGCCTCGAAGTGGACTCAACTGCCATCGCTCGGGATGAAACCGGAAACACAGTCGACCTGGAATCAGAAGTTTTACAATTGGGAGAAAACCAAATCGCACACCAATTGGAGTCCAAGATTATTACAGGCTCCCTTGCCAAACTCAGACTGGCCATCACAGGACGACCTTAATCTACCTGAACACTTTTAAATATTATGATACGTATCATGCCAGGAGCCGATGCCACCGTTGCCGCACTTAATGCGGAACGCATGAGGCTCGAAGTCATCTCCCAGAATATTGCCAATGCCAATGTGACCAATACGCCAGAAGGTGGACCATACAAACGCAAGGAAGTCGTTTTTGAATCTGTCATGAACGAAGCGTTCAAAACTCAAGATGGTAATAAGGAGACACCGATGATGGTGAAGGTAGGAAAAGTTGAAACTGACGAAACACCAGGAATCACCATCCATGATCCAAATCACCCGGATGCAGACGCGGAGGGAAATGTCACTCTGTCGAATGTCAACATACATGAGGAAATGGTGGATATGATCATGGCCTCGCGTTCATACGAAGCCAATCTATCGGCTATGAAATATGCAAGGAGCATGGCGGTTCAGACTTTGAGAATAGGTCGTTCCTGATTTTTCACATTCTTAAAAAGGACTCCTCATGGAAGGTATCTCCCAAGCCACCAATATCATGAATTCAGCGATGCAAGTCGCTAATCAGTCTGCCCAGCAACCGGATAGCTTTTTGCCCGCATCCATGCTTGAACAAGCGGATCAGATCAAACAAGCCATTTCGGCAAACGATAGTCTGCAAACAAGCCAGGCAACCGCAACAGGCGAGGCAGGCACCAGCTTCGCCAACATGCTTAAAAGTCTGGCGCAAGATGTTTCGGTCAAAAGCGCACAGGCAGGGGAAGCAGTTCAGGGAGTGCTTGCAGGCGAAGGTGTTCCCTTGCACCAGGCAGTCATTGCAGCAGAAGAAGCAAGTGTTTCTTTTCAACTGATGGTCGAGGTACGAAACAAACTTTTAGAGTCCTACCAGGAATTAATGAGAATGCAGGTTTAAGGGGAGTGAATAAGCGGCTATGATGCAGCAAATCAAACAATTGGGAGAACAACTACTCGGCATTTGGAAACAGCTTGGGCTGAACCAACGCGTTATCGTTGCCGCAGCAGGTGTAGGTGTTTTTGGAGCATTGATGGGCATTGCCTATTGGTCTGGTCAGTCAGAGTATTCTTTATTGTACGGGAATTTATCACTCAAGGAAGCAGACAAGATTCAGAGCCAACTGGAGTCAAGATCCATTCCCTACAAGATTGGCAACAGGGGTAATTCCATTCTTGTTCCCTCTGGTCAGGTTCATAGCGCCCGGATTTATCTGGCAGGGAAAGGCCTTCCAAGCAACAGCGACAAAGTAGGTCTCGAAATCTTTGATCGGCCTTCTTTCGGATTGAGCAACAAGCAGCAGGAAGTCAACCATACCCGTGCTATTCAAGGAGAGCTGGCGAAAACCATCGCACGCATGGATGGTGTAGAGGCAGCAGATGTCATGGTCGTCAGGCCTGAGAATGCATTGTTTGTAGACGAGCAATCTCAGGCTTCAGCATCCGTTTTCTTGAAAACTTCAGGACCTGCAAAATTGGGAGAAGAACAGGTAAGGGCGATTCAACATTTTGTCGCCAATGCCGTTGAAGGACTTGGCACAGAAGACGTGACAGTCACTAATTCGAGAGGTGAATTATTGAGTCAAGAACAAGCCCAAGACGCTGATACCTTCCTGTCGGATCAACAACTGGAATCACTAAGAAACTTGGAAGCCTACCTTTCGCGCAAAGCAGAAGAAATGCTTACCATTGTACTGGGACCGGGAAATGCTATCGTAAGGGTCTCAGCAGAGATCAATCGAGACACCATCACAACCTCCGATATTACATATGATGAAGATCCAGTGGCAAGAAGTTCGACTGAAACGATCGAAACAACTTCAACACAGCCACCGAGTCCTTTACCACCCAATCCACCCAATCCAGCCAACCCACCCAATCCAGCCAACACACCCAATGCCACTGCAATAACAACTGTAGATAGCACCACAAAGGCTGTCTCTTATACACATCTCCGAGCCCACGAGACAAGAGGCAATCTCG
>OLHY01000428.1_pt1 | contig 13475 bp, 20 predicted proteins | sample 1609411 | NCBI WGS metagenome assembly OLHY01 (sample SAMN05416817, study PRJEB24817) | seawater metagenome | isolation source: Sea water | place: Canada:Atlantic | collected 2013-07
GACACGAAGTGCCCACTTATACAAACGCTGCGCGTTTGTGTGGGCGGGGGAGACTAGCGTTTCCCCTCGACCCCTAAGCAAAGTGCGGCACAGAATGGCAATCTATCATCTCAGAGCTTCGATGATTTCCCGCAGTCAGGGCCGCAGCGCCACAGCGGCTATTGCCTATCGTGTGGCGGAGCGTATCGAAGACCGCCGCACCGGGCTGACCTTCGATTACGCCGCGCGGGGCGGTGTCGATCACACCGAAATCCTCGCCCCGGATCATGCACCGGATTGGGGCCGCGACCGATCCGAGTTGTGGAACCGCGTCGAGGAAGCCGAGACCCGGAAGAACAGCCAGGTCGCCCGCGAGGTGCGCGTGGCCCTGCCTGCCGAGCTGACCCATGCGCAGCGTGTCGAGCTGGTCCGGGACTTCGCCCAGGAACAGTTCGTGGACCGTGGCATGATCGCGGATATCGCCCTGCACGCGCCAGGGCGCGATGGCGATGATCGCAATCACCATGCCCACATTCTGCTGACCACCCGCGAGATTGGCCCCGAGGGCTTCACCACCAAAAACCGCGACTGGAACAAGGTCGAGGTTCTGGAAGGCTGGCGCGAAGCCTGGGCGCGGGACAGCAACATCGCCCTTAAGCGCGCCGGCATCGAGGATCGCGTGGATCACCGGACCTTGGAGGCCCAGCGGGACGAGGCGCTTGAGCTGGCATCGGCGGCGCGGGAGCGCGGCGACGAGGGCGCGGAGCTGGTGCAGACGGTGCGCGCTATTGAGCTGGACCGACCGCCGTTGCCCCAGCTTTCCCCCGGCGCGTGGCAGATGAAAGAACGCGGCATCGAGGTCGGGCGGGTCGGGGCCTGGCACGAGGCCAAGGCCCGCGCGGCTGAGGTGATGGAGGTCGCCCGCGAGCTGGCCGGTCATGTCCGCGACTGGCTCGACCGGGCGGCGGATCGCGTGTTGGACCGTCTCGGGCCGGAGCAATCCGAGCTGGCGCTTGCCGGAGGGCGTGAGGGCCGGGAGCAGGAACCCGACCTTGCCACGCGGCTGCGCGAAGCGTGGGAAGGTCGGAAAGAGGGTCGGGAGCAGCATGAAGCCGATGCCTCAGAGCGGGAGGTTCCGGACGATCTGGCGGCGCGGTTGCGGGCCGCGGCAACCGGGATCGACCGGGAGGCGTTCGGAGATCGCGTTTCCGCGTTGCGCGAGGGCCGCGAGGCCGAGGAACAGCACACCGCGCAGGAGCAGGAGCGGCAGCGCACCAAGGAGCTGGAACAAGAGCAGGAGCGCGAAGTTCATGCCCGCCGCGACCGAGGGCATGATTACGGGTTGTAGACCTTCGCTGCGCTGCTCGCGAACAACCGCTGTGCGGACTTTGCTGCCTTTCACCAACTGTTAATGCACGTCCGCTTTGCCTTAGGCCCCATCGGAGGGTTTGCTTGCTTCGCAATCAATGATCCAAGATCGGCTGTCGGCGATCCCGCCCGCCGGGAGGCCGCGATCTTGGTCTCGACCTCATTCAACGTTCGGATGGACCCACCATAGGTGTCCTCGTAGTAGTGCTCCAGGAGTTCAGGCGTGAAGCCCTCAATCTTGTGCGCCTTGAACGGAAGTCCCCTCACAAAGTGCTCTTGGGTCGGTCCGTGCGCGGGCTTGGGAGTGTCTGTCATCTCATGTCCTTTCAGTAGGTCGAAAATCTGGTGGGAAAAGGTGGGGGGCTCACAGAAAAAGTCTCAGAGCGGCCCCCAGTAACGCGGCAACGAGCAAAATCCTGATAATCCCCCAGTGCAGCCGGAACGCTAGAAAGCAGCTGAGCAGAAACAGCGCTACGGCGAGCCATTCGATTGTGGCGAGGTCCGGTCGCCACAAGGTCACAGGGCCCAGGGTCTCGCGGCTCACATTGGTGAACAACACGTGCAGCGCAAACCAGAGCGAAAGATTGAGGATGACACCGACGACCGCCGCAGTGATCGCCTTGAGCGCGCCTTTCAGCCTCGGTTGGTTCGAAATCCATTCGATGTAGGGCGCACCGGCAAATATCCATAGGAAACAGGGCGCGAACGTCACCCAAAGCGCCACCACGGCGGCGCTGAGGCCAAGCAGAAGTCCGCCTTCCTTGAACCCGGCGAGGAAGCCGACGAACTGCGTTACGAGGATGAGCGGGCCTGGCGTGGTCTCCGCCAGTCCGAGCGCGTCGACCATTTCGCCTGCCGTCAGCCAGCCGAACTGAACAACGACATCCTGCGCCATATAGGCGAGAACCGCATATGCCCCGCCGAAGGTCACGACGGCGAGTGTGGAAAAAAACCTGCCTACCTCGACAAGAAGGTCCGGCGCGCCCAGCCAACCGAGGGCCAGCAATGGCAGAAGCCAGATCGCCATCCAGGTAGCAATTGTCAGGCCCGTCTTGCCTACCGAGACATGCGCCATGTCCACGGTTTGCCGATCCATGTCTGCGGTTCCCATGAACCAGCCGAACAGGCCCGCCATGAGAACGATCAACGGATAGGGGATCGATAGGAAGAATATCCCGACAAACGCCAGAGCGGCGATCACCCAATGCACTTTCTGCGACAGCGCTTTCTTGGCGACCCGCAACAATGCCTCGACGACGATCACCAGGACGGCGGCTTTGATGCCGTAAAACAGCGCCTCGACCAGTGGCACATTGCCATAGATGCTGTAGATCGCAGCAAGCGCCATGATCACGGCCGCGCCGGGAACGACAAAGAGCAACCCGGCGATAAGGCCGCCAATTGTGCCGTGAAGCCGCCACCCGGCATATGTGGCCAGTTGCATCGCCTCCGGACCGGGCAGCAGCATGCAAAGGCTCAACGCATTCAGGAATTGCTGCTCGGAGAGCCAGCTACGGTCTTCGACGACCTCCTTATGCATCAGTGCGATCTGGGCGGCAGGACCGCCGAAGGACAAGATTCCGATTTTCCACCACACGCGGGTCGCGTCGGAGAGAGACGGAGCCAGGTCCGTCTGGACATCATTCATACTGCTCATGACTCAAGCCTTTGTCGAAGCAGCAGGCCAGTCATGCCCTTCGCTCGTCGCGTCACGCGCCCATCGGTAAAAGGCATCGTAAAGCAGCATACCCGCGTCTAGTTGTTCCAGATCATCGCGGAACATGCGTGACAGACCCAAAGATGCTGCCAGAAGGCCAGCAGCCTCCGGTGCCAGATCATGTCTGTTGGTGTCGGCCCCGCGCACGATCACGGCCAATCTCTCAAGCGCCTCATGGCCGATGCCGAACTCCTCGATCATGGTATCGAACGTGCAGGTTTCGCCGCGATGGCTCCAAAACACATCCTCGATGTCGAATGGGGTCGCATTGAAGCGCTCAGCCACGTTGCCCACCTGTGAGGCGGCAACAAACAGGATTTGTGCCTTTGGGTCGATAAAACGACGAATGAGCCAAGGACAGGCAATCCGGTCGATTTTTGGACGATGGCGCGTCACCCACACTGTGCGACCCAACGCGTCAAGCGGCGGCAGTTTGTCCGTTATCACCAACGGGAGCTTCGCGTCTCTCCATGCGAATTGCCCGCCTTCAAGGACTTCTGCATTAACTCCTGAAGCGCGCAGCAAGGCCGCAGCTCCCTGACTAATCTTGAGGCCCTTTTGACAATAGACCACCACTGACCGGTCTTTGAGCGTTTCGGCCAGATCAACGACAGAATTGAACGGGTGGCGGTAAGCTCCGGGAATGAGTCTTGGATCATCGTCGAAATCTTCATCGATGCGCACATCGAGAAGGGTTGGACAATAGGGAGTCCCAATCAGACGGGCCAGAGCAGATACGGGGATTTCATTGTACGACGCCATAAAGCATCCTCCATGCAAAGAGCGAGAACTGGAAGGATGCAAGATTGGGCTGGCGCCTCACGGGGTTCTTGCGGACCCCTGAATTACTTTTCTAGATGCCATCGCTTCAAGTGTCAAACCCAAGAGCCGCCGTTGGCTGCATCGCAGAAATCCCGAAGTAAGGGCTCGAGTCAGATTTCGCCGCGCTCTGCATGAACGGCTGCTTTACTGAACCCGCAAGGGCATCGAGCGTTCCGATATTTGAGGTCTTCACGCTCGATGCCCTTGCTATCGGCGCACCTAGTTGCTGACGGAACTCACACGGTAGATATTTCATGAAGAAGGTCTAAAAAACGAAAGGGGCGGACTAGCCACCCCTTCGCATCTATTTCCCACCTAAGGGAAGCGGTCACGGTTGCCCGCGCCGTATCTGGCTCCTTAGGTAGCATCCTGTGGCCACAGAGTCAAGATTTTCAGTATGGGAGATTCTTGAGCGCGCGCTCTTTAATGTGCTCGAAATCGGCTTCGGAAATGCGCGGGATCACTCGCCCAGGTGGACTTAGGCGGCTTACGGCCACCGTCATCAGGTGGTCACAGATCACCCACGCTTGTTTCGCCTGTAGCGGGGACTGCATAGGGTAAGCATGTGGGTTGTCAGGCTGCGACTTGGTAGAGAAAGGCAGCACTGTGACTTTGCCGTGAAGGGTCGTTTTCAGCGACATGATGAGCACGGGCCGTGTTTTCCAGAACTCGGGCAACTGGGCGTCGTCGGGTAGCTTGCACCAATACACCTGACGGATGCGCGGAGCACTCTTGACGGTTGGCGCAACGCGCGGCGGTGGGGTTTCTTCTGCCATTCTGTTCCGTCACCTTTTCCACGGCCAGCGCCAGCCGGGGCGTTGTGCCTCTTGCGGGGCAGGCAGCATCCGGCGCAAGTCCTCGATGTGCTTCCCCCTCTCTTCCGCCAGTGCCTCGGCCACGGCGGCGCGTTGTTCGGCCTCTGCCAACTGTGCTTTCAGCGTATTAACTTCACCGGGCAAGTGGGTGTTCTTGTTGGTAAAGTTATCTGGTTCATCTTGTCCACCTGTTTTCGCGCTTTCCGTCCGTGGCTGGTAAACTCTGGCAAGTTCTGCAGGATCAATTTGCCACTGGCCTTTCCCATCCTGAACACCAGAAACTTTGCCGGTTTTCAGTGCTTTTGTGAGTGTTGGGCGGGATACTTGGTAAATCTTTACCGCCTCACGGATGGAAACATTAGCCACGGTGAATACCCCTATTCGCTATCTTCAGTAGGATGGCCAAAGGCGGGCAAGCTTGGTTCTAGACCGGGAAAGGATGGCTGAGAAACGGGTGGTAAACCTTGACCGGCTGGAAGCTGAAGCTCACCGACACGGGGCAGGCGGTGCAACTCTTCCTTGGCCGCATCGAGAGCACCAGCGGGTTGTTCATCCTCGCTGACCAGAACCTCGGCTTGCAGGCGCGAATACCGGAGCTTGTCACGGCCTTCTGTCCACGCCACGCGGCTATTCAGAACATAGGCGTTTACCGTGCCACTTGCGCCAATCTGGACAACTTCGACCCAGTTCCCGGATTCCAGTATCTTGATGGCGCGCTTCACTGTTGCAGGCGAGGAACCCATGAGTTTTGCGAGCACTTTGTGCGAGGCGACGATAGCGTTCTGTTCCCCGACATTCGCCACCAGGACATGCAGCAACGCCCCGGCAGCGGGCGACTTAACTGCCAGCCGACCCCACGCTTCATGCGCTGCGCGGTCGGTTTGGACGAAGTGTCCCCGCTGCTTCTTTGCCGGAAGCATTGCCCGTTCTCCCCCTAGCTCATCCATGACCTACCCCTAGCTCATCCATGTTCAAATATCAGTTAAATCTGCAGCATATCTTTATCTGGCTGCTCTAATTTCGACCATACTGACCCGTCAAATATCGGTCAAGCTTGTTCAAATTTCGAGCAGACCTAGGTCACAGCTATGAGCTAGGGGTAGGTCACAGCTGTGACCTACCCCCCCCCCTTAAGTCCTTGTTTTTATTGGCTCGAAATTTTCCGCCTTCTAATGATCTATAGGAGGGCAAAAAATCCACGCTCGTTCGATCGGTAGCGCTCGTCAGTAAGCTGGCGAACGATCGGGCGGGGGTGGAGTTTTTGACTGACACAGGCGACGGAGGAGCCTGTTTATCTGTCAGTGCGTTTTTCGCACCATTGCTGATGATGTTCGTACATACCGCTGGCGAAACGCCAACCGGATGGGGTGGGTCAGGCAGGGAGGGGAAGGGTTATCCCCAATCTCGCCTTTCAACGCCTGTGGCAACGGTCGGATTGTGCTGAGAATGGGAAGGAGGTCGGTGGCTCCTCAATTCTCCCCTTGCGGTACTTGCCTGATCCAGAAGGCGCAGAAGCTGGATCCGTTGTCCTGGTCCACGACCTGCCCACCGAACCACGATCTACCGCAGTTGTAGCGCACCAGATCATCGACCGAGAGGGCCGACTTGGCCGTTTCCATGCCATAGGCCAGCAGAAGGCCCAGAACGGCCCCTGTGGCGAGCATGGAGGCCAACCACACCCAGAACCCGCCAAAGTAGCGCCACGCCTGCCTGCGGGCCTCTCCGGCGGCCTGTGAGAGGCTCCGGGCGGCTTCGAGGCTCTCGGTCCGGGTTTTCGCGATAGCCCCCTCAGCGGCGCTCGCAGCGGCTTTGGCGGTCTCTTCCCGGAGCACTGCCGCAACCCCCAGCAAACGCATCTCGACGGCTTTCTGGACTTCGGGGCCAACCTTGCACATCCGATCCACACCCTCGGCCAGCATTTCGTGCAGGGCTTCGGCATCTTCCTTGTCCAGACTGGTCCGCTTCAGGCGTTCCATGTCCTGCCGGATCAGGGTGATTTCATCAACGAGCTGCTGGAAGGGGTCTTTGACGCTCATGGACGTTCCGCCTTCGCAGCGACGCCATCCAGTTCTTCCAGCAATCCGACCAGCTCTTTCTGATCGACTTCGCGGGTGACGGCCCGACGCAGGAGGGCGGCGAGGGCGCGGGCCTTTTCCGGGTCTTTCAGCGCGTTGGATATTGCCACTGATCCGACGATGATCTTGCGGCGAGTTTCGCTGGCCTTCTGGCGTTCTTTCAGACGAGCCAACTTGGCCTGCGTCGCTGCAATCTGTTGATCAATACTCCGCGCCATTCTGACCTCCGCGTTCCTGACATCTGTTGATTTCTGGCAAAGGTTGAGGCAAGGTGCAAGACACGAAGTGCCCACTTATACAAACGCTGCGCGTTTGTGTGGGCGGGGGAGACTGGCGTTTCCCCTCGACCCCTAAGCGAAGTGCGGCACCTGAATGGCGATCTACCATCTTCGAGCTTCGATGATTTCCCGCTCTCAGGGCCGCAGCGCCACGGCGGCTTCCGCCTACCGCGTGGCGGAGCGGATCGAGGACCGCCGCACCGGGCTGATCTTCGATTACGCGGCGCGGGGCGGTGTCGATCACACCGAAATCCTTGCGCCGGATCATGCGCCGGATTGGGTCTCCGACCGCTCCGAGCTATGGAACCGCGTCGAGGAATCCGAGACCCGCAAGAACAGCCAGGTGGCCCGCGAGGTCCGCGTGGCCCTGCCCGACGAGCTGACCCATGCGGAGCGGGTCGATCTGGTGCGGGAGTTCGCGCGGACGCAGTTCGTGGACCGGGGTATGGTGGCCGACATAGCCCTGCACGCGCCGGGGCGCGCGGGCGACGAGCGCAACCATCACGCCCACATTCTGCTGACCACCCGCGAGGTGGATGCAGAGGGCTTCACCACCAAGAACCGCGAATGGAACGCCGTCGAGGTTCTGGAAGGCTGGCGGGAAGCCTGGGCGCGGGACAGCAACGCCGCCCTGGAGCGCGCCGGCATCGAGGACCGCGTGGATCACCGGACCCTCGTGGCGCAGCGCGACGAAGCGCTTGAACTGGCGACGGCGGCACGGGAGCGCGGCGACGAGGGTGCGGAGCTGGTCCAGACCGTGCGGGCCATCGAGCTGGACCGCCCGCCCCTGCCGCAGCTTTCCCCCGGCGCGTGGCAGATGAAAGAGCGCGGTATCGAGGTCGGCCGTGTCGGGGCCTGGCATGAGGCCAAGGCGCGCGCCGCCGAGGTCATGGAACTGGCGCGGGATCTGGCAGGTCAGGTCCGCGCCTGGCTCGACCGCGCAGCGGATCGCGTGCTGGACCGTCTGGGACCGGGGCAGTCCGAGATGGCGCTTGCCGGAGGCCGGGATGGCCGGGACCAGGAACCCGATCTTGCCACGCGGATGCGGGAGGCGTGGGAAGCCTATCAGGGCCGTGACGAGGTTCAGGAGGCCGCCCCGTCGGACCTGGAGCGGGAGACGCCGCAGGATTTGGCGGGGCGGTTGCGCGAGGCGGCGGCGGGGATCGACCCTGGCACCCTCGCAGACCGTGCCGCCGAACTGCGCGAGGGCCGTGAGGCCGAGGAACGGCAGGCCGAGCTGGACGCGGCGCGGGAACAGGAGTTGGAACGTCAGCGAGAGATCGAGCGCGAAGTGGACAGCATCGCCGAGCGCGACCGCGGGCTGGGCCACGGGCTATAGAAGGGCTGTGATCTAACCGGGTTAAGTCATACAAGCACAGATTGCGAGGTCGGGACCCGATCAGGTTCAGTTATTGAATCCGTAAGGGTTGCTATCATTGTTGTCGAAGTATCCGTCGTTATCACTATCCGAGTCCAGATAGTTAGGCGTGCCGTCTCGATCATAGTCTCGACTGCGGGGATTCATAAGCTGATAGCTGTTCGTAGATGGGCCATAATTATTGGAAATACTGCTGTCAGGCGAGGAACGGATGTGGGGACGCACATAGGTGCCATCGCTTCTATAATATCCTTTCACAGTAACGTCCTGTGCCAAGCCGAGGGAGGGTGCGATGACCAGTGTGGCCATCGCCAACAAGATTAAATTTACCTTTTTCATGTCCTAAGTCTCCAATGTAATTGGGTACCTCAGTACGCGACGAAAGATTTCCAAACAAGGAATTTGGGCCGCTTCTTGAGGCATGGTGTCCTTCGAAAGGGGACTTGCAGTGACGTGAAAAGCGCGGCTACTTTCATACAACTTTTGGAGGACTGATAGTGAACAAGATCATTACAGGATGCGTTGCCCTGTGTCTTATGGCCGCTCCGGCCCTGGCGCTTTCAACGACCGAGATCAAGAGAATGATGATTGACCAATCGATCAGGTCTTATTCTGGAAATTGCCCTTGCCCCTTTAATCGGGCGAGCAACGGCAGCAAGTGCGGAAAAAGAAGTGCCTGGAGCCGTCCCGGCGGAGCCTCCCCGATTTGTTATGAGAGCGACATTTCTGGTCAGATGCTGGAGAACTTCATTCGGCGTAATGGACTGAGCAAGAACTAGCTCCTACCGCTCACCGATCGGTCAGGACCTCACGCCGCAAACAGCATATTTTGTTGCTCAAACAGTCTCGCTGCCCACCCTCCGATATTGGAAGTCTCCGGGTGGGCAGGCGAGATTGTTTGGGATGAACAGCTTTTTGGTGTAACTTGTGAAACAGTAAGCCTCACATGTAGATGAGGCGAATTGCAACCCTGTTTAAATGAGCAGTTACACCCATGAGTTACACCCTAGGAGAAGCCGCAAAGGCGGCAGGTTTCAGCAAGCCTACGCTTTCGCGAGCTGTAAAAAACGGGAAGATAAGTGCAAAACGCCTTGATGACGGTTCTTACAGCATTGATCCCTCTGAACTGGAGCGGTGGAAAGATGCTAACGGGCACAGAAACGCCAAGAAGAAGCGATTTGCAACCCCAATTGAAACACCTGAAACCCCCATGCAGAACAGCGCCTTGCAGGCCGAGATTGAGATGTTGCGGGAGCGGATCAAGACAGGTGAAATGGAGCGGGATTTTCTTGAGCAGCGCGTCGAGGATTTGAAAGAACGGGCAGAGAGGGCAGAGCGCAAGGAGGATCAGCTCCACGCGCTCTTGACCGATCTGCGTCCCAAAGCGCCGGATGCGCCGCGCAAGGGCTTTTGGGGACGGCTTTTAAGACAATAGCCGCTACCTTAGCTTGTCCTGTTTTCCGCAGTAGGCCACGAACGCCGCACCCGCATTTTTCGGCGGGTTGCCCTTGGCCGTTTCCGCCTGTGCAAAGGCCAGCCAATCAGCTCGAAGGGCATGGTAGTCCCGACCCTTTTCCCGCGCCAGAGCGCGGGCCTTTTCCTCGGCCCAGTCAGGCAGGGTGATGGCGGGCGCGATCTGTGTTTTCGTATTCCGGGGCCGGAAGATCACGAGATCATCGCCCTTCAGCTCGATCCGGTAGAAAGGCGTGTGATCGTCGGCGATGATCTGACGAAGGTTGAGCCGGAACTTCTTGAGGGGGGCATTGCTGCCGGTCTTTCGTTGAAGATTGGCAAGACCGATGTGCCATTTTGGCTGGTTGCCACAATGTTTCCGCGCGATCTCGTAGAGACGGCGTTCCAGCGGGCGGCGCAAGCGGAAGTAGTCGTTTGAAATCGTGACAACCTGGTCGGCCTCGATAGCCCGCATGAGCCAGTCCGATAGGACCACCTCGCAATAATCCAGTCGCCATGAACCGTCCTCACGCATGACGAATCCACCTTCGTCAATCAGGCCAAAAACACGGGTTTCCATGCGGTCTCCCGTCCGAATGTCGGTCTTGAAGGTTGTTCCTCGTAGGCGCTTGAAGGCTTGCTCTAGGCGTTGATAGCCAAGGTTGTTGGTGGGCCTATTCGTTGAGACGAGAAGCTCTCGCCCCGTGAACCTGACACGTTTGCCGATCTTCTCGCCACGGTTTTTCATGTGCATCAGCTGGCTGATACAGAAGATCAGAATGTCCTTGTCGAAGATGGTCGGCAAACCGTTATAGGACGGCGTAATCTCTAGGCGAACATCCCCGGCCTCATAGTGCAGGTGGCGCATGTCTGGCTTCGTCGCCAGCGAAAACATCGGGTGTTCCATTGACGCCGTATCATCCTTTGGCACGACATCGGCGATGTCGAGGATGAAAAAGTCTTTCTGAGGGTGTCGATCAGGAAGCAAGGCCATGCTGAGGCTATAGCAGCAGTTCGCACCATCAGGAACCACAAATTCGCACTATCGGGAACCGCCGCCGCTTCGCACCTTTCGGAACCCAAATTCGCACCTTTCGGAACCAAGATTCGCACCTTTCGGAACCCTGCGGATAGTTTTTCTTTTCCAGCCATTAGGGTTACAAGCAGTTTTAAGGTCCGTAACTTACTCCGTAGGTAACACTATTAACACTAGGGGTTTTCCTTGATCGGCTCTTTGCGAGAACCTTGAAACAGTATATGTGTTCAGGTGTACACATGCTTAGAAGGTGATGAAATGACGACCAGCACCACAATGACGATCCGACTAGATCCACAGATCAAGGCGAAGCTGGGGAGGCTGGCAGACGGAACACGCCGCAGCCGATCATTTCTGGCGGCAGAGGCGGTTGAGACCTATGTGGACCGAGAGCTGGCGATCATCGAAGGCATCGAGCGCGGGCTTGCGGACGTGAAAGCAGGTCGGACGGTCAGCCATGAGGATGCAATGGCGTCCGTGCGGCGGGTGATTGACGCGGCATCGAGCGGCACTGCATGAGCCGACCGGTTCGCTGGTCCACTGACGCGCTGACCGATCTTGCCGACCAGGTTTCCTACATCGCCACCGACAACCCGTCAGCGGCCCGTCGCGTGGCCGATGCCATCGACAGAACGGCCCTGGACCTTGGCGAGATGCCGACAGGGCGTCCCGGTCGGGTGACAGGCACCTACGAGAAATCCGTAACGGGGCTGCCTTACATCCTCGCCTATGCGATCACACAGACAGGTGGCGAAGAAGCCGTGGCGATTGTCCGGGTGATCCACACAGCCCGAAACTGGCGTGATGAGAGATGGCCGGAGTGAGCCGCGGCGCTTCTCTGCCCATAAAGGCCAACGGAGAATAAAATAGTTGCGTAATGTGCTCCACGCACTACTTTGGGTTGAACTGCGGAGGGAACCAATGTTCGACCAATTCTCATCAATGGGCTTTGAGCGTAGTCGTTCGACATGGCCGGAATATGTGCCCAAAGATCTGGAGCTTCGTTTGCTGGACGCCTTGAGTTATCGGAACTGTAGCCAGGCGGATATCTGGGACGAGGTTAAAGGCTGGCTCGAAGAAAATCGTATCAAACCCACAGAAATGGTCGACCAGCAGCGCGCCGTTCCCGATTCGCGACCGCGTGGATGCACCAAATATTCTCCCAAGGCGTGAGCGTCATCTCCGAAAACAAAGGCTCTGCACAAGGCGGTAAGTCCTCTGCGGGCAGACCTGACGTTGATGAGAAGGAAATTCTATCTCGGCGGATCACAGAGCTTGAGCGTGTCGTCGCAGACTATGCACAGCGTTACGGTCTTACCGATCTGGCCAGAAAAACGATGGTTAAAGTGACTGCCAACGGCGCTCGATAGCGTTATGTTTCGCGGTCTTTCCCTCGATCAGGGTCAGCCGCGCATATTGGAAAGCTGCCAAAATCAACACGCTGATGCTACCCACGCCGGAATAGAAGGCGAGGGCCAGTAGAACGGATGAACCGAGAAACAGGCTGATTGCAGCAGCAGTCGTGCCGAGCAGCATGCCAATAATTAAATATCCCAAAACCATAGCGAAGCACTCCTTTCTCCATAAGGTAGAAGGTTTACCGAGATAAACAACTGTTAGTAGAAAATATAGAGTCAGGATCGACCGTCGGGTCCCGTCAATCGTACCAGAACACACAGGCTTTCTGACCGGCGTTGTTCGTCAGGCTCTCGCCGCCCGCCGGAGCGCAAAAGATTCGCGGATAATCCCCAAATTCTTTGGCGGAGATCGTTCCTCCGACCGAGAACGCCGCCAGTGCCCCGAGGAGCGCCCCTGTGGCCCCTACAGAGGCCAACCACACCCAGAACCCGCCGAACCAGCGCCACGCCTCCCTGCGGGCCTCTCCGGAGGCCTGTGTGAACCTCTGACGTTCCTGGGCCAGTTGCTCCCGGATATCCCCCAGGACGCGCTCAGCGGCCTCTGTCGCCGCCTGTGTGGCGCTGCGGGCCATCCGGTCCCTGTCGGTCTTCAAGGTGCTTCCGAGCGTCTGGGGCGCGTCCTGTGCCGCGCGTTCCATCCTGCCGACCGCCTGAGCCAGGGTTTTGTGCAGTGTTTCGGCCTCCTGCTTGTCGAGGCTGGTGCGCTGGAGCCGATCCATGTCCTTGCGGATCAGGGTCAGCTCGTCGGCGAGAATCTGGAACGGGTCCTTGCTCATTTCCGCTCCGCCCTCGCCGCCGCCTCATCCAGCTCCGCCATCAGCCCGACCAGTTCCTTCTGATCGACCTCGCGGGTGACGGCCCGACGCAGGAGGGCGGCGAGGGCACGGGCCTTTTCCGGTTCCTTGAGGGCGTTGGAGATCACAACCGATCCGACGATGATTTTGCGCCGGGTTTCGCTGGCCTTCTGGCGGGTTTTAAGGCGGGCCAGCTTTGCTTGTGTTGATGCGATCTGCTGATCTATTGTCCGTGCCATTCCGGTCTCCGCTGTCACTGTCCCATGTTGCTTTTTGCCGTAGCATTGGGTAGAGAGCAAGACACGAAGTGCCCACTTATACAAACGCTGCGCGTTTGTGTGGG
>OLHY01000456.1_pt1 | contig 12825 bp, 10 predicted proteins | sample 1609411 | NCBI WGS metagenome assembly OLHY01 (sample SAMN05416817, study PRJEB24817) | seawater metagenome | isolation source: Sea water | place: Canada:Atlantic | collected 2013-07
CTCGTCGGCAGCGTCAGATGTGTATAAGAGACAGCTATTAAATAGCGAAAGCATCTTTCCTGGTTACAACGCACTGTGGCCTACAGCAGGCGCTGCACTGATCATTTACGCGGGCATGTCGAGCCATGCAAGTTTGGTGACTCGTCTGTTAAGCACAAAAGCCTTTGTATTTTTAGGCACCTTGTCATACTCACTTTATCTATGGCATTGGCCGCCTATCGCACTTCTAAACTATCAGGTTGTGGAATTAACGTTGCCAATCAAATTTAGCTTGATTAGTTTTGCATTTTTTGCTGCTTGGTTTACGCACGTCTTTGTCGAAAACTCCCTGCGTTATCGCCAATGGTCTCTGAGAAAGACTTTTGGCTTGCTGATTGCACTGCCCTGCATTTTGATTTGGTTGGTACAGCTTACGATTCGTACCAATGATGATATTAGCTTTCGCATCCCTGAAGAAAAACGCGCGTTGTACAAAATCATGCAGCAGCAGCATGCCGGCGATTTGTACGAGGCGTGTTTTGACGGCGCGGATTATGCGTTCGACCAGAGCGAAAGCTGCCTATTTGGCAATGCGACAAGCAACGGCAAACCCAACAGCATGTTATTAGGGGACAGTCATGCGACAGCAATGATTGGCTTTCTCGAGCAGGTCGTGGCGGATACACCCTTTTACTTTTTGGCGGTTACCAAAGCGTCAGCGGCATTCATCGCGGAACCCAACATAGACAAAGCCTTTGCAGACGAAAAAGATAGACAGCGCAGTCGGGCGCTGCAGCAATATCTCACTGCGAATCCATCACTGACGGTATTCATTAACAACTGGTGGGCGGCCTATACACAGAACAGCCAAAATATTGAATATACATCTGCAACCGTCGACTGGCTCCTTCAACAGGGCCATCGCGTTGTCATTATTGAAGACGTACTACGTTTGCCCAGTCAGTCACACGCCTACTGCTTGATCCGTGGCTCAACCGACTGCGATATCACTGAAGCAGAGATTAAAGATGATCTACACTACGCCAACCGATTTAGAGCATCGATAGAAGAGCGCCATCCCGAAGTGATGTGGATAAATCCGCGGCAGGCTATTTGCGATCAACAGGGTTGTAAGACAACCCTGGACGGATTGCCACTGTATCGAGACGAACATCATCTTAACTACCTCGGTTCAAAAAAATTGGGCGATGAGTATCTACGTCGCTTCGCAAACCCGTTAGATGGAATCGCGACACAGTAACGTAAATCGAATCAGCGAATAGAAATATTCGCAGGACTAATCCTCACAAATAAAGAACCTATGGGACGTCACCTCTAACCTGAACGCCGGCCAAGGCCTGTGTTAGGATTCGGCCAGAATAAAAACTAGCAAGGAATCAGATTGAATAGTCCCCTTTCGCCAAAGGCTATCGCGGAGCAAGCAAGTGCCGCCGAGGCTTATAAAAGCAAATCCTATCGCTACTACGCACTTGCGGTGTTGACCTTGGTCTACATTTTCAATTTCGTTGACCGTCAAATCATCGTCATTTTGTCCGAATACATTATTGAGGACCTCGATTTAACGCTTGCCCAGTACGGCATGTTGTCCGGTATCGCCTTTGCGGCGATTTATTGCGTGTTTGGCATACCGATTGCCCGCTACGCGGATAAAGGCAATCGTCGAAATGTCATTGCGGTTTCATTGACGGTCTGGAGTTTCTTTACGGCGATGTGCGGCTCAGTAACAAACTTCTGGCAACTATTTGCCGCTCGATTCGGTGTCGGCATTGGTGAGGCTGGTGGTAGCCCTCCTGCTCACTCCATGGTGTCTGATATCTTTCCTGTTAACGAGCGTGCTACCGCACTGTCGATCTACTCCCTTGGGGTTTATGGCGGCATTCTGGTCGGTTTCGTCGGTGGCGCCTATCTCGTCCAGTGGTTTGACTGGCGCGTCGCTTTTATCGTTGTCGGTCTGCCCGGCATTTTGCTAGCAATTCTATTGCGCCTGACAGTGAAAGAGCCACCCCGAGGTTTTTCTGAAACCCGTGAAGACGTCGGTTCCGACACATCTTTCAAAGATGTTCTGGCACTTCTATGGTCTCGTAAAGCATTTCGGCATCTCGCTTTTGCCTGCGCACTGCATGCTTTCGTGACCTACGGCGTGGGCAACTTTATGGTGATATTCCTCAGTCGTGTACATGAAATGCCAAACTTGGAAATTGGTAAAATCTACGGACTGGTTGCCGGTATTGGCGGCCTCGCTGGCACCCTCGCGGGCGGTTGGCTATCGGACAAGATTTCCGAAAGGACAGGCAACAGAAATTGGTACATTTGGATACCACTCATCTCAACACTTGCCGCTGTACCCTTCGCGATCAATACGTTTCTGTTCATGGATAGCGGATTGACAGCAGCTCTATCTTGGGCACTACCGGTTTTCTTTGGCGGATTCTACCTAGCCCCATGTATAGCAATGACCCACGGCATGGTGGGGTTACGTATGCGGGCACTGTCATCAGCCGTACTGTTCTTTGTGCTGAATTTGATTGGCTTAGGTCTCGGTCCTATTCTGACCGGCTATGTCGCAGATTTACTCACGCCGGAGTTTGGTATTGATGGTATACGCTACGCGATGACACTGACTATCTTGGTCAATATTTGGTGTGCCTTTCACTACTTTATGTGTACCCGAACCCTGAAGGACTCGCTGGACAATGCGCCGGCCTAGCGAATCGTTAATCCGACACGGGCGAATGATGCCCGTGTGGAATCTTGGGGAATCGAGGATCGGCTTCCCAAGGTATCAACGACTGATGCGCGAACTACTTTAAGTCTTTGAATTCACCGAGAGAAAAGTCACCCGCCGCACTTCGTGTACGGCGATCAACTAATTCCGCGTAAATCCGTTCATGTTCACTTCGGGTAAGGCGATATAAAGAGAACAGACCGATAGGAATGAGATAGAACAAGGGAATACCAACACCGACGGCTAACCCTAAGTTAACAATGACCTCTGCGGGTATATCTGATGGCAAAGCACTTTTCGGGAAATTCAAAAGATCAATAATGATACCCGCAATGACGATTCCCAAACCCGATACGGCTTTGCCTGAAAATGAAATCGCTGAGAAAAACATACCCTCTTGCCGCTTGCCTGTTTTGTATTCTTGATAGTCAAGTATGTCGGCCATCACTGAGGCACCCATAATGCCGTAGATGGTCGCAATGATCGTTCGAAGAACGTGATTCGATATCAAAATGATTAACAATAAACTTGAACCGTTCTCCGGTAGTAAATCGAAGAATCGCAGGTTGACCATGAAGATGCCATCAACCAATAAAAAAGTGAAGGTCGTCAATATGATCGTTTTTTTGTCTACCCGCCTCTGAATCCAGGAGATACTCGCAAAGGCAATCATCGCACCGATGATAGAAAGCGGAAACCAACGCAGGTCTTCAGGTGTTAACCCCCAAAAATAGGTATTCAGATAAAGCTCCAACGCGGCCAGACCACCTGCGATCGTCGAACCGGTTAGCACCGCCATAAAAACAAGTAAAAACTGCCTATTCCTAAGCGCCAACATGAGTTCAGAATAAACACGACCGAAACTGAATTTCTCCGTTTCATTTATCGGCTGGATTAAATACTGCACTTCTTTTCTGGTGAAGTGAGTTGTGAACAGCACTGCAAAAAAAACGAAAGTGGACACCACCGCAGCGAAAGTGACGTAGCCGTCTGGGTTTAAATGTCCCGGTGTAAAAGCTTCAGTACTGGGAAAGATGAACGTGTAGGTGGCGACGGTAAAAGAAGCACCAAACACCCAACCAAAAAAATAGCGATAAGTGACGATTGTCGTGCGCTCTGTATAGTCGTCAGAAAGCTCAGCCATCATTGCGGTCCATGGCACTAGAAACAACGTCATGGCGGTCCGCGTTAGAATGGCGAACACTAACAACCAAGCTAGAAGCGCGTAGTCGCCAGCTTGCTTAACAAACTCCGGCGGCACAAATACCAGAAACAAACTGACCGCGAGCGGAAGTGCGGAGAGGTACATCAGTGGATGTCGGCGACCCATTTTTGATCGCAGGTTGTCAGAAATACTACCAATCACAGGATCCGTAATGGCGTCAAAGACGACGGCAATACCTAACGCAACAGATGCAAGGCTGGCAGACATGCCGAGTACTTGATTATAGAAAAACAGCAAGAACGTATTGAACGCAAAATTTTTAAAAGTGTCGGGAATGGAGCCCACACCTTGAACTAATTTTGTCGATACCGGCACTTTACCCTGACGGGTTTTTTCTCTGACGTACTGCGTCTCTAACACACAGATCTCACCCTAGTGATTTCAGTAAAGACTACAGTAATCGACAGGATGCGTCCTAGATAAAACACACACAATAATGTCCCTTCATGGATAGCGTTAATATCGATCGAACAGCCGATACGTTGGTAAGCCAATGCCACCCACAATACCTTTATCTAAAGGTTATCGTCACCGAACTTTTTCATTGCAGCAATGATCGGCCGAACAGATCGGCCTTTGGCTGTCGCTAAGTATTTATAGCGTAACGGGTTAGTCTGATAGGACTGCTTTTCTAAAAAGCCCTCACTGACCAAACGCGTCAGTCGACTGGACAATAAATTAGACGGAATGTGCTCGGGGCTTTTTGCAAATTCTGAGTAGGTTGTCGCGCCAAATACCAACACATCGCGCAGCACCAGTAATGTCCATTTATCACCAACCAGGTCGAGTGTTTTGGCAATCGCACATGGCGACCGGAAACTCGGCAACTCCTTTGGATTCCCACCCTTACGGGATTTTACCTTTGCCTTCACTTGTATTTTAGCCTTTGTCATCTACGCCACATTCCAAGTTTTAGGGCGATTGCAATAATACAGCCAAACAGAATCATACCTGCTGCTGCTGCAAAATAAACACCCTGCAAGCCTAGCTCCAACTCAAATGCCAGATACAAAGCACCCACAACAGCGACCACCACGCGCACGATGGTGCCAATAATTGGCCAGGTCACTGTGCCAGCGCCTTGGCTGGCAAAATAGAGCGATAGTCCGAGCCCCTGAAAAGCAAAGCAAGGACCAACTATTTGAATGTAGAGTTTCGCAGCTTCAAAGGTCGCTGGATCCGTTGTAAAAGCCGGAATCCACAGGTTAGGAAACAACGCTAGAAAGATCCCTACTGAGCCGGACAATGCAGCTGCGAGTGAACTACCGATCCATCCGATACGCTCTGCCCGGGCAATATTGTCCGCGCCAACATTGATGCCGACTAATGACGTCATGGCCGCACCCAGACCAAATACTAATGGAATCATCAAAAACTCGATACGCGAACCAATGCCATAGCCTGCCAGTGCCGATTCGCCGAAGCGGCCAACGATAGCTGTAAGACTCAAAATGGTCGTTACCGTTAAAATAGGAGACAAGGAGGCCGGTATCGCAACTTTGAGGATATCCTGAAAAAGCGCCTTGGAAAAACCAAAAGCAGCCCCGTGAAGCTTCAAACTTTGTGAGCCCCAGATTAATCGGATCAGCATCAAAGTGCTCACCAGTATGCTACTGACAATGGCTGACACAGCCGCACCCGCGATACCAAGTTGCGGTAAACCCAAACCTCCCAGCACGAGCGCTCCGGATAACGGCACCTGAATAAATGCGCTCATAATCATTAGCACGGCTGGAAATTTCATATCGCCCATGCCACGAAAGATTGCGCCGACAATGCTCATCAGCCAAAGAAACAAACCGCCACTAAACAGTATCAGACAGAAGGTTTGCGACTGTTCCAAAATAGCGCCCTGGCCACCGAGGAAGACAAGTAGTAATTCGCCGAAAACGAGATACATCAGCAGGAAAAATAGAAACCCAATCAGTGCTAGTGCAAGCGAATGCCATACCAATTTCTCGGCACGCGCCATATCTCCGGCGCCTATTGCACGCGCAATCGCTGAGGTAACCGCACCTCCCACTGCGCCGCCAGCCATCGTCTGGATCAGCATAAGAAGGGGAAACGCTAAAGCAATAGCGGCCAGCGATACGGTACCGAGCCGACCAATAAACCACACCTCAGCCATGCTGACTGAACTTTGAATCAGAAACGCCAATGCATTAGGCGTCGCCATTCTTATCAGCAATGGACCTGGCGCTGCGGTCAGCATCGTTTTAGTTCTTTCATCCACCGTTGAATATCACCTTATCCCGAAGCAGTGACTTTAAGATCGCAAGCTACTAACTTGCAATATTAAAGTCACTATAGATCAAAGTGTTCTAGCGTTAGTTAGATTAATCAGCGGAGGGTCAACCAAGGGTGGGCTTTTAGACAAGGCTAAGCGGAATTGATTTGAGAAATCTAAATGATTTGGCGGCGCCTCGCGACGCCGCCAAGTTATCGTATCTACACTATTAAAACTGCGTTGTTATAACAGACTTTCCGGCACGCGCTTATTTGATCTCAAAGTCTGCCGCACTGTGCCGCTCAACGACACGCGTTTCCTCAGGTCCCCAAGGACGATTAACACGGCGACCGCGCTCCACCGCAGGTCTTGCTTCTATTTCCGTGGCCCAGCGGACAACATTTTTATAGGACTTAACCTGTAAAAACTCTGTTGCCTGGTAAATATCATTCAGAACCAAACTACCGTACCAAGCATAATTTGCCATATCGGCAATCGTATAGTCGTCGCCGCACAGGAACTGGCGCTCAGCGAGGCACCGATCCAATACGTCTAATTGACGCTTCACTTCCATTGCAAACCGATCAATTGGGTATTGATACTTCTCTGGCGCATAGGCATAGAAGTGCCCAAAACCACCACCGAGATAAGGCGCACTTCCCATTTGCCAGAATAACCAAGACATGCACTCAGCACGTTGCGAGGCTTGCGTGGGCAAAAACTTGCCATACTTTTCGGCTAGGTAAACCATGATGGCGCCCGATTCGAATATCCGCGTTGGCGGCGTCGTGCTGTTATCAAGCAAAGCGGGAATTTTCGAATTGGGGTTAATAGCAACAAAGCCGCTACCAAACTGATCGCCGCTACCAATATTAATTGTGTATGCATCATATTCGGCAGCAGAGATACCCAGCTCTAGGAGCTCTTCCAATAATACGGTGACCTTGACGCCGTTTGGAGTCGCCAGCGAATACAATTGCAGATCATGATCGCCAGACGGAAGCTCTTTATCTTCAGTTGCACCGGCAATCGGCCGATTAATATTAGCAAATTTACCGCCGCTCTCTGTATCCCATTCCCAAACTTTAGGGGGTGTATAAACATCTGACATAGGGTGATCTCCAACTTTACTTATGCGCTTTAGGTTTGGCCAAGTATGCGGTAATGCATCACCGCATAACAAGCGGCTGAAGACTCAGGTTGTCCTATCTGATATTCACGGTCGTGTCAGGCGTTAGTGGAAACAATTGCTTACGACGCACGAAATGGTGACCCTTAAGCCATTAGCCACTGTTGGCGACCCGTATTGCTAGCATCAAACCGCCATAGCGGGACACATGAGCACCAAAACAAGACACACCGCACAATAAGTGTCGCCAAAAAATGGCACTATTGTTCAGCTTTTAAAGGTAACGATGATGACATGTTGTCGAAACTTCAAAACTCGCAAGTCACCTCACAATGCCAATGAGTTGATGAAAACCACTAACAAAAACACTATATTGCAACGACAACCTAAAACAACCTACAACAACCTACAACAACTTAAAACCACCGACCCAATTGAGAACACGTATCGACGAACTTAGCAGCTTTAGACTCGGCGACATTCGAGGCATTTACCCAACCGAGATCAATGAAGATTTTGTCCATAATTTCGCACAGAGCTTAGTGGGACAATTTAATCTCAAAGGGAAAATCGTCACCGGACGGGATATGCGCATGTCCAGCATACCGCTACAGCAAGCATTAAATGTCTCGCTAAAAAATATCGGTATTAACGTTGTCGACATCGGTTTAGTACCGACAGAGCTGGGTTATTTTGCATCTGCTCAACCCGGCATCGAGGCCGCCATCATTATCACCGCTAGCCACAACCCCTCAAACTACAATGGCATCAAGTGCGTCCTAAAAAACGGCCAGGCGATCACCGTCGACACAGGTCTCAACGACATCAAATCAAAAATGCTCGAGAGCTATCAGCATCCGATCAAAGCCGGTTCGATCGAACAGCTAGACTTACGTGATAGCTATATGGAATTTCTCAAAACACAGTTTCAATCGGATCAATTCTCATGTGGCCACATTGCATTAAACGGCCTCAATGGCACCGCGGCGACTATGGCTGGCTCAATTGCCGACCGGTTTTCAATCGATCGCACATGGTTTAGAAAGGAGCCGGGACCAATCCCAAGCCAAGGCGCTGACCCCGCAAACCCGCAACTCGTTAAGGAAATGAAAGGCTTTATGGCGTCCCGTGAGTTTGATTTGGGCGTCACTTGGGATGGCGATTGCGATCGATGTGTCTTTTTCGATGCCGCAGGTGATCTCATCCCAACTTACTATATGGTTGGACTCTTTACAGACCACTTCTTGAAGAAACACCCCAAGTCAGCGATTGTTTTCGACACCAAACTTTATTGGAACACCATCGATATTATTAAACAAAACGGCGGTGTCCCCGTACCGGCAAAGACTGGCCACGGCTTTATGAAGCAGCGCATGCATCAAAGCCATGCAAGTTATGGTGGCGAACTCTCCGCCCATCATTATTTCGGCAGTTTCTTTGGCTGCGATTCAGGTATGTTTGCTTGGCTAACACTAATGACACTCTTTAATGATTCGGGCCAGACACTTTCGGAAAGGATTGCTGAACGCCGAGGCAAAGTCTGTTGTACACCAGAGTTCAGTTTGAACTTGATGAATACCGACGTTGCGTTCAAGACAATCGTCGCGCATTACAAAGCCGATGCCATTGACCTCGACTACTTTGACGGCACCCACATCACCTTGCCCGACGAGTGCAGATTCTCTCTAACGCCATCAAAAACCGAACCACTGATACGCCTCAACTTTGAAAGTCGCGGTCAAGGAGAGGCATTGCTAGAACATGCTGGCGACGTGCTTCGTCTGCTGGAACCCTTTCGGGCGGACGATGAAAATTGGCAACACCACCTACACCTGCAATAGGGTAAAGAGAGATAAACCTGCCGCTTAAGTTGCTTGTGACCCCAGTCGCCTCTCAATCAAAGGCGTTTGATTTACAAGAAACCATCTACCAAATTTTCAATCAGCGCCGCGCCAACCCATGTGAGCGGCGGTATAATTAGATACAAGCTCAACCTAGACATCGATCCCATATCGATTGGCCAGGTCGACATTTGATTTAACTCTCGTTGGTAACTAAGCAATGGTATGATTCGCTGTAATAAAACAAAGTCTCCGGCAGGGCTGGTACCCTTGCCAGATTCCGCTTCGATATTCATTGCCACCAAATCTAACTCTGCGCGCTTCATCGCCATTAAACGTTTGTGTACCGGCCACATTGGTATAATAAATAGCATCAACATCGGCAGCCCCGTAGCAAGCAAGCCGGGCAACACCGCCTCAGTCCGCGCACCGTCAATCATCATCAACGGATAAAATGCCAATGTGCCTATTAGCGCAAGTGTTGATATGACAGCAACATCACCAAAGGGCAGTAGATTGCGCCTATTCAAAACAGAAACCGCCAGATGATCTCTACCAAATTTTGCAAGGGTTCGCGCATTGTCGATCAAAACGGTAATGACAGTTGTCATAACAATCCAAAGTAAAAAGGTAATTACCGTTGCCGATGCACTGGAAAGCGATTCGACTAGGGAACTGAGCACTAACGTAGGCGAACCCCATATCATGGTGAGTTGGCCGAACGCCAGAAGCAACGAAAACGACACCGTTGCGATCACCCAACCGATGGATCGCTGCGAAAGTGAGTCCTTCAATATTTGAAATTCCTCATCAGGCAAAGCGCTACTAGAGCGCAAACATTCAACATAGTGTTCTGTCCTTTCAATAATAAAGCTGAATACTGGCACGATGTAGGCAAACAAAAGTGAAAAGAACAGCTGAGTAGATTGGTTCAGCTGATTTTCAGCAATAAACTGGCGTTGATACAAAAAAGTTGTCAGAAATATAATCAACGCAATCAGCCACCGCCCATAACGAAAAGAAGGCGTCAGCAATAATATCCAAATCCTATGCATACCAATTTCTCCTCGAAAGATCGCCTGATTGTAAAAAACTTGCGCTTAAATTGACACTAGCAATGTCGTTAACAGTTCGCTCAATCGAAACAAATCCGTTAGAATGACGCATACGAACTATCTATGTAACGTTATGAAAAGAAATATTTTGTTCATCACAACCGATCAAATGCGCTTCGATGCGCTTGGCTGCAATGGCGGTCAAACCGCGCGAACACCTGCGATCGACAACCTCGCCCGACACGGCATCAACTACACGCGTGCCCACAATCAAAACGTTGTATGCATGCCCGCAAGAGCAACCATGATCACAGGCCAGCATGTTGGCTCTCATGGCGTATGGATGAATGGCGTTTCCATGCCAGAAGACAAGCAGACCATCGCACATCATTTGAAAAATCATGGCTATCGCACTGGTCTTATCGGTAAAGCCCACTTTGAACCATGGCTGGGCTCACCTGAGACTTTCTTTGAAAACAGAATGGCATCAGAAAACAACACGGGTCCCCACCGGGGTTTTGAGCATATGGAATTGGCCAATCATTTCTTTGAGGGGCATAGTCACTACGATAAATGGATGGATGATCACCCAGAAGAGAAAGCTAAATTCTATCCAATGGTGACAGAGAGGGGCCAAAACACCGCTAGCAGAGGTGACACCGACGCGGTGCAGGTGTGGCCGATGGACGTGCCCAAACACCTCTACCACACAGACTGGGTTGCGGATCGCACCATCGACTGGCTATCTAATTTAGCAGAACAAGATCCATGGTTTTGCTGGATGAGTTTTCCTGATCCACACCACCCCTGGGATGTGCCTGAATCAGAGTTGCATCGCGTAAATTGGAAAGATGTGCCATTGCCAAAGCTTTATCGAGAAGACAGAGCTGAATTAGAGGCTCTACTCGATCAAAAACCAAAGCACTGGCGTGGCTACTTTGAAGGTAGTGTGTGGACGAACCTTGAATCGCCGAGAGAGTTCATCCCCGCCGACATGACCGCTGACCAAATTCGTGAAATCAATGCGATGACCCATATCGAAAACGAGTTGATCGATGAAGCCTGCCAGAAAGTATTCGACCATTTGACAAAAACAAATGCTTTGGAGAATACCGACATCATCTTCACAACCGATCATGGTGAATTCCAAGGCGATTATGGTTTGTTATTCAAGGGCCCCTACCATGTTGATGCATTGATGCGATTACCCTTTATTTGGCAACCCGCCGCCAGCGCGAACATAGCAGCGGCTGAAGTGACGGCGCCAGTCGGCCATGTAGATCTTGCTTCGACTTTTTGTCAGATTGCCGACATTGACACCCCCGACTATTGCGAAGGCAAACCCTTGCCTCTGACCGACGACGATGCAACCGCCCAGAACCGTGAGTTTGTTCTGACCGAATGGGACTCTGAACACGGACCCATTGATATGCACCTTAAAACCATCTATCACCGCAGCGGTTGGTTATGTACATGTTATGAAGCCAGCACGCTTTATGAAGGTAACGAAGGTGAATTGTACAACATGAATAATGACCCAGATCAGTTGATTAACCTCTGGGATAACAGCGAACATCGAGCGAAAAGAGATGAATTGGTGCAGCTTTTATATCAACACCTGCCCGTAACAAAAGCGCCTAAACTGCCAAGGCTTGCACCCGTTTAGGGTGCGTCTCGGGTGCGTTTAGAGTGCGAGCACCTAACGCGGGCACATCGTTGCACTAACGGCTAGCGGGCCGCTTAGACCGGATTGACCTTGTCGCCAAATTGAAGATCGACCATTCGCGCATAGACTGGCTCGCGTTCAATCAGATCGGCGTGCCGGCCGACCGCAAGGATACGACCTGAATCCATAACCACAATGCGATCTGCCTCAAGCACGGTAGACAATCGATGAGCGATGACCATCGTTGTTCTATTTTTCTGAAGCACCTTAAGCGCCTCCTGAACCAAACGCTCGCTCTGCGCATCAAGCGAACTGGTCGCTTCATCCAGCAATAATATTGGAGGGTCTTTAAGCACTGCTCGTGCAATAGCGATTCGTTGTTTCTGACCGCCTGACAACCGAGCGCCCTTCTCACCTAAGTACGTGTCGTAGCCCTCTGGTAGTTTCTCTATGAACTCGTGTGCCGAGGCCATCTTCGCAGCCTCGATGACTTCATCATCTGTCGCGCCAGGCCGACCAAAGCGAATGTTTTCGACCGCTGTCGCACCAAAAATGATTGTTTGTTGTGGCACGATACCAATTCGAGCTCGAATCTCTCGAGGGTCAGCCTTGGTAATGTCAACGTCATCGACTTTTATCTGGCCGGATTCAAAATTGTAGAACCGCAACAGCAACTGGAACACCGTACTCTTACCTGCACCCGAGGGACCCACTAGTGCAATGTGTTCGCCCTTTGCTACATTTAAGGTGAAGTCATTGGCTGCGAGCGTATCTGGCCTAGACGGGTAGGAGAAGTTCACACCGTTAAAACTCACTGCGCCTTGAGATGCCGGCAAAGCTATTGGGTTGCTCGGCGTTTGAATAGCAGGCTCCATTTCCAGCAATTCTGCCAGACGCTCCATCGCACCTGTCTCTTATACACATCTGACGCTGCCGACGAGCGATCTAGTGTAGATC
>OLHY01000459.1_pt1 | contig 12758 bp, 15 predicted proteins | sample 1609411 | NCBI WGS metagenome assembly OLHY01 (sample SAMN05416817, study PRJEB24817) | seawater metagenome | isolation source: Sea water | place: Canada:Atlantic | collected 2013-07
CGTGGGCTCGGAGATGTGTATAAGAGACAGATTCCAATCTTTGCCCACGGCTCACTCGGGCACCACAAACGCCCGCGCCAACAGCTCAGCTGCGGCCCGCGCCGCTGCCATCGGGCCGCCGCCAATCTCGGCGCGCGCCAGATCGCCGTCGCTGATGCGCGCACCGCCACCGCGCAGACCCGCGCCCAGCAATGCCACCACATCGCGGCTGGCAAAACTGTTGCCCTCGAACCGCTCCACCAGACCCAACAATGACCCTTGTTCAAGCGTTTCTTCCAACTCAGCCAGCGCGCCCAATGTCAGCCGCGCGATGTGGCGTTGCCCATCAACAACAACCGCCACATCCCCCCTCCACCGATTGGCCATGATCAGACCACCACTTCGTCAGGTGAAAACGTCAGTTCACCCGCCGACATCAGGCTGACCTCAAAGGTCGCCTCACCGTTCAGGGATCCGGCATATTCCAGCCCCGACACTTGGAACGGTCCCTCTACCACGCCGAAATCGGGGATGATGATCTGAAAATCTGGCGTCAGACCGTCAAAAAACAACTGCCGCGCGCGCTCATCCGTCCCCTCATCGCGAAACACACCCGATCCGCTGATCGCCGCTGATCGCACACCGGCGCCCACCAGCAATTCGCGCCAGCCCCCGGCGCTGTCCAGCGAAGTCACATCCACGGTTTCCGCGTTGAAACTGACCCGCGTGGCGCGCAGGCCGGCGAGAGTCTGGAACTGTCCGTCGTCGGACATATCCACCTTGACCAGCAGGTCCTTACCGTTTTGGGCTGCCATTTTTCATACTCCTTGCAATGGGTTAAATGTCGTCCAACAGGGCGCGAAAGGTCAGGTCGATCCGCCTTTGCTGCCCCGCCTCGTCACGTCGCGCCCGTGCGCGCAGAAAAGACAGCGCCACCAGATGCCCGCGCTCCAACGCGCCGAGGGGCTGTGTCAGCGCGTCCGAGACCGCCCCCGCGACCGCCTTGGCCCGCTGGAACCCGGCGGCGTCGGTGATGACGGAGACGATGAAATCGTGCCGTGCGCCGCTGACCGTGCGATCCGACCGCTCCACCGCCGTTTCAGGGCCGAGACTGACGTAGAGGGCGGGGATCGAGCCGACCGGCGGCGCGTCGAAAATATCAGTGCCCACAAGGGCTTGCAGCGCCGCGTCAGAGCTGAGCGCGGCAAAGACCGCCTGTTGCAGCGATTTGGACATCGCATAGGTCATGTCGCGACCTCCTCTGAGGCAAAGCAGATCAGGTAGCGCCCCTCGGGGTCGCGTTCGGCCACCGCTTCGATGTTGAAAACCCGGCTGCCTTCGCGGAATCGCTGGCCCGCCATGGGGCGCGAGGGCACGCCGACCGGGGCCGCGCGCACGACGATCCGGTAGGCCATGCGCGACACCGCCATCGGTCCGACCTCGCTGATCCGTCCGGTGCGCGCGCTCACTTCGCCCCAAACTTCGCCCAAGGTGGCCCAGCTTTCGCTGAACCCGCCGGAGGCGTCGGGGACGCGCTGCGGATCCTCCAGTACCAGCAAACGATCAAGCCGCGCCATCAGACCTGCCCCCCGACGCTCAGCCGCATCGGGCGATACCGGTTCAGCAACGAGGTGACGCCAAACGGCATACAGCCCGCGCCGAGCGCGGTCGCCTCGCGATGTTCGTAATAATGCGCCGCCAGCAGCATGACGGCCTGCGCCAGATCGGGCGGCAGATCGGACCAGGCCGGCCCGTAGCCAGCGGTGAAGCAGACCCGGATCGCGCCCTCGGCTGTCACGCGCGGCAGCCCGGGGCCGCGTGGGCGCAGCACGGACCGGCTGGTGTCGTGATCCAGGCGGTAGCGTGCAGCGTCGATCACGCTTTCCCCGCCCTCGCCGTCCAGCATCGCGACCTCGGCGATCACGGTGACGGGCGCGATGGGAAAAACCTGACCCCTCGCGCCCCAGACCGCCGAGGTCCAGGCGAAGTCGCGCGAAATCAAGGCTTTGCCGGTGCGCCCCTCGATTGCCGACAGCGCCGCACGCAGGAAACTGTCGAGCACGGCATCCTGCACGCTATCGCCGCTGAAGCCGCGCCCAAGCCGCAGATGGGCCTTGAAATCCTCGACCGGCAAGGCGTCGGCGGGTACTTCGGTTTCTTCGATCAACATCTGCGACCCCTTTTCGATTATTGTATCTGGCGCGCGCCCGTCCACGCTGAAGCGGACGGAAAACAGCTGATCAGCGCCGTTTCGGACGGCCACGCGCCCGCCGGGGACAATGCGCCCCCGACGATCCGCCCCCGGTCAGGAGGTGGCGAATTTCAACAGCTTGATCGCCGCGAAATCGGTGACATCCCCGCCGACCCGCTTGGTCGCGTAAAACAGAACGTGCGGTTTGGCAGAGAAGGGATCGCGCAACACACGCAGGTCGGGCCGTTCCGCCACCGTGTATCCGGCGTGGAAATCACCGAATGCGATGGCGGTGCTGCCCGTCGCGATGTCGGGCATGTCCTCGGCCAGCAGCACCGGGTAGCCCATCAGGCGCGCCGGCTCGCCAGCGGCGAGGCTGTCGGTCCAGAGGAACCGCCCCTCGGCATCCTTCAACTTGCGCACCGCGCCCGCGGTTTTCGAATTCATCACGAAGGTGCCGTTCGCCCGGTAGCGCGCGCCGAGCGCATAGACCAGATCGACCACGGCATCGACCGGCTCGTTCAGATCGAACCCGCCATCCGCGCCCGAGGCGACATAGCCAAGGCTATCCCAGGTCCAGCTGGCGTTCGCAACCGCAGGGTGAGTAAGGAACCCCGTCGGCTTGTCCGATCCGTCGCCGCCCACAAAAGCCGCCGCTTCGGAGCGCGCGAAACGGTCCGCGATGCGCGCCGCGAGCCAGCCCTCGATGTCAAAGGCGGAATCATCCAGAAGGCGTTGTGACGCCTTGGGCAAGGCCGCCAATTCGTAGAGCGGGATGGAGATGCGGTCCATCGCGGTGGTTGAGGTCACTGCAACCGTACCGGTCTCTGTCACCCAGCCAGAACCGACGTCGGTGGTGTCGACGAGCACGTCATAGGAGGTCGCCTCCACCGTCACCACATTGGCGATCTGGCGGATCGAGGCGGCGGAATGCAACACGCCCTGGATCGAGGCGGAGGTTTCGGCGTCCACGAGGTAGCCCCCGTCGGCGGCAACGGCCGTGGACATCGCCTTGCCCTCCAGTTCCAACCCGCGAAGGGCGTCGTCATCGCCCGACCTGAGGTAGGCGTTGAGCGCCTTTTGATGCGGAGCGCTCTGGTCGGCCTCGCGGGCCAAGGCGGGGCGCGGGCCCACTTGTGTCTTTCGGTCAAGCATGGTCAAACGGCTTTCCTGTTGTTTCATCCGGTCTGTCATCTCGTTTCGGAAGTCCTTGAACTCCGAAACAAATCCCGCCACGGCGGTCTTTACCTCGGCCGTTGGAGACAAAGCCTCTCCGGGCCGGGGAATATCCTCGGTTCGTTGCATCGTCAGTTTCCCGTTGAAGGGGTTGGACCGGGTTCAGCGCCCGGTCATCTCCAGCCGCGCGTCGTCAAACACCGCCGCCAATTCGCGCAACGCGGGCTCCAGGCTGTCGCCCTTTGCGGCCACGCGCGCACTGGGCAACATCGGGAATGTCACCAGCGACACCTCCCAAAGCTCCAGTTCCATGAGGGTGCGTCCGCCCCCCTCGTTCTTGGTCGCGCGGCGGGTGCGATAACCGATCGACAAGCCGTCGATTGCTCCCGCCCGCAGCAGCGCGGCTGCCTCTCTGGCGCGGGCCACACCCTCAAGGAGCCGGCCCTTGACCCACAACCCTTGCGTGTCTTCGCACAAATCTTCCCATACACCTATGGGTTGAGAAGGATCGTGCTGCCAAAGCATCTTCACGCCGCGATTTTCGGCGAGTGAGACGCGGTAAGCGCCGGGTGCGACGACATCGCCGCCCTGATCGGGGGCGTCGAACCGGGAGGCGTAGCCTTCGATACTGAGGTCGTCACTGACCTTAACATCTGCGCTGAGAGAGCAGAATTTATGTTCAAATTCCATGAGTTACACCTGATTTGTGAGAAATTGGAGGAGTTAAACTCTTCATTAAGGCAAGCGGGCTAAGATCGACTGGAAACCTTCTGCAAGTATCACCGCAACCACCCCATAGACGGTCAGCCACAATCGCCTCTCCAGCCTTTCGATCACAACCTCAAGACGTGCTATGCTGTCTTTCAATCCCTCGATGTGAAGTCGGGAGACCTGCTCGTGCGCCTCCAGACGCAGCGCCGGGGCGCAGTCAAAACTCTCGAATCCATAGCGGTGAATGTCGCGTTGCTCAGTCATCGGCGTCCTCCACGGGCAAGCCCAGAAGCGCGCGCTTTTCCGCCCGGGAGAGGAAGTCCGCGCCCGCCACCCGACCCCATTGCGCGTCGCGTTCGGCCGATAGCGCGGGCACCTGGTCGAGGTCGGGTTTCAACACCACCGGATCCCCGGTGAAGCCCTGCAACCAGTTCGACACCGCCGCCGTCACCCGCGTCGCCAGCGGCAGAACGGTCAGACGAAAGAACGCACGATGCGCCTCCTGATAATTCGCATATGTCGCGTCGCCGGGGATCCCCAGCAACATCGGCGGCACGCCAAAGGCCAGCGCGATGTCGCGCGCGGCCGCCTCCTTTGTGCGGTGAAATTCCATGTCCGAGGGGGAAAATCCCATGGGCTTCCAATCAAGCCCGCCTTCCAGCAACATCGGGCGACCGGCATTGCGCGCGCCCATGTGATGTGCCTCCAACTCATTGGAAAGGCGGTCAAATTGATCCGGCGTCATCGAGGCACCATCGTCGCCCCCATAGACCAGCGCGCCAGAGGGACGCGCAGCATTATCAAGCAGCGCCTTGGACCAGGCGGAGGCCGAATTATGCACGTCGAGCGCTTGCGCCGCCGCCTGCATCGCGGACAGGCCGTAGTGGTCGTCCTGCGGATGGAAGCTTTTCACATGCAGAACCGGGGACCGCCCCGGCGCGACGGCAAAGCGATGCTTGCGCCCGCCGACCGCGTAATCATAGGCGACCGGCCAGCCATCGCCCCCCGGCACCACCGACATCCGGTCAGACCGCAGCACATGCAGCTCAACCGGCACGCCATCGTCGGCAGAGACCGCTTCGACATAGCCGTTGCCGGTCAGGACGAGCTGTCCGTAGAGCGATTCCAGCAATTCGGCGCGCCCCTGCACCGGATTGGGCCGCGCCAGAAGGTCGACAAGGGGGTGCACATCATAGCGTGCGCATTCGTCTTGGCAGATCAGCGGCAGTGCGGCGGCGGCTTCGGCGATCATCTTGACCGCGCGAAAACCGACCGGATTGCCGGCGAACCCGGTGCGGGTCAGCGTGACGGAATCACGGGGCGACCAGACCACGCGGCCGGCGGAATGGTACGAGATCACCGGGCCCGCGGCGCTGGCCTTCACCTCAGGCGGGGACTGGTCTCGCCGGAAATAGTCGATCACACCCATGGGGTTGCTCCTTTTCGAATTGCGTCTCGTGAACGCTTCGAAAACCAATCTCCCAACAAAAGGTTAAGCACAGCTTGTCACAGCGAACGCACCCTCGGCCGTCGACGCAACGCCCCCGGCAAGATCATCAGATCGTGCAAGGCCCAGACCAGCGCGTCGAGCCGATCCGGTGAGCCTTTTCCCTCGTATCCCCTTGAGGTCATGGCACAAAGCTGATCCTCCAACAGGTCCAGCCCACGCAGGTGATGCACCCGGCCCTGCTCGTAAAGCGCGGCGACCGGCTCCGCGCGGGCCGCCTTGCCACGCGAGGCGCGCACCTGTCGCAGCGAGACCAGCGGATCAACCTGCCGGATCACCGCCTCGACTAGGTCGCCGCCCTGATTGACCTCGGCCACGATCCGGTCTGCGCTGTGGCGCGCCATGGCGGAAATCGCGGCCTCGGCCCATTGGCGGGGGGTGGCGGCATGCACGGTGGCGTCCTCCAACACGTAGGCGCGCCAATCCTCGGGGGCCTCCCCGGCGGCGATGCCCGCGACGATGATGCCGCATTCGTCCGATCCGGCATGCCCCGTGACGGGCGGGTCGACCGCGACGACGACGCGGGTGAGGTCGGGGGCGTGATCCACCCGGCCCGCCTCCAGCGCCGGCGAGGTCCACATCGCGCCGTCGGTATCGCCAAGCATCAGCCCGTCCAGTTCCTGGCGGCCAAGTCGCGTCCCGGCGTAGCGTTCGCGCACCTCGGCGAGGAACGACCCGGCCAGATTGGCGCGGTTGGCTTCGGTCGGGGCATGGGTGACGACGGTGGAGGACATGGTGAGCAGCCCCTTCATCACCCCGACATTGCGCGGTGTGGTCGTCACGCAGACCCGCGGATCCTCGCCCAGACGCAGGGCGAATTGCAGCATGTCCCAGGTCGCCTGCGCCTTTTTCCACTTGGCCAGCTCATCGACCCAGGCGCCGTCGAACTGCGGGCCGCGCAAACCCTCGGGCTCATGCGCGGAAAACACCTGCGCGACGGCGCCATTGGGCCATTCCAACTGCTTGCGGCTTGCGGACCAGATCGGGCGGCGGTCGGGCGGCGAACAGGCGAGAATGCCGCTGTCGCCGTAGATCATCACCTCGCGCACCTGATCGATGGTCTCCCCGACCAGCGCCATCCGACGGCAGCGCCCCTTGTCGAGAGGGCGATCGCCCTCGACCATCGCGCGCACCCATTCGGCACCGGCGCGCGTCTTTCCCGCGCCGCGCCCGCCCATGATGATCCAGGACCGCCAAGCGCCTTCGGGCGGCAATTGATGCGGCATCGCCCAGAATTCAAACAAAAAAGGGAGAGCAAGCAGCTCTCCCTCCGTCAGATCATCGAGGAACAGATTAGTCGCCACAGCATCGGCGGAGGCGAGCCAGCTTGCACCCGATGTCAGCCCGTGCGACCCCGAGGTCGAATCCGATGTCGCCGGCAATTCCAAGTTCCTGTCTTCGGTCGTCATTGATACGCGCCTCCAGTTCCCATGTGTTTTTCAAAAAGCCCCGGATGTCGGATGAGAGGCGCAAGGCCTCCTTCACCGCGCCGGGGTCGTCCATCTGCACAAGGTCCTGCACCATGCGCAGACAGTCCTTTAGCTGCCTGAGTTCACCGACGATTTCCTCGATGTGGCCAGAGACTGCACTGGTCTCACGCTCTTTCTTGATGAGAGTCATCTTGGTTCCCCTTTTTGGGTTGTTGTTATTGACCCGTCCGCCTGCGGGAACGCAAAACGGCCCGGAGGTTTCCCCCCGGACCGTTCGCATGCCTGTCCCAGCATAGCTTTATCTCTAGACCGCAACGCACGATCGGTCAAATTTCACCCCGTTAACCGCCGCACGGTGCCGGGCAGTTCACGCAACGCCGGTGCGACGTTGTTTGGTATCCTGGTTCGCCATGTCCTCTTGGTCGATGGTCAATTTGACCAGCTTCTCGCTCAGCCCGACGACGGTGCGCAATACATGGGCGGGATCGCCGCTGCGCGCCGCCTCGGTCGTGGCGCGGATGTTTTTCCGGAAAGTTGCCCAATGCAGGTCGGGTGAAATCTGGTATTCCGGCACCCGCCAGCGCGTCATCCGAAAGAAGGCGGCAGAGGCCGCATCGTCGATGATGTCATCATGGATAAGAGTGGACAGCGTCGTCTGCACCCGGATCGCGAGCGACACGAAGAGGCTGTTACTGACCACGGGATCGCTGTTCAGGATGCCTTCGATACTGGCGAGATCCAGCATCGTGCCGTCGGGCAGCGGCTTGCCCTCGGCCAGACGCGCGGCAATCTCCATCAGGTCCCTATATATATAGTAGCTCTCTTTCTTGGTTTCGGGGTTCAGTTTGGTAACCGTCGCGCCGACGCTCGGTCTGATCTCGATCAACTGCTCGCGCGCGAGGGTCTGCAACACCTGACGCACCGGAGTCCGCGAGACGTTGAATTCCTGTGCCACGGCGGTTTCGTGCATCGGCTCGGTCGCTTGCGGAGGAATCAGACAGATTCGCGCCCGAAGCGTATCGAGGATCTCCCGATGGTTGCTGAAATTATCCTTGTAAGACATATCATCCCTGCCCGTTTCTGTGCACCAGTATACATAAATAGCGGTGAACACACAACATCTACCCGTCGCGACCCTACGTCCTGAATAATTTTTAAATAAGCGTGATTAATTATTGATAGGAACACATTTTTGCCGCATTCTAGGTGCTATGTATACAGGTACCCCGACACACGACGATGCCGGAACACAGACATTCAGCCCCGGATTAAGCCGGACCAGGAGGACCAGACCATGACCGCAGCCAAGTACATCAAGGAACTTTCCTACGTCCGTTGCACCACCTCGCCGCTGCCGGTCGGCGTCATCGGCGCCAGCATTCAGTCGGTCAAGCGCTACCGCTGTTTTTTCCGCATCGAGGCGCGGGTGACCCTGATCCTGCGCAGCCCCAAGACGGGCGCAATCAGCAGCCAAACCATCCTGACCAGCGTGCCGATCACCCTGAACCGCCCAGGCTATGCCCGCCGCAAACTGATCGCCTCGGCGACCGTGCTGGCCAACGCACAACTGCCTGCCTTCAGGGCCGCGAATACCTCCAAAAAGGCTGCATAATCAAATACTTCAGTGGTTTAGCGTCCACTCCCTCGCGAACCGCTGATACCTATCCCTCCCGCACCTCCTCTGGCGGGAGGGCCCGCCGGGACCCGGTCGATATCCCCTCAGACCTAGGTCAATCTGGCTGATTTTTGCGCCACGAGTAAAAGGACTTCATCACTCAAGATCTCCGCTTTGACGACGTTACTGCGACTACTCTCAGCCTCCTGTCTGTTTTTCAGTCAGGAGGTTTTTTTCGTTGGTCGGGACGCGTTCAATCGAAGGTATCGCATTGGAAGACAAGCGCGGACAGGCAACATCGCCGGGTGCGAGATGAGCCTGAGGTGCGGCGAATAACTTTCGGCACACCCAGGACAGCGGGCGCGCAATCGACATCCAGATCGTCGGAGGTTGGCCAATCTCTGAGCTGAAATTAATAAATCTGCGTGATGTATTGATTACTCCGGACAACCTCCGGCACGCGCCATCCGATCAGGGCTCCCCAACTGCATAAACCAAACGGGCGAAGTCTCCCCGCTGCGGGAGTACGCGATGTCGAAGCGCCCGCCAGATTGCTGCCGGACCGGCGGTATCAATTGCTACAAAGCACGTCGCTATTGCCCGGCGCGCTCGGCCTCGATCTGGCGCCATTTCGCGACATTGCTGTTGTGCTCGGCCAGCGTGGTGGCAAAGGCATGCCCCCCCGTGCCGTCGGCCACGAAATACACGAAGTCGGTGCTTGCGGGTTGCATCGCGGCTTCAATCGCCGCCTTGCCGGGGTTGGCAATCGGGGTCGGCGGTAATCCGTCGATGGCGTAGGTGTTGTAGGGCGTCACGCGGTCCAGCTCACTGCGGCGCAGGCCACGGCCCAGCACGCCTTCGCCATTGGTGATGCCGTAGATCACCGTCGGGTCGGTTTGCAGCCGCATGCCACGGCGCAGACGATTGACAAAGACGCTGGCCACCTGGGTCCGTTCATCAGGGACGCCGGTTTCCTTTTCGATGATCGAGGCCATGATCAGCGCTTCGGCAGGGGAATCGTAGGGGAGATCGTCGTCGCGATCCTGCCAGGCGGCCTCCAGAATTGCGGCCTGCGCAGAGGTCATGCGGTCGATCAGGGCCTGACGGTCACCGCCGGTCTGAACCTCGTAACTGTTCGGCGCAAGCGTGCCCTCGGGGGGGATACCGTCAATTTCGCCCTCCAGCACCTCAACAGCCTTCAGCACGTCGACCACCTGCCAGGAGGTGACGCCTTCGGCCATGGCGATGCGGTAGCGGGTGTCGGTACGCGCGCGTACCTTGGTAAATTCCTCAGGCACTTCGGTCTCGGCGGTCGGGTCGAATTCCGCGCGCTCGATATAGCGATTGGTGGCGGGGTCAAGCTCGCGCACCTGCACCGAGGCACGCGTCACGCCGATGCGATAGACGATCTCGGTGCCACAGGAATTGGCCCCGCCGCGGGTGATGATATCGACGATCTCTTCCATGGAGGAGCCGGCGGGCACGAGGAAAGAGCCCGCCTTCAACTGATTGGTCTTCTTGGTGTAATCGGCGCCGATCCGGAGGATTCCGGCACTGCTGACTGCCCCCGTCTCCAAGAGGTCTTCACTGACGTTCGACAGCCGCCCGCCTGAAGGAACACGCAGGCAGATCGCCTCGGTCAAGGGGCCCTCTGCGGTGTATTGCTCCTTGCCCCACAGGACGAGCCCGCCCAGCAGGAACACCAGAACGATCAGCATGGTCAGCGCGTTGGACGCGATCGATCGCCACATTCTTTAGCGTACCTTCCCAAAGATGATGGAGGCATTGGTGCCGCCGAAACCGAATGAGTTGGACAGCGCGACATTGATCTCACGCGGCTCTTTCTGGTTCGCCGCAAGGCTCAGCTTGGGCTCGACAGCAGGATTGTCGAGGTTGATCGTCGGCGGCGCGACCTGATCGCGGATCGCGAGGATCGAAAAGATTGCCTCAATCGCGCCCGCGGCACCCAGCAAATGCCCGGTGGCGGACTTGGTCGAGGACATCGTCGCCTTGCTCGCCGCGTCGCCCATCAGACGCTCCACCGCGCCCAGCTCCATCGTATCGGCCATGGTCGAGGTGCCATGGGCGTTGATATAGTCAATATCGGAGGGCTCAAGGCCCGCACGATCCAGCGCGGCTTTCATGGAGCGGAATCCCCCATCCATCGTCTCATCCGGGGCGGTGATGTGATAGGCGTCGCCCGACAGGCCATAGCCGAGGTATTCGCCATAAATCTTGGCTCCGCGCGCCACGGCATGCTCGTATTCCTCCAGCACGACGATCCCGGCCCCCTCGCCCATGACAAAACCGTCACGGTCCGCGTCATAGGGTCGGCTCGCCTTGGTCGGATCATCGGCGAACTTGGTCGAGAGCGCCTTGCAGGCGTTGAACCCGGCAATCCCGATTTCGCAGATCGCGGCCTCGGCCCCGCCGGCGACCATCACATCCGCGTCGCCCCACTGGATCAGACGCGCCGCGTCGCCGATGGCATGCGCGCCCGTCGAACAGGCGGTCACGACCGAATGGTTCGGACCCTTGAAACCAAAGCGGATCTGCACCTGACCCGAGATCAGGTTGATCAGCGCGCCGGGGATAAAGAAGGGCGAAACACGGCGCACGCCCTTCTCGGCGATCAGCTTGGTGGTGGCCTCGATGGATTGCAGGCCGCCGATGCCCGAGCCGATCAGCACGCCGGTGCGCAGGCGGTCCTCTTCGTCCTCCGGCGTCCAACCGGCATCGCGCACGGCCATGTCCGCGGCGGCGATCCCGTAAAGGATGAAGTCGTCGACCTTGCGTCGTTCTTTCGGAGCCATCCAGTCGTCGGCGTTAAACGTACCGTCGCTGCCGTCACCCAGAGGCACCTCACAGGCGTATTTGGTGGTCACCTGGCTCGGATCGAACCGCGTGATGGGCCCGGCCCCGGACTGTCCGTCCAGGATCCGCGACCAGGTTTCCTCGACCCCGCAAGCCAGCGGAGTGACCAGCCCAAGACCTGTGACAACGACACGACGCATGGATACCGTCCCCTGATTATTCCGTCAGATGCTCTTAGCCTGTGCGGACGCACCGGAGCAAGAGGGGGACCGCGCGCAAAAGCGCAACTTTGCCCATGGGATGACACGCGATTGAGCGCAGGTGGCTGAGCCGACGAGGCACCGCATATCGCCGCAGAACCGCCCCAGGCGGCACAGGCGAAGTGGGCGGCACAGGCTTCACTAGCGACACTGGCTTCACTGGCATCACTGGCAACGCATGCCAAGCGGGCGACAAAAGAAAACCCCCGCCGGAGCGGAGGCTTCGATCACCACAAGGGCGCCTGTGATATCAGGCGGCTTCCTTGATGAACTTCACGGCGTCGCCGAACGTCTGGATGTTCTCTGCGGCGTCATCGGGGATTTCGATGCCGAATTCTTCTTCGAACGCCATCACCAATTCGACGGTGTCCAGGCTGTCTGCGCCAAGGTCATCGATGAAAGAGGCGTTTTCAGTCACCTTGTCCTCTTCGACGCCCAGATGTTCGACGACGATTTTCTTAACGCGCTCAGCGACATCGCTCATGGGATTTCCCCTCATATATCTTGGGCTTGCGCCCTGTTCTGCCCTGCCCCCTCACGGGGTCGTGCCATTTACCCCTAGACCGGGGCGGTTAGATCCCGCAACAGGCGGGAGACCAGGTCACACGTAGGCGAACCGGCCAGACTGCGCCGCCTATATCACAAGCGACCGAGGACGCAAACGGTTTCGCCCGCCGGTCCATATCCTGCCTATATGGCGTGATTTGACGCGATTCCAAACCGAAATTCGTGTCATTGGCAAGGCCTCGCGTGCCGAAACGGTGCGGATGGCCGCCCGCATTTGTGGGCAGCTTGGCGCATCTCGCCAGCCATGTTGGACCGGTGCGGGCCTCCTCGGACCATGTCGGGTCTGAAATCAACGCAGCCTCACGCGGCCTCTGCCTCCTGACGGGCCCAAAGACCCGCGTAGCGTCCGCCGCGCTTGAGCAGGTCAGTGTGGGTGCCCTCTTCCACGATCCGGCCCGCCTCCAGCACCACGATCCGGTCGGCGTCCGCGATTGTCGACAGCCGATGCGCGATGGTCAGCACCTGTCTCTTATACACATCTCCGAGCCCACGAGACAAGAGGCAATCT
>OLHY01000462.1_pt1 | contig 12702 bp, 8 predicted proteins | sample 1609411 | NCBI WGS metagenome assembly OLHY01 (sample SAMN05416817, study PRJEB24817) | seawater metagenome | isolation source: Sea water | place: Canada:Atlantic | collected 2013-07
ACGAGATTGCCTCTTGTCTCGTGGGCTCGGAGATGTGTATAAGAGACAGCGATGGGAGTTGAGATCAATCCTACCGGTCTGGATACGAATAGCCTCAGACTGAATGCGGTGGTTGTCCACAATTCCTCAGGCAAGCCCGAGAGTGTCCTGCTCATCTTTCATGATTTTACACGTTTGAAAGAATTGGAAAATGCCAGGCGTGAGTTCGTTGCGAATGTCAGTCATGAACTCAGAACGCCTCTGTCCATGATCAAAGGTTTTGTTGAAACCATGATTGATCACCCGTCCATGACGCGGGAAACATTGTCTGGTTTTTTGGGCAAGGTGGAAAAACATTCAGATCGTCTTGCTCATTTGATTGAGGATTTATTGATGGTTTCACGTTTAGAATCCGGGCAAGCGACGGTCAATCTTCAAGCCCTGCAGCTGGCTCCTGAAGTCTCGCGTGTGCTGGATGATTTACAAAGAAGTGCTGACAAGAAAAAGGTGCAGCTGTCCCTTGCGGTGGACCCTCAGCTGCATGTCCTGGCGGATTCAGACCTGTTGGAGCAAATTCTGCTCAACCTGCTGGAAAATGCCATCAAGTACGGCTCGGAGGCCGGAAAGGTTTCGGTCCATGCCGAACCGGATGGCCACGATCAAATTCGAGTCAGCATTACCGATGATGGGCCAGGTATCCTGCCTGAGTCACTTGAACGTATTTTTGAACGATTCTTTCGGGTTGATAAGGCACGTTCCCGTGCTCAGGGAGGAACGGGCCTCGGCCTATCTATCGTCAAGCACATCGTCCAAACCCTGGGTGGACGTGTCTGGGTAGAAAGTAAGATGGGAGAAGGAACTACCTTCTATTTTACACTCAAAGCTTCCACAGATCTTTCAGCAGCTTCAAATACTGAGGTGAAGCGCTTGAGCTCTGTCACTTGACATATTCATGTCTCAACTGCACTGTATTGGTCATGCAGTACAGTTTAAGCAGCATGGTTATCCCAACCCGACGCCTAGCAACGTTTTTTTACCTCTTCATCTGCGGTTGGATCCCTTCGTCGGCAGTTGCCCAGTCCAAAGTCACCATCTCACGAGCAGGTCAGGGAAACACCGCTGCCATCCATCAGTCATCGGGCAACGAAATCGCATATCAACTGGAAGTATCCTCTGACATGGCCTCCTGGAAACCATGGGCGCTATCATGGGGGCCTTTTCAGGAATACCTTGATCTGCGCGGAATGGCGGATTCAGCTCGGTTCTATCGCATCAAGGATATGAAATCAAAGGAGGCTCCTGATTGGACCAACCAACTCGGACTCAATCCCGAGCCACTGGCATCCGCACCCAGATACAAGGGAGACCTGTCATGGGTAAAATTCGCAATACCGTTAGATCAGTCCGGAAATGTTTATTTTCAAAATAGCCGTGCCTTTCCCCTCCACTTTGATTTTGCAACGCGGTTCCTACCTGCGTTCTCGGGAATGAATGTGACAGAATTTGAAACTGTTTCCCTCATTCCAGCCACTCAGGAGGTCGTGCTTGGTGCCGTCCTGTTTCCTTCCAATCCCCTTGCAAAGGAATTTGGGATTCAGTTTGTTGGACGGGAGTTTTTCTCATCGGAAAAGGTTTTAAACTGGTTGGATCTCGTATCGCAACGGGTACGCCTAGAGGGGGATTGGCAAGTGTTTTACATGCCAACATTTGAGCAAAAGGAAAGGGCTATGGAAGAGGCATCCCTCTTCGAGCAACAAGGTTTTCCGGTGGACTCACCCTCGCGCTGGGTGAGGGAGGATGCCCTCTACTCGGAGGGCTGGGCACTGGGCAGGTTGCAATTTGTTGATGCGAATGAGTTGGAGGATGCCTTTTCAAAAGGCAATTTGCTTTCAACGGACATCCTGATTCTGGACTCTGTTCCCGCTGAAGTGCCTCCTGTTGCGGGTATCATCGTGCTCAGCCCGGCAACTCCAAATGCACATGTTGCCATCCTTGCAAAATCGCTGCAAATTCCGTTCGCGTTTGTTGCGGATCAGCACAAGCAAGCTCAGTTGATGCATTGGGTGGGTGAGGACGCTCTTTTCATTGCCAGTGAAAACGAGCAAATTCCAGACATCAAAACGCTTCGTGTGAAAACGCAATTGACAGATGACCAAAAGGATCAGCTTCTGGCTTTGAAGCAGGTGCCCAGATTGAATTACACGCCTTTCAAGCATGCGAATCAGCTGACTTTTCAGGTAGCGGATCTTACTCCAGAGCACTTGTCGTTTGTGGGAGGGAAGGCGGCTAATTTGGGTTTTCTTCTGCGTTCACTTCCTGATCATGCACCCCAGGAGGCAATCGCTTTTTCTTTCGATCTGTGGACGGAATTCATGGCGCAGACGATGTCCAGTGGGCTGACCCTCAAGGAAATGATTGCAATCGAATTAAGCGCTTTGAAATTCCCGTTTGAAGATCCTGCACACTTTTCCCTCAGGCTGGGTGCAATCAGATCTTGGATCAAAGACGAGGCCAGTTTTTCGGTTTATCAGCAACAAAAGATAACTCAGGCATTGGAGCCTCTGGATGCGAATCGTCGTATTCGGTTCCGAAGTTCCACTAATGTCGAAGACAGTGAGTATTTTTCAGGCGCAGGTTTGTACGATAGCTTCAGCGGCTGTCTTGCGGATGATCTGGATCAGGATGATGAGGGTCCCAGCGCCTGTGATTCGACAAAGAAAAATGAAAGAGGAGTCTTTCGTGCGATTCAGAAGGTGTTCGCCAGTTTTTACAACGAGAATGCCTTTATTGAGCGTCTGAGACGTGGCGTGGATGAAGATGAAGTGGGGATGGCGATTCTCGCACATTACAGTTTTCCAGATCAAATGGAGCGAGCCAATGGCGTTGCCACTCTGAAACTGGAGCAAAGAGAGGACGGCACGCTTGAGTTGATCGAGGGAATCTTGGTCACTCAAAAGGATGCAGTTTCCGTCGCCAATCCGGATAGTGTGGCTGCTCCTGAAGTAGTGACGCTGGTTGTATCCAATGAAGGAGACATCACCCATGAAATGGTGCAAGCAAGTGGATTGGTTCAACTGGGCGCCACGGTATTGGATTGGCCGGAGGGCTACACTTTATTGACCGAGTTGCTCCGCCAGGCAAGTGGTTCGTATCTGGAATTTTTCGTGGATAAAACCGAAGTATGGTTGGATTTTGAATACAAATATGTTTCACCTGGATCATTCGTCATCAAACAGATTCGTGAGCTTCCCGTGGCTCCTGTCACTGGGCAGCTGCCTCCCGTTACCTTCAGTAATGTGGATGCATTTGAGGTGGTACAGGGAGAGTTTGGTGACATGATGGCACGGCATCGATTGAAGTCCATCTGGCGTTTTCAAAGTTGGGGGATCATTGGCGAGGATTTACCTCAAAACCCAGTTGACCTGCTGAATGTGGATCTTGAGTTTCTTCACAATCACCAAAAGATGCGCTTTGAAGGTAATCTAAATGCATTGCCTGGAGCTGAGATTCGTGTGAACAGCAAATCCTTGATTGCGGATTGGTATTGGGGGAAAGATCAGGATCGGGTTGATTACCGACTTGAGTTTGATTTTCTCTACCGACTGGACCAGCGGCCCTCACCTTTTCTGGATCTGTCCGATGCCGAGATTGAATTGACGGCACACTATGCAACGCGGCGTCCAAAGCTGGATCTATGGCGTAATCGAGTCAGCATGATCAATCAGGACTCTGTAAAACTGGCCGATATTGATCCTGCCGATACGAAGCTTGGTTTCCCTCATGTGACCTGGAAGCGAAGAGTGAAAGGCGCCGAAGAAGGGGTATCGATTTCCAGTCAATTTTTCATTGGTACCTATAAATTTCGCGGTGAAACTCCCTGGATTTTAAAGACCATGGTCTTGCAGGGGTGGGGTGGAACAAATATTGCCGCCAAGGATCTGGATCCGTTTGAACTTCATTCGACGTTTTCTCAGACCTATTTTCCAGGGCACCACAATTTTATTGAGACACTCATTCTGGAACCGCGTCTGGAACCCAACTTCCCTGAGCAACTTTTGACGGAAATGGAATCCAGAAACATCCGTGCATGGATCTTGATGTATGACTCTGCGAACGTGAGCCCGACATTGACCAGTAAAATCCAGGTGCTCACTCTGGACAACCGGCTGATCGATCTCTGAGGTAATCATAATACGCCTTACTCTTTAAAATCCCTGCTTTCAATTTGCAGGCTGTACCGCTAATTTCCAACCATGCTGATCCCCTGTTTAAATTCATTGTCGCGGCGAATGGCGTGTGTCCTTTTCTGTTTTTGCACAATCCTCAGTGCGAGTGAGCCGCCCAATATTTTACTGATCCTTGTGGATGATATGGGTTATGGTGACCTGCGCTCCTATAACAGGGAGTCCAAAATACCCACCCCCAACATGAATCGGCTGGCTGATGAAGGGATGCGATTTACGGATGCGCACGCCGCCGGTCCTCTTTGCCATGTCTCTCGTTACGGGCTCATGACCGGACAATACCCCTTTCGCGCAAGGCCGAACACCTGGTCCCGACGAGCCACCATCGATGAGGATAGAGTAACGCTTCCTTCTTTTCTCCAATCCAGAGGATACACCACTGCCATGGTAGGTAAATGGCATCTGGGATTTGATGAAGACGGTTATGAAAAACCTTTGCCTGGAGGTCCGGTGGATCGAGGTTTTGACAGCTTTTTTGGGATCCGCGCATCAACCGATATTCCACCCTATTTCTACATTCGGAATGATCAGGCCGTGATGCCTCCCACACTTGAAATAGAGGCAAATAACAGCGAGGGATGGTCCCCTATTCAGGGTGCTTTCTGGCGAAAAGGAGGGATTTCACCCGATCTGCAGCTGAAAGATGTTTTACCAAGATTCACCAATGAAGCCATTCAGGTGATTGAAAACCATGCCTCAAGTCAATCGCAAGAGTCTCTTTTCCTGTATCTGGCCTACCCGGCCCCTCATACGCCCTGGCTTCCCGATGAATCATTCATCGGCAAGAGTGGTGCGGGGATGTACGGCGACTTCACCATGATGGTCGATGCCATGATAGGGCGTGTTCTCAGCGCCTTGGAGCTTGCAGGAATGCAGGAGGACACTTTGGTGATCCTGAGCTCTGACAACGGACCTGTCTGGTATGAACATGATGTTGAACGATTTGAACATGATTCTTCTGGAGGGCTGAGGGGGATGAAGGCGGATGCCTGGGAAGCGGGGCACCGGATGCCATTTATCGTACGATGGCCGGGCCGGATTCGAGGAGGCTCGGTGAGTCAACAGACCATCAGTTTCACGGATATACTTCCCACCGCAGCTGCCATGATTGGTCAGGCATTACCTGAAGGGGCTGCTCCTGATGGTGTGAGCTTCTTTGATGTGCTTACCGGCAGCCAGCCGGAAGCTGTTCCGGTTCGAGAACATCTTGTGGTTCCTTCGGGCAACGGTACCCTGACCATTCGGAAAGGGCCATGGAAACTCATTCAGGGTCTGGGTTCAGGTGGTTTTAGTAAGCCATCCAGAATCAAAGCATCCGAGGGAGGTCCAAAAGGTCAGCTTTATCATTTGAATCAGGATCCATCGGAAAGCAGCAATCTTTACATGGAGCATCCAGAGCTGGTAAAGGAACTGGAACAACAGCTTAAAGCCATTCAAAACGATTCAACCAAGTCCTGATGTTAAAGGACGGGGTTAAGAATCCTCCAATTCTATGTTGAATACCTCCCAGTTTTTGGCATGTTGTTACTCATATATTAAAGATAAAATAATATGAGCGAATCAAATCAACCTCTCAAAATCATCGCCTACCTGAAACCATCTTGTGGATGGAGTCAGGGCGTGCGTGCCATCATGCGTAAATACGATCTGCCTTTTGAAGATCGGGACATCATCAATGATCCGGTTCAAAGACAGGAAATGATCGAAAAAAGCGGTCAGATGCTCAGTCCATGCGTCGAGATCGATAATCGTATGCTCGCAGATGTCAGCGGAGAAGAAGTCGAAGCGTTCATGCTGGCAAACGGCCTGATCAAGCCATCAAGCACTGAACCTGATGCCCCCATCAACGCCCCATGTCCAGACGAAATGCCTCAGGCTCAGACCATGCAATTCCGTTCTTGAGAGTGCTTATCTCCATATTTTTCAAATTTAGCATCAACGGAAGCCCTCGCCGGCTTCCGTTTTTTAATGGTCTTTTCAAATCCTGATTTTTCAAGATAGGAAAGGATCAATGACTCGGATGAAGGCAGAAAAAGTCAAAAAAACTGAAGGACACTGGTCATCAGCTGACGTGGTGGATCTTGAGTATTTTTTGATGCATGCCTCCTCCAGTGAAAACCGAGATGAATCGGCGCAGCAAGCACGTCACTGGTTTCAGCAGCATGTAGCAGAACATGCAGGGGAAGAGCACGCAGAGTTTCCTGATTCCAAGGTTCTCAAGGCGTGGCTGAAGCATCAAAAAAAACGGCACAAGGGTGACACGCCTTTACCGGGAGAGTCGTGGCAATGGCTGATCGGAATGCTTTTTTGGTTGCTTCTTTTCGCAGGATTCCTCGCTGGAGCGGGCGTGACGGCAAGTCTTTTGGATTATGACGGAGCTCAGCCTGTCAACGTAGCGATGTTCTTGTGCCTGCTGGTAGGGGTTCAGCTTATCTGGAGCTTCGTATCCCTTATTGTGATCGCCGGAAAAGGTTTGCAATGGATTCCTCTTCATGCCGGATTTTCACTGCGAGTGCTTCAAAGTTTGATGCACTGGGCCTCCACTCGCTTAGACCATCATTTGATTTCAAAACTTGCGACTGAGAAACGTATGGTCTGGGAATCCTTCTGGCGACATTTACGGGATGACCACGCAGCTTCTGGGAAGTTTTTACTTTGGCCCATCCTGACCAGAATTCAGATGGCGGGGGTGATGTTCAATGTGGGCGTGATGTTCACTTTGATGACAAGTGTGGTGTTTCGTGATCTTGCATTTGGGTGGCAGACTTCGATGCAGCAAGTCAATGACGTAACAGTGGCCACGGTGGTTAAAACCTTGTCCTTGCCATGGAATTGGATTTGGGGTGAAGGGCAGGGATTTCCATCGCTTGCACAGATTCAAGGAAGTCGTATCATCCTCAAAGATGGAATCGGGGCCATGCAAAATCCCTACCTCACTTCCTGGTGGCCGTTTCTAATGATGGCAGTCACCGTGTATGGCTTCATCCCTCGCATGTTACTCTGGCTCTGGCTGCGCGTTCAAGAGCGTCGTCAGGTGGCTCTTTACCCAATTCAAAGTGCCTCTTGCCAAAAGTTGTGGAGTCGGTTTCATACCCGTTACCTTCATGTGACGACAAAACCATTTGATAACCACTCTCAGTCAAAAGACAATGCGCCGGCTCCTTCACTTCTAGCAGATAACCTGGCGCCGACTGCCGGCTCCGCCCAATCAATGGTTTTTGATTTCCCATGCTGGTTCTATATGGACGAAGGCTTGGGATCGCCCAATGAACAGAGCAAGATTAAATCCCTGCTTTCGCCCTATGGATGGCAAGTGAAAGGAGTGCTCGACTCTTTACCGTCAGATGATGGCTCCTGCTTTAAGCGATTCTGCAGCGGCGATTGCCTCCTATGGGTGGAGGAAGCATGGCAACCCCCCATTCAGGAAAAAATGAAGCGTTTGAAAGCATGCCACGGACTTCTGCCCCCAGGTGTATTCTTGTGTGTAGGTCTTGTAGGGAAACCTCGGGGCGTATCCTGGCTGACGCCTGTACGTTCACGAGATCTCGAAATCTGGCAGAAGTTCGTTCATCAAAATCTGTCAAAGGAAATACAGGTTCGAGCCCTTGTTGCATCATGATGAGCGCATCCGAAATCCCCACTTTTGCCGTGGTTGGTCATCCTAATGAGGGTAAATCTTCTGTGGTAGCGACTTTGACCGAGGATGATTCACTCAGAATCAGTGATTTCCCTGGAGAGACCACGGTTTGTTCTGATTATTCTGTAAGGGTTGGTGATGAAATTTTGATCCGCTTTCTAGACACACCCGGATTTCAGCATCCTCAGAAAACGCTTGAATGGATGCAGCAGCACAGTGCCCAGAAGCAACATCCTGCACATGCATTTGTCGAAGCCTTCCGAGAAGATCCAGAGCATCACCACGATGTCGAATTGCTGATACCGCTGGCCGCGGGAGCAGGCATTATTTATGTCGTGGATGGTTCCAGACCGATGAGAAAGAACGATGTCTGTGAAATGGAAATTCTTCGCATGACGGGTAATCCACGGATGGCCCTCATTAACCCGAAGGAAGGGGATGATTCCTTTCTTCAGACATGGAAGGAAAATTGTGCGAAGTCATTCAACCTCACACGGATATTCAATGCGCATCACGCCTCCTTTGTCGAGCGCATGGCATTGCTTGAAAGTCTCAAACGAATGCATCAGGACTGGGAGCCGGCGATGCTGCGTGCTGTGGGTATTTTTGAATGCGATTGGAAAACAAGGGCCTCTGATACAGCTCAAATCATCAGCGACTGCCTCGTTGAAGCACTCGAATTTCAGGTTGAGATGTTCACAGAGAAGGGAGAGATTGAATCAGTCTCGCGCTCAAAATTGATCGCTCAGTATCAGCTGGACATTCAATCGCTGGAAAAACGAGCCCAGTCCTCAATCAGAGGTGTTTATCGGCATAGAAAATTCCGACCCACATTACCTGAGCAATCGATTCTGGCAGAGGATCTCTGGACTGAACGAAGTTGGAAGATGTTGGGTTTGAGTCGCAGACAGGTTTTAATGGCAGCGGCTGTCTTGGGCGGAGGTGCGGGTTTGAAATTGGACATCCTTTTTGCAAATCTGTCTTTCGGCATGTTCACGCTCAGTGGAGCCGCTCTGGCTCTGGCTGGTACTTGGGTTAAAGGCGAAAATATGGCAAGAGTGAAGGTCAAAAAACTTCGGTTAGGACGTGCCAGTTTGACCGTAGGACCTAATCGCAACCCACAATTTCCTTTTGTGCTTATTGATCGCTTGCTTCTGTTCTACCAGTGGATGATTTGCTGGTCGCATGCGAGACCTGATGTGCAGGACCAAATCCAATCCATTGAGGGTGAAGACAAAGCTGGCTTGAGTTCGAGTTGGACCAAGAAGCGCCGAGAATTGATTTACAAATGCCTCAAGCAATTCAAGCATAAAAAGGTGGAAGCAAAGGCTGCAGCTAGTGAAAAGTTAAAAGCAGAAATCGAGAGTATCCTCTGGGAGCTTTCTACGGATACGACCGCCGTATCAAGCAGCTTAAGCATAGAAAAGTGAATGAATTTGCCTGCTCATGAGATGCGATTGACTTGCAAGTCACGCACGGTGTAGAGGTTTTCCAAATGAGCGCCCCTGATTCTGCGGGCGCCTGACTTTCTTTTGGGGCCGAAGTAGATACGCTTTTCCGTAAAAAACTGGTTGACGAAAGAGCGACTCCCCAAGACCACTCCGTCGGTAAAATAACGGACACGGTATTGCAGTAGCTCCCAATGATTCAATGTGAGATGGTCATCGGTTGGTTGCCCGTCCTTTTGCTGGTGGGGATCTTTCGTCCTGGGGAGTGTGTTTTCCGTGGAAGATTTGGACTGCTCTACTTCAAACAGATGCTTTCGATACTCATTCACGGTCTGTGGCCCGGTTAAGGTCCCGTCATATCTCTGAAGGAGCGTTTTAAGGCATTCTATTGCAGTACGATTGCCGCCCACCGCTTCACTGTAACCGCAGAATCGATAATCCTTTGGGTCATCGCAAATACCGGCTCTGACAGGGTTTAGATCGATGTAGCTTGCAATGGTCAGTAAAGCGTGGTCCGTGCCCTCAACGAGCAAAGCACGATAGCGTTCCTCCCACAAAGTGCCTCGTCGGCCGTGACGTCGATTGTACCACTGCGAAAACCGTTGTTTTAAGTCCTTCATGAACATGGAAAGATCGCGCATACGGCAGGTGATTCTTTTTCGAAGGAGTTGAGCTAGAGCAGAATCACCCTCACGACGGGCTTTGTGCAGCTTTTCTTTGAACTCACTCACGGTGAGTTTGGAGTAAAGGGCGCTCATACGCTGGCAAAGGTCATCATCGTTCAGATCACTGTTTTCAGGAACCTTGATTAAGAGGTGAAAGTGATTGTTCATCAGGCAGTAAGCTAGAATATGGACTCCTGAGAAAGTCTCAAGCCTACGCATCGTCTTTCGGAAGAACTCCTTTTCTTCAACGCCGAGGACAAAGTCGCGATTGACAATTCGACTGACGACGTGGAAGTGCTTTGTTCCTCCGCCACCGGTAATGAAGGCTCGAGCTTTGCGCATGCGGCACAAGAGACATAAATATGCAGATATGTCCATATATTAGGTCTGTCCCTTTATATTATGTGCTGTCAAACGCCCATTTGCTTTTCGAATGTATTTACCTAATTTCCAAATCGAAGTCCCGCTTCCAACAGATATGCGGTATTTTGTGCTTTGATAGCTGGCGGGAGTTCTCTATCCTCGCCGGTCCTTATGCAACTTTGCGTCGATGAGACAATATAGAACCATAGCTTTTAACGCGTTTATGGAACTCTTGCGTCAGCCGGTTTTTCTCCTGCTGATGACCAGTTCTTCCGTTTTTGCGGTATTTTTGGCTAGTACGCCTTACTTTGGCTTCGGGGATGACCCCAAATTGGTCAAGGACAGCGTGTTGGCTACACTACTTTTGGTGGGGCTTTTTGGTGCAGTGATCAGTGCATCCTCTTCAGTGGCCAATGAAATTCGCACCGGAACTGCCCTCGCTGTTTTATCCAAACCTGTGGGCAGGGTTGTTTTTCTTCTGGGTAAGTATACCGGACTCGCTTCAACTCTGCTTGTCCTGACCTACGTCAATCTGGTCAGCGCACTTGTCGCCAGTAAAATTTCGTTCACTGCATATGGAGAGGCGAACAAGACGGCTTTTTTCATTTTTACCGGTTCCATTGCGTTGGCCTACTTGGTAGCAGGTTTTACCAATTACTTCCTCAATCGCACATTTACTTCCGATGCGGTTGCTTTTGTCGTTGTTTTCACCACCATTGCGTTCGTGATCATTGCCAATATGGAAAAAAATGGCTCGATGTTTGAAGAGCATATCGATGTGGATTGGCGTTTAATTCCGGCTGGATTATTGATTCTATGTGCTTTCCTCGTCCTGGCTGGCCTGGCGCTGGTGTGTTCAACCCGCCTTGAAATCATCCCGACCTTGACTATCTGCAGCTTACTTTTTCTCATGGGTCTGATGTCGGATTATATGTTTGGTCGGTGGGCAGAACCGGCTTGGGTCGCCTTTCCTTCTCAGCAATCTGTTCAATCAGGGCCTTTCTCTGATGAACAGAAAAAGGTGCTGGCCGCGAATATTTCCAAACTGGATGTCAATGAAAACGAAAAAATTGACATCAATGAAATGGAATCTTTGCTTGTTGAGGACATCCAGCAGATGAGGAAGGCAGGTTTGGATCGCAAATTGTGGGCAACGGTGGTTTACACCTTGGTGCCCAACTGGCAACTTTTTTGGATTGCTGATGCCCTCGAAAACGACAAGAAGGTACCTTGGGCTTATGTTGGACGCTCTTTTGCTTATGTGGCATGTTATCTCAGCGCCCTGATGGCTCTAGCCATCGTAAGCTTTGATAGCCGAGAACTGAATTAACAATAATTTATATCGGTCATTGGATCGACAACAAACATGGAACGAAACACACAGAAAAATGGGTTGGTCAACATGCTCGGGCTCTTGGTTGCCTGCGTGGTGGCAGCTGTTATTGGCAAGATCGCAAACTCTGCGACGTCAGCCGTTGGAGCCGTCTTCCTAGGGATGGGATTCCTGGTGGCCGCCATCAGTTACTTCCAGATGCGTTTGGAAAACAGGGAGCATCTGGAACATCTGGAATTTGAAGAAATTGCCAAAGACCGAAATCGTTCTGCTCTATTCGACGAATCTGGCGACGATACGTTTCTAGCCAAGAAGGCACGTGAGCAATTTGAACGATTTTTTGTTCCCACTTTCACGACATTGCTGGGCATTGGCCAGGCTGTTGCCGCCTACTACTTATGGCAATGGCTGCCAGATGCTGCTGAGCCGGATCTGACAAAAGCAGCGATAGTCATGGTCACTTTTTCGGCCTTTGCTCTCGTGCTCTTCATGTTGGGGAAATACAGCTCAGGGGTTGCTCGATTGGATAAATTGAGGCTTCTGAGACCGGGAGGCGCCTACCTTTTGCTTGGCTCTGTGATCTGTGTGGTTGTGGTTGTCTCATTTGCAGCGGGTTGGTTTGATTTCACACGGCTGGATTCGCACCTGGCGCGTATCATGGTGGTTTTACTCGGGCTTTCCACCATAGAAACACTTGTTAACCTAATTCTGGAATTATACCGGCCCCGTACGGGCGCCCGAGCTGAGCGTGCTCTTTATGAAAGCCGGCTGGTTGGCTTGCTTGGGCAACCCACCGGTCTTGTCAGCACTGCTGCACAGGCCCTGGATTATCAATTCGGATTCAAGGTATCTGAAACCTGGTTTTACAAATTTCTCGAGAAAGCACTCGCATGGCTGATTTTGTTCCAACTTGGCATTTTGATGCTATCTACGACATTCGTGATCATTGATCCGAACGAACTCGGCCTTTTGGAACACTTTGGAAACTGTCTCTTATACACATCTCCGAGCCCACGAGACAAGAGGCAATCTC
>OLHY01000475.1_pt1 | contig 12544 bp, 9 predicted proteins | sample 1609411 | NCBI WGS metagenome assembly OLHY01 (sample SAMN05416817, study PRJEB24817) | seawater metagenome | isolation source: Sea water | place: Canada:Atlantic | collected 2013-07
TCTACACTAGATCGCTCGTCGGCAGCGTCAGATGTGTATAAGAGACAGCGCCATCGCCGTGCCGGGCGCAAGGCGCACCAGCATGACATCCGTACGGCCCTTGTATTTCACCCCGGCCTGCGCGGTCGCGAATTCGACGCCGTCGATGACCGGCAGGTCGGGAAAGGCCGCCGGGGCCAGTGGGGAGAGCGGAGGTGTGCCACCCATGAAGTTACTCCAGAAGCTCGGTGTTGCTAAGCAATGCGGGGTCGATGGATTCGGCGACGGTCTTGTCGACAGTCGCATCTTCCACCAGCGCGTCAACATGCGCCTTAACGACGTCCTGTTCGACCTTGGCTTTCAACTCATTGCGAACCGATTCCAGCGAGGGCGCCTCTTTCTCGCGGGTTTCGTTAAGCTTGATGACGTGCCAGCCGAATTGGGTCTCAACCGGATCGGAGATCGCGCCGGGCTCCATATCCTTGACCGCCTCTTCGAAGGGGCCGACCATCATGCCCTTGCTGAACCAGCCAAGTTCGCCGCCTGTCGGGCCGGAGGGTCCGGTGGATTTCTCCTTGGCGAGTTCGGCAAAATCCGCACCGCCGGCCAGTTCCTCGATGATGGCCTTCGCTTCGTCTTCGGTCTCGACCAGAATATGCGCGGCCTTGTATTCGGGTTCAGGCTCGGCGTCGCTGTAGGCCTCGTTATAAGCCGCTTCGATCGCCTCTTCGCTGACGGCGGTTTTCAGGATTTCGCCAACTTCTTCCGCGGCCAGAAGGGTGCGCGTCTGATTTTCGAGCGCCAGCTTCACCCGATCCGGGGTTTCGCCATCATAGGCACCCTCCAAGGCGGCCTGCTGGATCAACTGATCCAGAAGACCGTCGAACAGTACGTCGTTCGGCAGTTGCGAATACTGCTCCGGCAGGGATTGGCGCAACAGAACCATATGACCGAGCTTGATCTCCTGGCCGTTCACGGTGGCAATCACGGTCTGGGCGGTCGGCGCGTCTTCGGCCAGCGCCGGAGTGGTCACGGCGAACGTCAGGGCAAGGGCGAGCGAGCGGGTAAATCTTGGGGTCATGTACGAACCTTTGATAGGCTGCGTCAGGGCGCAGCGTTGACAGGGTAGGGGTGTCCCCTTACATCGCACTATGGCTCTGCGGGGTCCCGGCTTGGTGTCAGTTCTATGGTCAGCGGCGGGGGGGCACAAGCAACCAGCCAACACATCGACGTCAACAAGCGGAACGGATCAGATCATGCTGGGAATGGCTACACTTACCAAAAAGGTGTTCGGCACCCCGAACGACCGGAAGGTGAAAGCGACCCGGCCCCTTGTCCAGAAGATCAACGATCTGGAGCCTGAGTTCGAGAAACTGTCGGATGAGGGAATCAAGCAAAAGACCGATGAGCTCAAGACGCGCGCCCTGAATGGCGAAAGCCTGGATGACCTGCTGCCGGAAGCCTTTGCCAATTGTCGCGAGGCGGCCCGCCGCGCGCTGGGCCTGCGGGCGTTCGACGTGCAGCTGATGGGCGGAATTTTCCTGCACCAGGGCAATATTTCCGAGATGAAGACGGGTGAAGGCAAGACCCTCGTCGCGACCTTCCCGGCCTATCTTAACGCCCTGACCGGCAAGGGCGTGCATATCGTCACGGTGAACGACTACCTCGCCAAGCGCGATTCGGAATGGATGTCAAATGTTTACGGCGCACTTGGCCTGACCACAGGGGTCATCTATCCGCAGCAGGCCTCGGCCGAGAAAAAGGCCGCCTATGGCTGTGACGTGACCTATGCGACGAACAATGAGCTGGGGTTCGACTACCTGCGCGACAACATGAAATCCGAACTCTCGGAGATGTTTCAGCGCAAGCATAATTACGCCATCGTGGACGAGGTGGATTCGATCCTTATCGACGAGGCACGTACCCCATTGATCATTTCCGGCCCGGCTGAGGACCGCTCCGATCTCTATACCTCGATTGACGCGCTGATCCCCGAGTTGACCGAAGAGCACTACACCCGCGACGAAAAACAGCGTCAGGTGACCTTCACCGACGCGGGCAACGAATTTCTCGAAGCGCAGCTGCTCGCGCGTGGCATCCTGCCCGAGGATCAAACGCTCTATGACCCTGAATCCACCACCATCGTGCATCACGTCAATCAGGCATTGCGCGCGCACGTCCTGTTCCAGAAGGACAAGGACTACATCGTGCGCAACGACGAAGTTGTGCTGATCGATGAATTCACCGGCCGGATGATGGCTGGGCGGCGGTTGTCCGAGGGGCTTCATCAGGCCATCGAAGCCAAGGAAAACGTTCAGATCCAGCCGGAGAATGTCACGCTGGCGCAGGTGACGTTCCAGAACTATTTCCGCCTCTATGAGAAACTGGGCGGCATGACCGGTACGGCCGTGACCGAGGCCGAGGAATTCATGGAGATCTACGGGCTCGGCGTTGTGGCAGTGCCGACCAATCGCCCGATTGCGCGGGTTGATGATGATGACGCGGTCTACCGCACCGCGTCTGAGAAATACGCCGCGATCGTCGAGATCATCAAGGAAGCGCAGGAGAAGGGCCAGCCGACACTGGTCGGCACGACCTCCATCGAAAAATCGGAATCGCTATCCGATTTGCTGACGAGCGCAGGCCTGACGCATAACGTCTTGAACGCCCGCCAGCACGAACAGGAGGCGCAGATCGTCGCCGACGCCGGCAAGTTCGGCGCTATCACGATCGCCACGAACATGGCTGGGCGAGGCACCGACATCAAGCTGGGCGGTAACGTCGATTTCAAGATCATGGAGGCGATTGACGCCGATCCCGAGGCCGACCCCGAACAGATCCGCGAGCGGATCGAAGCGCAGCACGAATCCGAAGAGCAGAAGGTCAAGGACGCCGGCGGTCTCTTTGTCCTCGCGACTGAACGGCACGAAAGCCGCCGGATCGACAACCAGCTGCGCGGCCGCTCGGGTCGTCAGGGGGATCCGGGTCGTTCGGCGTTTTTTCTGTCGCTCGAAGACGACTTGATGCGGATTTTCGGGTCAGAACGGCTAGACAAGGTGTTGTCTTCTCTTGGCATGAAGGAAGGCGAGGCGATCATTCACCCATGGGTGAACAAATCGCTGGAGCGCGCGCAGGCCAAGGTCGAAGGGCGCAACTTTGACATGCGCAAGCAGGTTCTGAAATTCGATGATGTGATGAACGATCAGCGCAAGCTGATTTTCGGTCAGCGCATGGAAATCATGGAGGCGCAGGATCTTTCCGAGACGGTCGCCGACATGCGGTCCCAGGTGATCGACGATCTGGTCGAAAAGCACATTCCGCCCAAGACCTACGCTGATCAGTGGGACGGCGAAGGGCTCTACGCAGCTGTTCTGGAACACCTCAACCTCGACCTTCCTGTAATGGAATGGATCGCCGAAGAGGGCGTGGATGATGAAGCCATCGCTGAGCGGTTGGAAGAGAAGGCCGACGTCTACATGGCTGAAAAGGCCGCCGCCTTTGGCCCTGAAAACATGCGCTCGATCGAAAAGCAGGTTCTGTTGCAAGCCATCGACGGCAAGTGGCGTGAACATCTTCTGACGCTGGAGCACCTGCGCTCTGTCGTCGGGTTCAGGGGCTATGCGCAGCGTGATCCGCTAAACGAATACAAGACCGAGGCGTTCCAGCTGTTCCAGTCGCTGCTGGACGGTCTGCGCGTCGACGTGACCCAGACGCTCGCACGGGTCCGCCCGATGAGCGAGGATGAACAGCGCCAGCAGCTTGAGGCGATCCAGCGCCAGATGACGGCACAGGCCGCCCCTGCGGAGGCCGCCGCTGTCCCGTCGGGCGAGGCTGGCGAAGCACTGGCCGGATTCGACGAAACCGACCCCTCCACCTGGGGTGACCCGTCGCGCAATGCGCCCTGTCCTTGCGGATCGGGCAAGAAGTTCAAGCATTGCCACGGGGCGCTGGTCTAACAACCAAAAGGCGAGTTGCGGATTTCTGACCCGCCCTTGCCACATGTTTGCCCTTTTCTTCGGTCATCATGGCGAGAGCAGATGATCGGAGAGTATGATGATCAAGATCAGTACGATTAGCATTGCCGGTGGCGCGTTGGTGCTGGCGGCGGGCGCGGGCCTCTACATGCAGACCAGCGCTGCGGCACCCGCGGTTGAGATCAGCGAATTGACCCCTGTTGCAGAGGTCGCGGTTTCCGTTCTCGACGCCCTTCCCGCAGACGCCGAGGGCCCCGCGGACTTGTCACAGGACCGGGTTGAACTGGCCTCGATCACCCTGATGTCGTCGGATGCCACGGACCTGCCAAAGATTATGACAGCCGATGCCGACTTCCCGATCACGCCCATTCTGGCCGCAGCATCCAGTGACGATCTGATGGTGGATCGCGTTACCGAAACGCCGTCGGTCGTGCAGGACTGCCCGGTTGATATGGTGGGGGAGACGCGCGCCGCCGCAATGGTTTCTGTTGTGCTAACAGCGCCGTGTCAGCCGAACGCGCGGGTGGTTTTCCAGCATTCGGGTCTGAAATTCTCGACCACCACGGACGAGGCGGGGCGGGTCGAGGTTGAAATTCCCGCGCTCTCTGAAAACGCGCTGTTTTTGGCCGTGATGGATGACGGCAACGGTGCCGGGGTCGAGATGGCTGTCGATACGCTGGCGTTTTACGACCGCTCCGTCGTGCAATGGCACGGTGAGTCAGGCTTGGCCATTCACGCGCTGGAATATGGGGCCACCTACGACAGTGCCGGGCACGTCTGGTCGGGCGCGCCGCGTGATCCGGGCGTTGCGGCGCGCGGCGAGGGCGGATTTGTCACACGCCTGGGCGATACCGGTGTTGACGGCGCGGATATGGCCGACGTCTACACTTTCCCTACAGGTACGGCGAAATCGCAGGGCGATGTCGCGGTCAGCGTCGAAGTGGCGGTGACGGACCTGAATTGCGGTCGCGAGGTCGCGGCTGACGTGATCGAAGTTTCCGAAGGCATCGCGTCGGAGATGGCGCGCCTTGATGTAACAGTCCCGGACTGTGACGCGGTGGGCGACTATCTTCTGTTGAAAAACCTCGTCTCTGACCTAAAGATCGCGGCCAGATAAACGACGAAGGTTCATGCCAACATGACGATCTTGCGTGCGGCGTTTTGCGCCGCACTTTTCTTGTTCACGACCGCCAATCTGACCCTGGCGCAGGACGTGACCCTGTCATCGCGAGACGGCAGCGTGACGATTCGGGGCATGCTGATGGGCTATGATGGTGAATTCTACCGAGTCGAAACGGAGTTCGGCGAATTGACCGTCGACGGCTCCGGCGTGGTGTGCGAGGGGCCGGGCTGTCCGAACCTGCAAGCCTTTGTGGCGGAGATGGTGATATCCGGTGCGGCGACGACGGGCGAGGTGCTGATCCCCGCTTTGATCGAGGCGTTCGGAACCCGCTATGGCTACGCTGTCACCCGCGAAACGCTGGAACCCGGTGTGGTGTCTTACCTGCTGAGCGAGCGTGGCGGCGAACGGGCCGCAGGCCGTTTCACCATTCATTCCGGCACAACGGACTCAGGATTTGCCGACCTGCTCGCGAACCGGGCTGATCTGGTCATGGCGCTGCGCGAAATTCGTCCCGACGAACTGCGTGACGCCATCGCTGAGGGGTTGGGGAACCTGCGGGCCATCGGGCGAAACCGTGTGGTGGCGCTGGATGCGCTGGTGCCGATCGTTGCGCCCGGAAATCCGGTGGTGCAGCTCACCTTGCCGCAACTTTCAAGGCTCTATTCCGGGGAATTTGACAATTGGCAGGCCGTTGGCGGCCCGGATGCCCCCGTTGTCCCGCATCTGCTGACCGCGGATACGGGCCTTGGTCAGGCGGTTGAAGACAGGCTCATGACACCTGTCGGCGCAAGGTTGTCGCGCGACGCCGTGCGACATTCGAGCGATCAGGCGCTGGTCGATGCGGTCCTGGCGGATCCCTTCGCAATCGGGCTGACGACCGCGTCGAAGACCGGTAATGCCGTACAATTGGGTCTTAGCGGCGCCTGCGGATTTACTGTCAACGCCACGCGGCGCAGCGCGAAGACAGAGGACTACCCTCTCACCGCGCCCGTGTTCCTCTATATGCCGGCGCGCCGTCTGCCAAAGCTGGCTCGCGAGTTTTTGGCCTACACGCGCCAACCGGCCGCGCAATTGGTGATCCGACGGGCAGGGTTCGTCGATCAGATGCCCGAAGAAATCCCGATTGAGGATCAAGGCGCGCGGTTTGCCAATGCCATCGCTCAGGCCGGGGCGGAGGTCAGCCTCGTCGAATTGCAACGTATGGTGCGTGCCCTCACTCCTTTGAAACGGTTAACGACCTCGTTCCGATTCGAGGCGGGCTCAAGCTTGCTGGACGCGCAGTCCCGTTCCAATGTCGAACAGCTCGCCGCCGCGATGGAAAGTGGCATGTATGATGGCCGTCAGGTGGTGTTCGTCGGGTTCTCGGACGGTCAGGGTGACGCGGCCGGGAACAAACGGATCGCAGCGGACAGGGCCCAGGCCGTGCGAGGGGCCGTCACACGCGCCGCGCGCACAGCGGATTTAGAGCGGATCAAGTTGGGCGTTCAGGCATTTGGCGAGGCGATGCCAATGGCTTGCGATGACAGCACCTGGGGTCGGCAAGTCAACCGCCGGGTCGAAGTCTGGGTGCGCTGAGGTCGATGACAGGCTGTCCGAGCGGCAAAGCTCAGCAATCCTTCGATCCCTTTTTCGCGACCGCACGTTAAGGTGCGGTCAACACAAGGAGTCATGAGATGACGAAATACGTCGAGCGGGCTGGATTGCAGGTGGCTGATGTTCTGGCCGATTTGGTCGAAGAAGATATCCTGCCGGATTTGGGTCTGAAACCACAGGATTTCTGGGGCGGTTACGTCAAGATGCTTGTCGATCTGGTCCCCGAGAACCTGCGCCTTCTCGAGGTCCGTGACAGCTTGCAGAGTGAGATCGACACCTGGTCGAAAGAGCACAGAGGCCAACCTCTGGACCTCCCCGCCTACCGCGCGTTTCTGGAGGAGATCGGCTATCTCGTGCCTGAGGGCCCGGATTTCAACATCACCACGCGACATGTCGATCCCGAGATTGCCTCGATCGCGGGCCCGCAGCTTGTCGTTCCGGTGATGAACGCACGCTTTGCCCTGAATGCTGCGAATGCCCGTTGGGGGTCGCTTTACGACGCACTCTACGGAACCGACGCCTTGCCGGGCAAACCCGAAGGGTCGGGGTATGACGCAAAGCGCGGCGGTCAGGCCGTCGCCTGGGCGGCAAAGTTTCTGGACGGTGCCGTCCCACTGGACGGCGCGTCGCATGCCGATGTCATCGCCTATCGACGCGATGGCCCGGCGCTGACGGCGGTCGTCGGTGACGTGGTGCACGCGTTCGAGGACCCCGACATCTTTGTCGGGTATTCCGATGAGGGCGAGGCGAGAAATTACATGCTGCGCCACAACGGGTTGCACATAGAGTTGATAATCGACCCTACGCATGAGGTTGGGGCCTCATCCCCCTCTGGTTTGCGGGACGTCGTGCTGGAATCTGCTTTGACAGCGATTCAGGATTGCGAGGATTCCGTCGCCGCCGTCGATGCTGCGGACAAGACGTTGGTCTACGGCAACTGGCTAGGCCTGATGAAGGGCGATTTGAGCGAGAGCTTCAGCAAAGGCGAAGAGGTCATCACCCGCCGTCTGGCCGAGGACAAGGTGTTGACCGCGCCGGACGGCTCGCAGTTGCAGCTTCAGGGTCGCGCCCTTATGCTGGTGCGCAATGTCGGACATCTGATGACGACGGATGCCGTCCTGTTCGAGGGCGAGGAGACGCCCGAAGGCATGCTCGACGCGCTGATGACGGTGGCCGCGGCGATGTATGATCTGCGCAAAACCGAAGGGCCGCGAAATTCGCGCAGCGGTTCCGTTTACGTGGTAAAGCCCAAGATGCATGGTCCCGAAGAGGTGGCCTTTGCCGAGAGCCTTTACGCCCGCGTCGAGGCGATCCTCGGGTTGCCCCTGAATACCGTGAAGCTGGGCGTGATGGACGAGGAACGCCGCACCTCTGTCAACCTGCGCGAATGCATGCGCGCGGTGAAGGATCGGCTGGTGTTCATCAACACCGGTTTCCTTGACCGGACGGGGGACGAAATTCACACCTCCATGCTGCTAGGCCCGTTCATCCCCAAGGGCGAGATGGCCGGATCGCTATGGCTCGGTGCCTATGAGAACGGCAACGTCGACGCCGGCCTCGCGCTTGGCCTGCGGGGTAAAGGTCAGATCGGCAAAGGTATGTGGGCCAAACCCGATATGATGGCCGAGATGCTGGGCGCCAAGGTCAACCATCCGATGGCCGGCGCGAATACAGCTTGGGTGCCATCGCCCACGGCCGCCACCCTGCACGCCACGCATTACCACAGTATCGATGTCGCCGCGCGGCAGGACGAACTGGCCAGCCGGGAACGCGCGCCAATCGAAGACCTGCTGACGCCGCCCCTGCTGTCGGGTCGCAACCTGACCGAAGATGAGGTGCGCCGCGATCTCGACAACAATTGTCAGGGCATTCTCGGCTATGTCGTCAGGTGGGTCGATCAGGGCGTGGGCTGCTCCAAGGTGCCGGACATCAACGATGTTGGTTTGATGGAAGACCGCGCCACCTTGCGCATATCGTCCCAATACCTGGCGAATTGGCTCGAACACGGGCTGGTGACAAGAGATGAGGTCGATGCAGCGCTGATGCGTATGGCCGCCAAGGTGGATGCGCAGAATGCGGATGATCCGGCCTATAGATCGCTCATCCAAAACCCGGATGGTCCGGCGTTCCAGGCCGCGCGTGATCTGATCTTTTCCGGCATCGCGCAGCCGTCGGGATATACCGAGCCTGTGCTGCACGCAGCCCGCCGCAAAGCCAAGGAGATATAGCATGATCACCATCCAGAGACTCGACCTCGACGACGCCCGCCTCATGCTCGACGCCGCAAAGGTCAAAGCGGTCGAGATCGCGGTGCCGATGTGCATCGCGATCACCGACGATGCGGGCAACCTCATCGCGTTCGAACGCATGGATGGGGGCAAGGTGACCTCTACCACCATCGCAATCGACAAGAGCTACACCGCCTCGGGAGCCAAGAAGGCGACGCATGAATACGGGGACGCCAGCCAGCCGGGCAAGCCGGCCTATGGAATTTCCTCCGCGATCGGCGGACGGCTGATGGTCGTCGGGGGCGGCCTGCCGGTCGTGGTCGACGGCCATTGCGTGGGCGGAATCGGGGTGAGTTCAGGCTCTCCGGCGCAAGATATGGAAGTTGCGCAGGCCGGGGTGGATGCGCTCCTCTCCTCGCTCTGATACCGGAGCTGGATCATGCCCCGGTGGTTGCGCCATCCCTCGCCCAAGGGACGGGATATGTGCGTCACAAAGCCAGAAGCGCGATGGCATGGGGCGGCGAACAACTCGCGCCATTTTGCGAGGATCCGCGACGCACCTTCGTCAACTGGCCGGTCGGGCTGAGCGCGGCACTCACGAAAGGTGGGCGCACCTTCCATTTTTAAACCGTTAGAGCAGTCTCGAAATAGCGGTTTTCGTTCTACATTGGACGAGAAAAGGGGCGCGGGCCGTACCGCGCCCCAGTCGTTACGAGGGTAAATCCAGTTTTCTGGCTTTAGACCGCCTGTGCTCAGGCAGTTTCATTGGCCTCGAGCGCTTTGGCGTCGATCGAGGTGCCCTTGGCGATCTCGATGCGGCGCGGCTTCAGCGCTTCGGGGACTTCGCGGACCAGGTCGATGTGCAGCATGCCGTCTGCATGTGTCGCGCCCGTCACCTTTACATGGTCGGCCAGTTGGAACCGACGCTCGAATGCGCGGGTGGCGATGCCACGGTGCAGGTAGCTGCGCTGATCTTCCTCACCCTTCTTCGCGGAAACGATCAGGGCGTGTTCCTTGACCTCGATCGCCAGTTCTTCGTCGCTGAAACCGGCGACGGCGATGGTGATCCGGTAGGAGTCCTGATCGAGCTTCTCGATATTGTAGGGCGGGTAGGTCGGTTGCGCGACATCGGCGCTGAGGACACGGTCCATCATGTCAGCCAACTGGTCGTAACCGACGGTGGCACGGTAAAGTGGAGCAAGGTCAAAATTTCGCATGGGGTCATCCTCTTCAAGCGATAACAAAGGGTGCCTTCCCGGAGGGACAGGCAGGTTTACGGAACCCGTTCTGGCGTCCCGATGAGGCGGATTTGGGGATCCGCCCGTCACGTTTCAAGAGGTGTGATTTCGGGATCGGCGATCAGTTGCCGGGCCGGATGAACTTTGCGCCGATGCCACTACGGCTTTGGATCGGGGCAGCGCGCGACTGCCCGATGGTGATCCGGTTGGTGCGCGGCGCGACAGGCAAGGACGAGCCGCCCCCGGCGCGCAGATCCGCCATCAGGTGTTCGATTTGCCCAAGGTCAGTGCCGAGGGAGACATCGTTCCCCTCCACCTCGGCCTTGGCCGACACGACGGAAACGATCCGCGCCACACCACCCGTGAGGCTGAAGACGGGCGCGCCGGAAGACCCGAAATCGACCTCACAGGACATGATCAGCACCCCTTCCTGGCTGGTGATTACATTGCAAAGTTCTTGCAGGCTGGGCGTTTCGGCCCGGTCGTGCGCGTAAGAGACGACGGAGATTTCATCACCCTGTCGCGGGCGCTGCGTCAGGTTGAAGGGCACGACGGAGGTGTTTCTAATGGGTTGATAGAGTTCCAGCAGCGCCACATCGTCCCGAACCCGTTCCGGCGCGACATCGGCGTCGAACTGATAGGTGGGGGGCACGACCGCGCGCCTGACCTGTCGATAGGCAGAGGCGCGCCCGTTGCGCCAACCCGCGAGAAATTCGATACGCGTGGGATCGAAACGCAGACCCGATTGCTTATCATAAAGGCAGTGCGCGGCGGTCAAAACGAGGTCTTCGGCGACCAGCGCCCCCGTGCAGAACCCGCGCCCATCAAGGTTCAGACGCCCCACTGCCTCCCAACCGCGGCCATCGTCCCCTGTGTTAAGGGGGCGCAAGCCGCTTTCCGCCGCGGCGGCGCTGCCGAAAGTGGCAAGGATCAGGCCCGCGATCAGGGCGAGGCGGGATGTAAGAGGCTTGGGCATTGCGGGATCCGGGTTTCGACACATCGGACCTTAGGCATCCCATGGGGCGAAAATAGGGCAGCGAAGGATGATCAGGGCGTTTTCAGCGCGGCGGGTTTCGGGCCCCCGGTCGCCCAATCCAGCAGCTCGACCGTGTGCACGACCGGGGTCGGATTGTCCTGTCCGATTTGCATCATGCAGCCGATATTGCCAGCCGCGATTACGTCGGGTTCGATTGCCGCGAGTGTCGCGACCTTGCGGTCGCGCAGTTGGGCGGAGATCTGCGGCTGCATCAGGTTGTAGGTGCCGGCCGAGCCACAGCAAAGGTGGCTGTCGGCGGGGCTTACGACCTCGAATCCGGCGTTTTTCAGCAGGGTTTTGGGCGCATCCTTGATCTGCTGTCCATGCTGTAGCGAGCAGGCGGCGTGATAGCCGACCCGCAGGGGTTCAGGCGCGCTGGTGGTAAGGTTGAGCTGCGACAGAACCTCGGTCACGTCCATGGCGATAGCGGCGACGCGGGCGGCATCCCCGGCCAGCGGATCGTTGCGGAACATATGGCCGTAATCCTTGATCGTTGTCCCGCAGCCGGATGTGTTGATGACGATAGCGTCCAGCCCGTCACCGTCCATCTCGCGTGACCAGGCGCGAATGTTGCGCGCGGCGGAGGCATGGGCCAACCCCTCCTTCCCCATGTGATGGGTGAGCGATCCGCAGCAGCCTTCGCCCTGTGGGATGACGACCTCGACGCCGAGACGGGTGAGCAGGCGGATCGTGGCGTCGTTGATGTCGGTGTTCAGCGCCTTTTGTGCGCATCCCGTCAAGAGGGCAACGCGGCGGATCGGGGTCTTTTGTTGCGCCTTATCTTGCGGCTTGGCGGGCCTCGCTTGCGCCGGAAAGGTCTGCGGGGTGTCGTTGCGCGACGGTGTTGGCAGGCGACGCGGGGCCATCGCGATCATCGCGCGCAGACGTGGATCGGGGATCACACGGCGTATCGGACGCACGAGCCGCGCGGCGAAGAGCGCGAGGCGAAACCGGGTGGGGTAGGGAATGAGATGGGCCAGGATCCAGCGCAGCGCCCTATCATCCCAGCTTCGCCGGTAATTGTCGTTGATATAGGCGCGGGCGTGATCGACGAGATGCATGTAATGCACGCCTGACGGACAGGTCGTCATACAGGCCAGACAAGAGAGGCAGCGGTCGATGTGCGTGACGGTCTTGTCGTCCGGCACGCGCTCATTCTCGAGCATATCCTTGATGAGGTAAATGCGTCCGCGAGGGCTATCGAGCTCATCACCGAGAACCTGATAGGTGGGGCAGGTCGCCGTGCAAAACCCACAGTGCACACAGGCGCGCAGTATTTCGTTGGCACGCGCGGTGCCTGGATCCTGCAGTTGTTCTGGCGTGAATTCGGTGCGCATCAGGCCATAGTTCTGGCGATCAGGAACCCCGCAATC
>OLHY01000476.1_pt1 | contig 12539 bp, 8 predicted proteins | sample 1609411 | NCBI WGS metagenome assembly OLHY01 (sample SAMN05416817, study PRJEB24817) | seawater metagenome | isolation source: Sea water | place: Canada:Atlantic | collected 2013-07
CTACACTAGATCGCTCGTCGGCAGCGTCAGATGTGTATAAGAGACAGTCCTGATATCGATTGCCTATAAATAGCCAAATGATTTGATAATATCCGTGGGATCTGTAGGCCCTGAAGCTTCTGTAGCATTAGATTGCACATTTATATAATTAGAAATCAATGAGCTACCTAATCTTAACCTACCGTAACCAATAGGTACTACAATATTTCTGGATGAAACATTTCGAAGTTGCCCTAAAATCGTTGAATTAGTTTTAACATCTCTTGGCGATTTAGGGCTCATTTGTTTTACCACTATCATAGATATTATTGAAAAAACCATAGCTATAACAAATGGTATAATAGCAGCAGAACCTTGAACAAGAGGAACTATTTCTACCTTGCTATTTTGTTTTAGAATTTTACTATTCATTAAATAATAAGGAATAGCTTTCCCATCAACAAAAACCATAAAATGAGTCACAAATTTCTGTAGATCAGAAAAATTTTTAGATACTGCAGAAGAATTAGCCTCTACAGCTTCAAATATCTCAAAAACAGAAGAAACGCTCAAGTTCCAATCGGGACCAAGTTTTTTTCCTAAAATACCTTTTAAAGTAACATTAACCATTATTTTTCCTTAAAGTAAAATTCATCTTCATTTACACTATATAAAAGCATATCCATATAAAAAAATTTTTGATTTTCTAAATCCCATTCTGAAAAACCTTTTTCTTCAACATGACTAGGATGACTATGAAAAACAACCACATCTCCCCCCCAAATACATTCTTTCGGAGAGATTAAGAAGTGATTAACAGGATCTGGATGCATATTTTTTTTTTGAACAAACTTCCCGTCAAGCACAAAACCACAAATTTCCTTTTCAGATTCTAAAGATTTGCTTTTTAAATCGTTAAACAAAAATTTATTATGCTTTAATTTAGCTAGGTAATTCATAATCGTAATCTACTGTACCCGGAAACGCTCCAAAAGGAATTTTTTTGCCAATGTTTTTATCAGACCCAAACCTTAAAGAGCAACCAGATAAACTCTTAGAACATTTATCTTCTTTCCATATAATACTATTATCCAAAGGATTTATTCCTTTAGAGCCTTGCTGCGATATACATACAAAAAATCTATGCGGTAATTCTGAATTTTGAGTTAATGAATCTTTAGTGAAATCAAAATCTACATTAGCATCAATTTTAACAAAATCTCCTTTTTGATAAACCGTTTTACTATTATAATCCCCTTTATAAATTAAGTCTTTGAAACTATAAGAATTATAATATTTCAATTTTTCATCATAACTTTTTAAAAATATTTTATCATTTTCATCAGCCATAGGAACACCTAAATTACCATCTTCACCGCTTCCATCAAAAAAAGCAGAACTCGCTTTTCCTTCATAGCTCATATAGTCTGAACTAGCAGTAGAAATTCCATATTTGTTACCTAAATAAGTGTTAATGCTTTCTATTTGTTTGTGAGTTAATTGTTTTTCGAATATTATAACTTCGTAGATAACGATATGACTAGAAGTCTTTACGCTTTTATTAAACCCTAAATTATCTATTTCATGACTATTACCTGAACCATAATTTGCTGTTGAAGAATTAAGAAGAGAACCGTTTTTATAAAAATTAATTTCCCCACCATCACCTTTTGGAATAGAACAAGAATAAATTACAGGAATGTTTGCAGCAGATGAAGAAGGTCTGTCGGCTGAGTGATTCGAAAATCTTACATTACTTATTTTTGCGTTCCCTTTATTAGAATTTTTAATCTGAAAAGAGTCTAAACGAGCACTTGTATTACGCTTAAAATCACTCCCGCCTCCGTGGACACCGATATACGTTTGCAGATCGTCTGTTTGTAAAGCTCTACCTAAATAACCCCTAGTAGGCACAAAAATGGTAGTTGGCTCAAATACATAAAAAATAGTTAAATCTTTGGTGTTGTAATTAGTAGGTAAATTAAGTTTTAAAAATGAACTATTTGGCTTTGTAGCAAATTTTCCAAGATTAGGACGGACAGGACATACACCAGAATTATTTTTTAATCTTCCTGAATTTGTAAAAATAATTGGCCCCACATCATCAGTATTCCAAGTCATATCCTGAGTGGTTATCACATTATCAGCAGGAGCATCATTTAAAGTGCCCGCTTTATTTACCCAAGAATTATCAAGTGCAGTGTTGAAAAATAAATCAGAATATCTGGCATTCCAACCCGGAAGGGGCCCAGAAAAAATATCTACGCTGTCAGCTCGACGGTATTTTGTTAAATCTGATGAAGCAGTTAAACCATTAGAATCTAACCAAACCCCTAAATAGTTTTTAATTGAATCGTTATCATAAAAATGCAAAACCGCTGCTAAAGTATTTCCTGAAGCTTCAGTTACTTGAACATTAGGGCCATCATAATTTAAAAGCTTACCGTAATTACATCCATGACCTCTGTACTGCCACTGACAAGTATTGTTATACACTTTCCTCGAAGGACAAGTCAACCCATCTATATCTAATATGTTAGACAGCTCAAACTCTACTCTTTCTTTATTTTCTGAATTCTTTTTATTTACTACAAATTTATCATTTGAAATAAAATCCTTAAAATTAGAAACACCTAAAGGGTTTTTGGACGCGCCATCAAAATTAATAGCATCTAAATCCTTAGCTAACATTTTTTTTCTATTAAATTCTTTACCTAATAAATTGCCTCTATCTTTTATTAAATTGCTTATAAAATTATTAACGTTAGAGATCTTAATAACTGGTCTGTTTTGTTTGCCATCTGAACCATATTGAAGGTTTGACATTTCACAAGGTATATATAAATACGTTCTACCTTGAAAAACTAAATTTTTTTCAAAGTTTTTCGACCCATGAAAATAAAAATAACCCTCAAAATCATTCAACTTTATTTCAAATAAGTCGATAACTTCACTGTTTGTTAATAAAAATAAATTTGACATTTTAACTTGAATATAAATCTAAATAATTATGGCTTAAAGGTAAATCAAAAGCGAGCTGATCGTTGCCAGCTGGACCAGTACTGCCACTATTCCTTGCTACTAATTTTGCGCTCGAAGATTTAACAATTAATGGAGCATAATAACTTGATAAATATTGCATAATAGATTCAGAGTCACTATCCCTCTCATCAACGGTTTCAGCTGCCCCATAAAGATAATCAAAAAGATACAGCCTAGTTCGCGTATTAGGATTAGTATCGTTATCATTATTATTAAGCTGTATCAACATCTTTTGAGCAGAATTGGTAGCGTCACCACGACCTTGATGATGTTGAATCGTTTGATTAAAAACTTTTTTACCGTTTATAAAAGTTTCATTTGTAGCAGCTACAAAATCACCATTGCTGCTCCAATTTACAAGATCTACATCAGAACCACCCAAAGTATAATGCATTTTAACGAAAAACAACTCAAAAGCTCCAAGAGCAGTGCCATCACTCAAAAGAAACTTAGAATTATTAGCTGACTCAAAATCTGGCGTTTTAGCTAAATTCAAATTTTTATAAGTTTGATAGTCAGCCACTTCCCTACCAGTATTAACCTTAGTAGTCTTCCATTTGTCTGGGTCTTGAGTTTGCTGGTTAGATAAGTAATAATATTGCCTTTCAGCTACTCTTGCATCGTCAGCCCCGTTAATCCCTTTTTGCAAAAAATCACCTTGCTTCACAAAAAAAGCAGCATTTAGACAAGATCCTGCAAAAGAGCTTTTAGTAACACCCTCTTCTCTATGAAAATTATATACTGGTTCATTAGGATCAAAAGGAGGAGTTTTCTTACCCCAAAATGTTAAAGAATTTTTTTCTGTATCGAACCCCCATCTAGTTTTACCAACAAACTTATGAATCGCCCCGCATTTAGAGAGCATTTTATCTACTGTATCACTATAGCTATCATTTTCTAAATCTTTTCTAGCTAAAGCAAAAACTAGTATTGTATAATTTGGCCTAATATCTTTTCGGTTGGCACCGCCCCCAAAGGAGGGCTCCGAGCCATTATACCTCTTAGTAACTTTAATAGCTTTAATTTGGTCGCTGCCACCAGTTAATTCATAAAACTTTCTACCGTAAGCTTCTTCTACGGTTAATGAAGTGTCGTCACCGCCAGCGTTTTTAAAATTTAAGTCACCATTAAGAGAATACCAATTAGTTGCCTTAATACCAGCATTATCTGTTATATCATCTGTTTTGAATCTAAACAAAAGCTTAGAATCAGGAATAGAACTGCTCGCGTCTTTTTGTGAAAATCCTAAATACAAATTAGGAAACGACGAAGGAGATTCTTTAATCAACTTACCATCTGAGCCTGCTTGATTAACGATATTTTGTCCCGGAGCTAGTTCCGTTCTATTAACTGAATCAAGATCAGATAAATTGCTATGGTCTAATTTACTTCCTTCTTCTACATTTGTAGCTGAGTTGTCGTCAATTTTGAAAGATTGCTCTCCCCCCAAACCTGCATAAAAAACACTATCTTTATCTTTATTTATATAATAATCAAAAACCTTATTACCATAATTTAAATTGTCAAAATCAAAAATTGCACTACCATTTTCACCAGCAGATCGTTCATTAGCCCCTATACCATTATACCCAGCAACAAAAACATCATGAAAGTTTAAAACTAAATTAAACTTGTTGCTACTATTAACATTATAAGAAAAAGATCCATCTTCTGGTTTTTTTAATCTTATAGCTGCTACATCTTTTTTATTGGAAATCATTTCGTTACCGTAAATAGAAGGTATAAAATTTATAACGACACCCGAATAATGTGTAAAATCATAAGAATCACCATTGCTTTCATACAGAATATCTGTTAAATCCACTTGCTCACCTTTAACAACATAATCAATTGACAAGAAATCTGTACCAAAACCTAAATTATCCCCCGGAGTAGGATGAAGACCGCTGTAAGTTACATCATCTATAAATGGTAAAATATTAGATTTGAAACCTGTGCAAAAAGTAGGATCGCTGTTTCCATCTAAACCGTTTACAGCAATAATTTTAGAATACAAGTCACCATCGGTTGGCAACTCATTCACTTTGTATGAAAAATCTATAGTACCATAATTATAATAACTCAAATAATCTGGCTCAGAAAATTCTGAATTTTTTTGAATAGGAATTTGATAAGGTGAATCTTTAACATGGTTTGTAAAATCAGAATCGTTACATAAGTGTAGTTTAAAACCAGTAACGAAAGCTCGCCCATTTACAAGTTGCCAATTAAAATTTAATGCATATTTATTAGTTCTGTCATAAGATTCTATAGCAAAAAATCTTCCGGGTTTATCTGGGGGAAGAGGATCTAGAATTCTTTGGCCAGTTATTTCTATGTTAATCAATTTATCTGGGGCATCAATATCTCCTGCGGAAGGTTCTGAAAGAATATTTAAAGTGGCAGTTTCTATACCAGTACTCGCCACAGTAGAACTCGAAAAAGTATTAAAAGGTTTGTGAGCTATATAAATATTACCAGATTCACCAGCACCTAAAGCTAGAACCGTTTCATTTAACGAGGTATTAACATCAGTTAAATCACTAGACACAAAAAGAGTATTATAAAGATTTTGATTTGCAGCTGCTGCTTCCGGCAATAAAACATCACCAGCTTTATATAAAACTGTTTCAGACATTTCAGCAGTATAAGTCACAGGCTTAGCAGATCTATTAAATATAGAAACCCCAGTATAACTTCCAAAACCTGTCGGAACAGGATCTATACAAACTCCATTATTATATTCAGTAGTCATAATTATATACTTACGAAATCTATTTGTGTATCAAAGTAAAGTAAATTTGAAGATTTAGCTCTAAATTGCACAAATTTAACCTGAATATCATTATTGTTGTGAAAATTATAAGTATGATTCCATTCAGGGCAATAAATATCTATCTCTTTATTATAAGGTTGAGGCAAAGAATATCTAAATATTTTAAAACCAGCTTTATCATCTAAAAATTTTAATAACGCTCTAGTTTCTTTATTTGATCTGCTTGAAAAAGATAAATTAAATTCTAAATCATTGTAATTTATACCATCTTTAAGGTATTGTTTTGTTGATCCTTCGTAATCAACAGTAACTAAATTTATTTGATTGGTAATATCATAATCTATATCTGATTTAAAATAAAACTCTTTTGTGAAATGAGACTGAGCTCCTAATGGCGAGTTTTCTTCAGATACTGAAGTTTGTGTTTTTTGCCCCGTATAATAATAATACCCCCTCTTAGAATAGAAATTCGACTCCAAATAAACAACATCATCATACTCAAAACCAGCTAAAGAGTCAGAATATGTTCTTATATTTTTTTCATCTAATTTAATAGACATCCCCTTGTAATCTAAATTACTATCATATAATGATTCCGCTTTTATAGATATAGTATTTATATCGTTATAAGGGGTTGAATGATTAATATCTAAAAAGTAAAGTTCTGCATCTTTTTTGTAAGGCTGAAACAAATCAATATTAACGCCAGCAAAACCTTCGGTCTCATTTTTTACGCCAGCTTCAGGAGTTGTTTCGAAAAAAGCTATCAAACATTTAGCCTGAACATCAGTAAGTCCATCATATTTTAAATCAAAAACGCTATTTAGACTATTTATGTTTCTAGATACATTAGACTGATAACCGTCACCAAAATCTGATCTAGAAAGCTTAGCCGAAAAATTAACTGAAGATCCATAACTCAATTTAAATAAATCATCTATGTCTTGAGTCCAGTAATCATTACCGTTATAACTTAAAGGAGAGTTAGAAAAACCAGTAGGAGCATCTTCCTTCGCAAAATAAAAATCATTACTGTCAAAATAAGACTCATATAAATATTTTTCGTATGATTTGATTTCGCTTTCATTTAAAACACCACTAAAAGAAAAAATATCATAATATTTAACACCATTAGGATTGTTTGTGTCCCCCAACTTAAGAAAACCAGAAGTCCATCCAGAATAGTAATGTTCGTAAGTTCCTAATTGGTGACCGTTTTGCCTTACCGTTATAGATGATGGACCTGATGCGCCCGATGATTGAACTAAAGTTATTATATTTAAAGCGTTATATATAGGAGAAGTTGCATCAAACTCTTGTTCGTCTACCATTATTTTAGCTTGTCCTTGAGTATTAGATCCTTTTACTTTTAAAAAACCAGAAGGTCCATTAGAAAATTTTGATTCTGCCCAACCATCTTCTCTATCAAACCTAAATATGTTTTGTTCAGGATTGGTATCTGGACTTGTAGAAGCATCAAAACATACAAAAGTAGTTCTTTCTATACAATCAAAACCAGAACCACTTAAAAACTGGTCTCCAAATAACTCAATATAATTATCGTCAAAATAAACAAAAGGCCTTAAAGATTTATCTTCAGAAAGCTGTAATAAATTTGCATACATGTCATCTGGAGATACATCAGAAGTTTCTTTGTTAAGCCATCCAGTAATATAATTATCTAAATCTAAATTAAAACTATTTAAGTATTCATTGTTGAACCAAAATAACAAACCTGTTTCACCAAAACCTGTATAATTCGGATAAGCAGATTTTTGACTGTGCAACTGAAAATCGATAACATCATATTTATTATATGCATCGGAAGAATCATACTCCGAAATATTTTTTATATTTAAACCTGATAATAAATAACTCATTTTAGATCAACGTTTTTGTTTCTGTAATTGTTTGCCTAATTGAAGCTTCTGTCAGTAAATATTGACCCTCAGAAACATTATAATTTTGATTAGATAATACTCCGTCTATTGAAAAAGAAGATAAAGACGTTCCGTAAAAATCTTTCAAATATATAACACTAGAAGCATTCTTACCATTGACAGATATTAATTTTCCTAAATTGTTTGCACTTAAATCTACTTCACACTGTTTATTTAGTTTACCCACCCTAAAAGGAACAACTTCATCTACATTAAAAAATGTAGGTCTATCACAACTTGAACGATATGAAAAAGAAACAATACTACCTTGAGGACCACTAGGCCCACTAGGCCCAGTTGGCCCACTTGGCCCACTGTAATCTGAATTGAATATATTTCGTGAACTTAAATAGCTTTTATAAGAATGAGCTATATAATTGGGCACTTGCTTTTGCTTTACTTGATTTATACCTTGTTCTTCAAAATTTTCAACTTTAACATCACCATACCAATCAAACTCTGCTGAAATCAATACAGGCTGAAAAGGCTCTACACTAAAAGAAATATTTTTAGGATAAACTTCAGCTATCTCTACATTAGCAAATTTAGCTTTAATAGGGGTGTCATGAGTGCCTGTTATATTTAAATAAGAAGGTAAAGCAGCTGTTAAATAAAAATCACAACTCAAACTTCCTACAACAGCAGAAGAAGGAGCATAATTCAATAAAGACCCATCACTCAAGATAACAGGATCGACTGAAGCTTGAGCACTAAGGCTTACATTTGTAGCATAGAAATCTTCATTTTCCAATTGAAAATCTACGCCTCTATAGTTTAAAAATTTAGACATTTAATCTACGGTAAAGGAAACTGTTGACATTATTGTGCTATTGATATCCGTTGCTGAACCATTTGCTTGACAAATTCTATACTGAACTAATTGCCCCTCAGTAAAAGCTGCGCTACCAGAAAAGCTTTCAAAACTATACACAGTTCCAGCGGCGCTAACTCCTTGCAATCCAAACTGAGCAACAACACCATTTGAAGGCAGCGAAGTTGGAGCAGAAGAGGCTGCAGAAGTAAAAGAAGTGAGCTGTTCATTTTCACCACCAGAAGAAGGGTTTACAACTGAAATTTCAAATCTTGCACCATTAGTAAAATGAGTTAAAGAAACATCTGCTGTTATAATTTTTATTTTTTTAATTTCCCCAGCAAAAGGAGCTATAGTGAAAGGATTTTCTGTACTGCTACTCACATTAGCAGTAGTAGCAGAGCTTTCACTAAAAGGGTTTATATATATATCGCTAGAAATACATCGTGAATGATAATTTTGTACAAATTTACCTTTTGAATAAGAATTGCTAGTTGTATAAGAACCCTGAATATTAAAATTTCCGTCACGGTCTAATTCAGCTTTTATAGACGAATTTGAAGAGGTGTCCGCATCTACTCTAAAAACAAAAACATCATCATAATCAACCCCAACCCCATCATCGAACAACCCTATGCCCCATTTAGATTGATTGTTCGTGAAACTAGGCCCAGTGCCTACCGACCTACCAAATGTGTATACTGTATGTCGAGGGCCAGTATAAGAAACTTCATCATTGTTAAAATTATTTACTTGAAAAACTTCAGAAGTGCTCGAACTTTTACCTTCAAATTTTGAAACTCTATCATCAGTACTGCTGTAAACATGAAGCTTGTTATCTGGAGAAATAGACCCTACACCTAATTTTTTAGAAGACAAATCGTAAACTAAATTATCACTACTTAAAGTAGAATTTGGTCCTATAAGTAATTTTGTTGATTCAACGCTTATATAACTAGTGGACGAATTATTAGCTATTTTCATTCTACTACGTGAGGTAGAAGGATTTGTTATACTAAAAATAGTGTTTATGCCTTCAACTTCCAAGGAATAACTAGGAGAATCTGTGTTAACTCCCACTTTTGAATTAGAAGAATTGTTAGAAACATATAAAGAACCGTTACCTAAAAGAATATCATCAGAATTACTTCTATTTAAACATAAAATATCACCAGCTACTGAAGTTTTTATTTCTGCATCACCCGGATCAAAAACCATACCAGAAACTCCACTTTGAAACTTAACATCTCCACCTGAAACGTAAAACTTATTCGTTAAATTATCACCACCATCAAAAATTCCTACATTACCATCTTTATCTATATTCAATGCTCCAGTATAATTAGAACCATCTTCTGAAACTTGTATGTAATAATCTGTATCTGAAGCTTTTTTTATTGATTGCCAATAAACACCAGAATCGGCAATCGTAGTTTTGACAGACCTAGAAGAAGATGAAGCTGTCATCCTAAATTCTGGATGAGTAACGGCCCCATAATCTCCTACATCTAAAACGAAATTTGGATTAGTGTCATTAATTCCCACAAAGCCATTGTCAGCTACTGTAATGCCGCTAGGAACCGTATTACCTACAAAAGATATACCGCTAGTGCCTTTTGCTGTTAAACCAGTAAAAGACTGTTCTAAAGCGTCCAAGCTTAATTGAAATGTGTCTGCACTTGTGGAAACAGCAAAAACATGACCAGTAGTCATGCTCGAACCAGCTATAGGTGTTAAATCTGTAAATTTTGCCATTTTAGTTTAAATATGTTTTATATGATAAGTTTACACTCATTACTTCGTCTGAAGTAGAACTAACTTGCTCCGATACTATAATAGCATCAGAAGCCGTAAAATTAAATATAGAAGCTGAATCTCCTTTATCGTAAGATTTGAAATCTTCACCAGCTTCACCAGAACTACCAGCATCAATTAAAGTTTGCCCATCTGCCGAATCTAAAGTTATATCAGATAAAACAGCTCCATTTACGCTAATAGAAAAATCTGTTGAACCATTAGAAGTTAAATCACTAAAAGCGCGTTTTGTTTCGTAATCATCTATTTCCATACCAAAACTGGCTGTGACTTCTATAGGGACTACATTATGAACCTCAAAAGGTAATTCATCTTTAGAAGAAGATATTCCATAAATAACTTGCTTGCTTAAAGAATAATCAATACTAAAATTATTTATTCTATTAGTGGTTGACCCTCTAGTAGTTAGTAAAATATCTTTAACTTGAGGAACAAACACAGCGCCAGCATATTTATCGCCAGAAGGGTTAAAATTAGGACCTATATCACCGTACACATCAAAAGAGCTTTGTATCTGAGGAATCTCACCAACAGAACAAGAAATACCTAAAGAACTCAAATAACCTTTTTGAAAAGCAAAAAATTTATTTTTATAAAACAAACCAGCGTCAAAACGTTCAGCAACAAACTTATTAGTTCCTGTAAAGTTTAATATTGGATCTGAATTAGTTAAATAACGAGTAACAGACATATTAGCAGAAGGAGGAGCAGACATGACTTGCTTTAAAAACCCTTTACCTAAAGAATTAAGCGGCGAATATTCCACACTATAAGAACCATCTACAGCTACGACTCCAGATAAAGCAGTACCATTAAAGTAAAAAGTGTTTTCGTAATTTGTTATTGCGTTTTTCATTTATGTTCTTAATGGGTTTTTATACAATTCTCCACCGTATCTTTTTTCATCCACTACCCTTTTTAAAACAAGAGCGTTTATCTGCTGTGCCATCTCTTTAGATATAACAATATCATCTTTATTATAACTAGTAGTTTGAGCGCCGTATTCAGATTTACCAGACCTATCAACACTTACAGAAATACTAGTAGCATTATTGTTCGTAGAATTATTAGTAGTACTAGAAGTAGAAAGACCCCCAGCATTCATAGCATTCATTGTCCCTAATCCATATTTTGCAACAGCTTTATTATTCATTACATATTCACCACCCGTCAACATAGCTGGAATTGTATCGCTTAACCTTGAACCATGAGGAACAAAACCTCCTGAATTATAATTAATCAATCCTCCTTCCTGTCTTTTACCTTTACCAAAAAACCCTCTAGCCCCTGAAAACATAGCCTTCAATAACCCCGGTTTATTAGAAGCTTGAGCTGTAAACCCTGCATCATTAAAAACAGAAGATATTTTTACCCTATCCCTATTAAACATCCCACCACCAAAAGGGTCAGCCATTTGTCTTTGAAAACTATCTGATGAATACTGTTTTGCAAAATCAATTTCATTTATAAAATTTGGATTTGTAGCTAAATTAGACATTACTTTATTTGTGCCTAATTGATTTAAAGTTTGGCCATTTAATGTAAGAGTACTAGAGTTTCTCTGTATATATCTACCAAAAGAAAAATCACTTTTTTGAGCGGCTGCTGCTAAAGCGGCGTTGCCTCCTTCAGCCGTAGATTGAAGAGAGCTTCCTGCAGATTTAGCAGCGGCTCCAGCGTTTTGAGAGGCGCTTATTGAGTTCCCAGCACTTGCTGCGGCAAAACTGCCAACCATATTTATTATAGCTCCAGTTAATTGTGCTCTTTTTGTCCTTTTTTCAAATCTTTTTCGGATTTTTCTCTGAAGCTTTTCATTAGCTATTTCTTTTTGTCTTTGGAAATAAGGGCTATTTTCGAAAGCGTAAGCGCTGTATAAATCAGGGTTTACATCTCCAGCATTTGAACCATTAAACATTAAATCCCCAGTGAAATCGTATTCGTTGTTTTTCAAAGCTTGGTCAGCGTACATATTATACCCGCCACTTTGAAATCTAGGAGCCATTCCGAAATTTAATTTATCTAAAGCCTTAGATCCACCCATTCCTCTAACAGCATTTCTATTTAAAACGTATTCACCATCCTCTAATAAAGCTAAATTACGGTCACCTGTTCTACCGCCTGAAATATACCTGTCTCTTATACACATCTCCGAGCCCACGAGACAAGAGGCAATCTC
>OLHY01000498.1_pt1 | contig 12219 bp, 15 predicted proteins | sample 1609411 | NCBI WGS metagenome assembly OLHY01 (sample SAMN05416817, study PRJEB24817) | seawater metagenome | isolation source: Sea water | place: Canada:Atlantic | collected 2013-07
TCTACACTAGATCGCTCGTCGGCAGCGTCAGATGTGTATAAGAGACAGCTTGATATTCATATTTAATTGTAATTGCAAAAGTGGGAACTCTATAAAGTCTTTCGCCATCTATAACAAATTCATACTCTGAGTTAGGTCTAAAACCAACTAAAGAGTTTAATTTTATGTCTTGGCTTTTTAATTCTGGATCTACGTACTTTATAACACCCATTAGAGGTGTTTCCTTGTCCATAGAGAGATTATCTTTGTTTTCTAATGGTTTTACAAAGCTATAACCTTTTACTGCGCTCCAGGCGTTGTTTCTTTTATAAGCAAATATTTGATCAGGCATTACAAAGTACATATCTTCTTTGTAAAAAGCCTTTGAGTTTTTCTCTTTATTTCTTATATCTTTCCATCTTCTAAAAACGTTGTGATGTACTATTACTTCGTCACCTTGTTTTATATCTGTACAACCAACTGTAGGTGTTTGCAAAACAATAGCATTTCTACTTACGTTTTGATGAGTAAATATCTCCGTGTTTAATATTAACTCTTTACTACCTATTTTCTTAGTATTGTTGTATCTTTTGTTTTTAGGTTTTACTATAAAGTTTATTACACTCTTCATTAATAATCCAAGTTGTATTCAACAGATATAGCCATGTTTTTGTTAAAGTCTTTCCACGGTAAAACATCTACACCTTTCTTTATAAATATACAATACTTGTCTTTTTCTTCAAGAATGCAATCAATAACATGTCCTCCGTAAACCTCTTGACCTACGGAATAATGCATTGAATCGTTCTTATAGTCTTTACCTATACTAATCTTCCTTACTAGGCTCATTTTCTTTTATTTCAGTTATAGAACCATCAGATATATTTACGTTAACTTTACCGTAAACTTCTTCTAGCTTGTCCTGCATTTGCTTTAAATCAGTCGCTTCAATAGAAGCTACTTTATGTAGTAATGCATGCTTTTGAACTTCAATGTCCCCTAGCTGTAGTTTGATTTGATTTATTTCACCAACTAAAGCTTGTAAATCTTGTAATTCTTGCTTTTTAATTTTTTTTGCCATTTTATTATATTTAATTGTTAATCCTATATATACTAATCACTTATTTCTTTTAATTTGTAAACACTAAGCTTCTTGCCATGTAAAATAAAGATCATTATCTACTGGTGTTGCTTTTTTATCTATACCTTCTGATATTCTACTTTGTAGCTCCAATAAGTCTAAAGCAGCTTCTAGCCAACCTACTACAATACGCTCGAAATCTTCAGTGTCAGTGTAAGGTGTAAAATCTTGACCTTCACTGTATTCAAAGCTCTGTATACCACCGATGTGATCAGAATAAGTAATACCTTCAACTTCTTTAGATCCTGAATACGTATAATGCACTCTTGTTACTAGGTTCTCTTTACCTTGTGATTCAACAAGCGCGTTGATTTTGTGAATTTCAAATTTATAATTAACTGCCATTTTTTATTTATTTTATTGTTTGTAAACTATCCAAGACCTTTTACCGGTCCGGAAGGAACCCCTCCTTCTCCTGGATCAACAAAATCTGGGTTTTTTACCGCCGAAATCAATAATCCGTTTTTCCACGTGTATATTAAATTACCAAAACCTGAAAGAACAGCATCTGCTCCACTAACACTTGCGTCACTTCCAGCTGCTCCAGTTGCTCCAGTCGCTCCTTGAGGCCCAGTTGATCCAGTATCACCCTTATCTCCTTTAGCTCCATTGGTACCGTTAGTACCGTTAGTACCAGCGGCTCCCGTTGAGCCTTTTGCTCCAGCAGGTCCTTGTGGGCCAGTGCCTCCTGCGGCACCAGTATAACCTCTAGGTCCCTGAGGTCCTGTTCCACCAGCTACACCTTGAGGTCCTGTAGACCCGGTATCACCTTTAGGTCCTTGTGGACCAATTCCACCAGTAGCACCTGCGGTACCTGTATATCCTCTTGGTCCTTGAGCTCCAGTACTACCCGCTGCTCCAGGATTTCCTTTGTCTCCTTGTGGCCCTGTATTACCAGTTGCGCCCGCATCACCTTTTGGACCTTGGCTTCCGTTTGTTCCTGCAGCTCCTGTTAATCCTGTATATCCTCTTGGCCCTTGAGAGCCAACTGCTCCAGCAGCTCCGGTTGAACCTTTTGGTCCTGTTGGTCCTGTTGGTCCAGTAGATCCTGTGTCACCTTTGTCTCCTTTACCACCATCACTACCGTCGATTCCATTAGAACCAGCCGCACCCGTATATCCTCTTGGACCTTGTGGACCTGTAGCTCCTTGAGACCCTGTACTACCTTTTAGCCCTGCTGGTCCAGTAGAACCAGTGTTACCTTTTGGGCCTTGTGGTCCTGTTGGACCGGTCGCTCCGTTAGTACCATCATCTCCATCACTACCTGCTGGGCCTTGTAAACCTGTTGCGCCAGTACTACCTTTTGGGCCTTGCGGTCCTATACCACCCGTTGATCCGGTACTACCTTTTGGACCAGCCGGTCCTTGTATTCCTTGTATTCCTTGAGAACCTTGACTACCAGTATCACCTTTAGCCCCTTGCGGTCCTTGAGATCCCGTATTACCTTTTACACCTTGTGTACCTTTAATAGATCCACCTGTGACCCATCCATCTGCTGATGTCCATACCCATATAGAATCGTCTGATTGTACTATATAAGCGTCACCATTTGAATTACCACTTGACGGTAAGCTAGATGATGTAGAAACTTGACCTTGCATTGATATACCCCATCCTGCGCTACCTTGTGAACCTTGTATTCCCTGTGGGCCTTGTGAACCTGTACTTCCTTTTGGCCCTGTTGGACCGGTTGCTCCTTGTGGACCTGTACTTCCTTTAGAACCAGCTACACCTTGAGGTCCTTGAGAACCCGTAGCTCCTTTGTCACCGTCTGTACCGTTTGTTCCATTTGAACCAGCATAACCTCTTGGTCCTTGAGCTCCAACAGAACCTGTACTACCTTTAGCGCCAGTTGCACCTTGTGGTCCAGTAGCTCCTTGAGCACCAACATTACCCTGAGGGCCTCTTGATCCAGTATCACCTTTAGGTCCTTGAGAAGCGGCTGTTGAAGAATCCCTACCAAAAGCCTCACTTATAAATGTGTGTATTTCCTCTACATCTGTTCTTACGTCTTCTATATGCTTTATCAAAAACTTATTTGATTGAAACAATCCTTCATCATTGTAAACCTCACTCATGTCTGATAAATTCGCAAGTTCATCTGACTTTTGTTTTGATACAGTTATTTCTCCATCGCTACCTCTTACTGCTTCTTGATCAGCAGTACCTTGTTTAAATAGTTTTTTACCTCGTATTTTATTGTTTATATTTGCCATTATATAGTATCGAATTCAATTATTATACTTACGCTAACACCATACCAGTATTTGCTGGTTGCGCTTTTTTGGTATCTAAAGTTTAATCTATCACCAGCGGTAAAAGTGTAGTTGGGTGACCATGTTATATTACTACCATCCAAACTTCCATTGCTAGGCGTTAGTTCCCCTGAAGATGAGGTTAATAGAGCATTCTTAAAAATTGATAATTCTGTAGTAAAAGACGTACTCATTGTTGAACCAGCAGTGTGCATCATCATTATTCTCTTAACAGTACCACCTCTTGGACAAGCAAACGTGTTATAGTAATTAGCGCTAGTTGTCTCAGATATGTAGTTAAGCGGCATGTAAAAAATACTAGTGCTACTACTTCTATCATCGAAGTTAGAATTTATTACTGTTTGAAATGTTTTCCAATGCGCATCCACAGATTGTAAGTCACTGCGGCTTATTTTACTATTTTCATCTTCACTAGACTCTACTATAAACCAATCAGCCTGAGGATCATCCCCATCTATTACTGGTAATTCATTAAAATCTAATGTTATATTTTTAGTTATTGCACCATTACTAGTGCTTGAAGAAACGTCTAAGCCTGTACCAACACTTATATTTGCCACACTATCGTTCCAAGTTAACTGCGTACTACTACCGGTACCTGTTACAACCTTACCTGCTGAAGGACCTACTCCATTTAGATTTATGCCAGAATATTGACCTAAATAAAGGGTATTGTTACCCAAACTAACACCACCAGATACTGTTACTAGTTTTTCGCTATTGTTGTAAAATAATTGTACTCCACCACCAGCGCTAGCGATAATACTATTTTTATATCCTCCTGGTCCGTTTTCTCTAAAAACCAATGTCTGACTACCTGATCCTGTATAGGTAAAATACTGTGGACTACCTGATGTAGTTATTTCAGTACCATAAGTGTTAATTTGAGTACTGGTAACATTAAACTTTGTACTACCAGCACAATTAACTCTAAATTGGTCGTTAGCATTAAAGCCAAAATAAGTATTAGTATCTCCAGTGTGATAAATATAATCACTTAAGTACCCAGTAGGAAATGTTATATTCCCTGCTGATACTGAAAGTGCTGCCGCACCTCCAACATAAAACTTATGGCCTGTAACTTCTGACGCTGTACCGTAAAATACTTCACCACCAGCGTAAGAATCAATAGGCCCAATATACATGGCATTACTTGAATTTAATCTAAGTACACGCGTGGTTGTGCCAGAAGCGTCTTTCATGGTAACACCTGTGTTGTTGCTTGAAAAAGACAACTCACCACCAGTTGTTACTGCCCCTGTAAAAGTTGCAGTTGTGTTTGTTATTGTTAATTTAGTGTTAGCAGCGTGAGCGCCTCCAATGCCAAATTGTATATTCCCACTACTTAAAGCATTAGTAAAATATAACGCCCCTCTATTACCCATTACTCCATACCCGCTAACCCTTAGTTGATCAGTGGTTGCATTTGGATTACCTGCATCTGTAGCGTTTGATATAAGAGCTGCTGATGAAACAGTTTGCCCTGTTATACTAACACCTGTGCTTGTAGTTTCAAACTTTTTAACGTTATTGTGGTAAAGATCAACAGAGCCATTGGCTTCAAACTGAGCCATAAACTCAGACCCAAATAAAAACTTCATACTAGCTCCATTTGTGTTAAGAACTAAATGACCAGTACCAGTGTCGTTTATATAGCTATCACTTCCATCGTGGTACAATTGAAGATCTTCTGAATCTCCGTAGCTGGATTTTACAGAGTCTAAATGTAACTGATCGGTTAATATTTTTGTCATCTATTATATATTAAATTAAAAACCGACCCCGAAGAGCCGGTTAAATATTATTGTTATCCTACTTGTTTTATGTAAACTCCGTATGCGCTATCAGCAACGTTGCCTTTCATTTTAACGATAACAGTTGAGCTTGATCTAGTTACATCAGCTATAACAGTAGCGTAAGTTGATGCTTCACGAAGTTCAACCATGCATTTTCTACCGTCACCACCACCCATCACTGTAGATAAAGTTAAAACAAAAGTTGTCATTCCTGTTGTTGTTGTATTGTAATCTCTAGCGATACCTGATGTTCCGCTATTAAGTAGCCCTTCAAATCCTTTAACAGCATTTGATAACATAGACTGATCAATAGCGCCTGACTGTATTGTAGATGATCCTGTTACGTTTCCAGATCCAGTGAATGAACCTGAAGTCCATACAACATCACCAGTCATACCTATTGTTCTACCAGTCGCTAAAGCTGTTGCTGTTGCCGCGTTACCATTAATGCTACCAGCTATAGTAGAGCTAAAAGTTTTAGTTCCTGCTATAGTTTGATTACCTGTAGTTCTAACGAAAGTAGATAAGCTAGTAAGACCAGTACCACCGTTTGCTACTGGTAAAGTACCTGTAACACCTGGAGTTATGTTTGCAGTACCATTAAAACTAGGAGATGATGTACTAGCTAGGTTTGTTCTAATAGTTCTACTTGTTGCTAAAGCTGTTGCTGTAGCAGCATTACCAGTCGTGTTTTGGTTACCAGCTGCATTTACACCAGGTAGATTGATATTGGCACCACCGTTAAAACTAACACCACCAATTGTTCTTGCAGTTTCTAATACTGTTGCAGAAGCCGCGTTTCCAGACGTATCTTGGTTACCACCTTGATTTACACCTGGTAAATTTATATTAGCTGTTCCATTAAAAGATACACCACCAATTGTTCTCGCATTTTGTAAAGCAGTAGCTGTGGCTGCATTACCTGTACATGATCCAGAAGATCCTGTAACATTACCTGTAACATTACCTGTAACATTACCTGTTACGTTACCTGTTAAGTTAGCATCTACAGTACCTTTTGTAGCTATAGCGGCTGTACCACCTGGTTCTGTTGTTGATAAACCAACTTTAAATATAGGTGTTGAAACACCAGAGCTAGCATCATAAAACATACCAGGGTATTTAGTACCACTTGCTACTATTTTACCATACCAACCAATATCAGAAGCGTTTGCAGTATTGTCTTTAGCATACTTCATCATGTTATCACCAATAGCCACTGTAGTTGAATCTATAGTAGTAGTAGTTCCTTGAACATCTAGATTACCATTTATCACAACAGTAGATCCATTATCTGTAATAAGAGAATCTTCAAAATTACCATCTCCATCATTCCACACCATTATCGTGTTGTCAGTGAAGTTGTCTACGTTTTTAATTACTAAATTAGCAGCACCGCTTGATGCGCCTCCTGATAAACCTGAACCTGCGTTTGTGTTTACAGCAGTTATATCACCAGCACCAGTACCCGCTCCAATAGCAGCTCTAAAAGCACTAGCACTTAAAGCTGTTGTAGTATTGTTAGCGTTAAATCTTGGGAATGTTACAGCACTTGGGTTACTAAGCCCGAACACTGATTTACCAATATCAGTAGCACCAAAATTACTTAAAGCACTTCCAGCACTAGTTGCACCAGTACCACCTTTTGAAATAGGCACAGTGTCTGATAAAGTAGAACCAGCAGCTGTAATTGTTATAGCTGCGCTACCATTGAAATTTACACCATTTATAGCTCTAGCTGTTTGTAGAACAGTTGCTGAAGCTGCATTACCGGTTGTATCTTGATTACCTCCAGTGTTAACACCTGGTAGGTTTATGTTCGCTGATCCATTGAAACTAACACCACCAATTGTTCTAGCTGTTGCTAGCGTGGTTGCTGTTGTTGCGTTTCCACTTAAAGGACCAGAAAAAGCGTCTGATGTTACAGTACCATCAAAATAAGCATTTTTAAACTGCACACTAGAAGTACCTAAATCTATGTTATTCGTTGTAGCAGGTCTAAGTACGCCATTAGCTAGTGTTATACCACCTTGACCGTCAGTATTGGTTATAAGTTTTATTGTGTTAGCAGTAGCAAAGTCTATTCTAGCGTCAGTGGCTGATCTACCAACTTTTAATGCTGTATTGTATATACTTGTTATACCTGTTTGAGCAGCTGTTACCGCGATATCGTCAGGGTTAATAGTTATACCTGTTCCAGATCCTACGTTTAAAGTTGGTATTGGACCACTTAAACTTGTACCTGTTAAACCAGCTCCAGCTACTATAGCTGTTAAATCCCCTGTTGCAGATCCTAGTGATATAAACTGACTACCATCATGGTATTTAAGCTTGTTACTATCGTTGGTATCTACATAAATAGCACCAATTAATGCGGTTGGTGCTGATCCGCTTGATAATACTCTTGCGTTTTGAAGTACATTATCATTGATGTTTAAATCAACTAAATATTTTAATGCCATTTTTTAGTTTTTGTTAGTTATTGTTAGTTTAAGTACGCTTTACCAGAATTAGCACTGGACAAGTTTATTGTTAGTTTGTTTTGATTATTATATGTTATCTCACCTATCACAGTAGTGTCAGTTGTTGTAACTATTGTTACGCTAGGTTTCTTACCTAAGTTGTGATTTACAACCCACGTGTTAGAGGCGTTTGTTTGCTCATGTACAAAAGATAAATCACCTTTTTTACTAGTCATAACATAGAACTGCTCATAAACAATATTACCAGCACCTCCAGTGTTGAAGAGAGCTAGTGTATAAAAATTGTTATCAGAAGGTAATACTGTTGCTGAATCTAACGTGTAAGCCCCAAAGTTATTTGGATTATCTATATCTGTTATAGTTACCTCTTGGCCAACCATATTTAATAGTATGTTTTCTGATGTGTTAGTGTCACCAAAAGCAAACTTACTTACAACAACTGTTGTTATTGATGTAAATGTTTTAGTGGCGTCTGTTTGACCAACTATGCTTAAATTACCAGTTAAGTTATTACCTTTATTATATCTATAACATATCTGAGGTTGACCAGCCATGTTAAATTTACTTATAGCTTTACCAATATCTGATACTTGATAGTTCTTAGTAGTACCACCGTTATCAGAACCTATAAGTAAGTCTGTTTTATCTATACTTCCATCTAAGGGATATTGGTTTATTCTAGCCATTATTTAGATATTTTCTTAAACTTCTCAGCTCCTCGCGAGCCAAAATAAGCTACATATACAGTTATTAATAAAGACTTTAATAAATCAACCCAACCAGAATCAACTTCAAATGATTCACCTATGCTATCTGAGAATATTAATAGAACCATTGAGACAGTTAAAAATATTAAAGTAAGTGGACGTGTATTTTTTGAGAGCCATGAATCGCTTTTCATATCGCTGGCCCAACGTTTACTAACTTCTTGCATTTCTACCATATCTTGTTCTAAAAGCTTTAGTGCTTTTTCCTTGTCTTCTACAGGCATTGTTTCGTCTTTTGAAATAAGATTTTTCACAACACCAAATAAACCGTTATCAGGCAGTATATCACCCACGGTTCCTAGTATACCTGGAGCTACTTTTGATAAAAATGCTCCGACCTTTGTTTCGCTAAATTTCTTTTTAGGCATATTAAAACTTTATTTTAAGATTACCACCTATGTTATTACTGAATTGTCCCTTATTATAGTTAACACCTCCAGAAACATTTCCTTTCTTATTAGACATGTTTAGTCCAATGTTATAGTTTTTATTTGTATCACCAGAAGCATTTAAATTTAAATTACCTCTCTTATAGTCTATTCCACCACTAAGGGTTGATTTTGATACACCCGCGTCAGTTTCACTTTTTTGGGTGTTCTGGCTAGCCCTGAAGTTAATTTCGTTTTTCTTATTCTCCTGCTTTAGCGGAGACGGCACAGATACTTTTAAGTGTTTTTTTATCCAAGTCATAATATATATATATTTAACATTTCCATCTGCGTCTAGCAGCTTTACCTCTTTCACCTGTCCAACCTTTTGATCTTGCGCAAAAAGACTTTCTACGCCCAGCAGCTTTACTACCGGCTTTTACTTTGCCAGTTACAGCTGTTTTTAACTTACTACCTGGATTTTGTTTTCTATATGAAGCAACACCAGCTGACGTCATACCAGCACCTTCTTCTGATTTTCTAAAATGTCTGCCTTTACCTTTGGTTCTTTTGTTAGATTGTTTTATAGGTGTTTCAACAACATAATCAGCATCACCAAAATCATAGTCTTTTCCTGGTTTCATGTTTTTTGTAACACCATTGCTACCTACACCTTTAACAGGAAAGTCAACACCTTTCATAGTAATTTTATTACTAGGTATTATGTTAACATCGTTATCTACATCCGGACTATTAGATTTATAGCCAGTTGTAGATATCGCTGATTTTATATTTTTATTTGGTAATTTAAACGCCATAGTTATTTAGATCCAAATCCACCCATTTTGTAAGATGGTTTAGTTATATTTACGGTCATATTTATTGGTGAATCTTTTTGCTTAAAAGCACTTTTATCACCTCTTTTTTTAGTTATCTTTCTTTTTAGCAGGTCATACTCTCTTTTAGACATACCCTCTTTGTTATTAGGGTCGTACTGATATTTAACTTTTTCATCTTTAGCGTCTTGACTCTCGATAACACCTTTCATTAAATCCTCTGTGTAGCCTGTTACTTTTCTTGCGTCTTTGTCTATTTTTCGTTGACTTCTACCTTTTAAACCATAATCACTAAAATCATCTGGAGTAAGACCTCTATTGTCTGATAAGTTTCTACTTCTTTTGCTTAGATATTGACCTGGATTATAAACATTTGCTTTTCCTTCTTTTATATAACTGTCACTAACAGTTTGCTTAGCTTGTTCTTTTATATCACTTAACTGAAAATCTTCACCCACAACTTCTCCAGCTGCTTTTCTTTCGGCTATTATTTTTTCAGTCTCAGCCATTAAACGCTTATTCAAGTCTACTTCATTACCACCATTCTTTGGGTTAAACTTACGTGTTTTTTGCCCAGTAAAAAGGTTTGTGGTACCTGTACTAGCTTGACCCTGGTTAACACCATCCATATTACCCAAGTATTCACCTGATAATATTTTCATTACTCCTGGTGGTGGAGTTTCTCCTCTTCTAATAGCTTGTCTATAATCTTTATTAGCTCTTCTTATTAGATCTTCTTGTCTTCTTCTAAATATATCAGTAGCTCTATAGTTTCTCCTCATTTCTCTAGGAGTTAACATATTTCCAGAAGTTTCAGGCGTGTCCATTGATAAAGAATAATTCTCTTCATCTTGAAAACTCTCACCTTTAGGGCATTCACCATATTGATCATTACACGGCTTTAGACATGGGTTGTCTTTACAAGTTTGTCTCCAGTTTGGATCTTGACCTCCATCTGGATTGACGCTTGTTTGAATTATCTCACCGTCCTGACCTTCTCTATTTGCATTAACATTTACGCTACCGTCCGGATTAAATCTAGCTTCAACTATACCCTCTTCCTGTTCCTGTTGATGTAGCGGAGAATCTTGACTAGACTGCAAGTTTGTTAACTGCGGTTGTATTCTTGTTGTTGATCTTAGGCTCATGCCAGATCTTCTCATTTTAAATCCCATATCTATTTTTTTTATTATCCAGCGTCTACTATTTCTTCTGTTGAGTCAGTTGAGTCAATATCTTCAACTTTAACCTCAGGTGTAGTATCTTCGTTGTTTTCTTTTTTTGTTTCCATACAAGCTTCAAATTCAGGGCTTGAGACATCAAATTTATCTTCACAAGTTTCAGCTCCGCCTTTACCTTTGTTTTTTGTAAGAAGATCTGTACCACCTCTTCCTTCTTTCACTCCTTCACCAGTTCCCGCAGCATAAGCGTCTTCTACGTTTACAAATTTCTTAGCCGCATCTCCAGCTCCATAAACAAGCGCGTTGTTTATTTTAAAAGGACTAGCCTTTTCGCCGCTAGCGCTTACGTTTTTTAGTTTTAGTTTAAATGCCATATTTTGATTTTGCTACAGAGCCATAAGCTCTTTGTTTTGCTCCTTTTTCCCAAGGAAATCTATTATCACCCTCGTCAAGCCACTTACCACTGTAAAGTACTTTACCGTTTTTTCTAGGATAGTTTTTACCGTCCCACTTAACGTTATCGTCAGTATAGTCAAGCTTACCTGATTCCATGTCTTTTTGATGCTCTATTTCTTCTTTAACAGCATGTTTTTGTACAGCTGGAGAAGCGTCCTTGCTAACGAATATTGTCCCGTCATTATTAGCTTCAGCTATAACACCAGGATCAAGTTTCTTCTCCATAACAGGGTAATCTTTCTTTTGCTTGAAAGGACTTCTACTTTGTAAGTATGCCATTTATATTAACAAGTTTCACAAGGCGACTTAGGTGCATTGTCAAATAAGTAATCACCAGGCTTAGTTGTTATAGCTCTGTTTCCAGCAGCTGTAGTTATAGCACCATCCTCTGGTTTAACAGGGCTTTTACTTGTTTCGCCTTTGAAACTACCTGCTTTTACTCTTGCCGTTATAGGCATTGCTTTTGTTTTGTTTTCCATCTTAATATTTTTTACTGCCACATTTTTTCTTTGCAGGTGATTTATCGTACTTCTTAGCTGGGCTATTTTTTTCAGCTTTTTGCTTAGCTCTTAAATCTCTTCTTTCTTGTCTACGCTTTTGACCTTCTTTTGTAGATAGCTTTATGTTACCTATTTTCTTACCTAGCTTTTTAACTCCTTTAACTATTTTTTTACCTGCTTTAACAGCTTCGTCGGGCAAGTCTTTTATTTTTACATCTACTTGCTTAACCGGAGATTTTTTCATTTTTAACATTTTTTCGCCAAAGTCTTTAAATCTCTCTATAGCTTTTTGCTCTATTAAATCATCATATTTAGAACCACCAATAGCTTGCATTGACTTTATAGCCTTAACATCTGCTTTTTTCTTAAACTTAGCTCTACCCATTGTCTGTCTCTTATACACATCTGACGCTGCCGACGAGCGATCTAGTGTAGA
>OLHY01000511.1_pt1 | contig 11980 bp, 11 predicted proteins | sample 1609411 | NCBI WGS metagenome assembly OLHY01 (sample SAMN05416817, study PRJEB24817) | seawater metagenome | isolation source: Sea water | place: Canada:Atlantic | collected 2013-07
CGAGATTGCCTCTTGTCTCGTGGGCTCGGAGATGTGTATAAGAGACAGGCAACGAGCATCGTCCGTTATGCGCCGAAAAGCTATTTTGCTCCTCACACACATAACGGTGGTGAAGAATTTCTGGTGCTGCAGGGAATTTTTTCAGACGAGCACGGTGATTTTCCGACCGGTACTTATGTGCGCAACCCCATTGGTTCGCAACATAAGCCACACAGCGACACCGGCTGTATCATTTTCGTGAAGCTTTGGCAGTTCGAGCAAGACGATACACGGCAATTTGATACTAATACTCTGTTAGCAAATTGGACTGAATTGACGCCTGCGATATCGGCATTAACGCTGCATGAATTCGGCTGCGAAAAAGTTCAGTTACTGCACGCAAATCAAAGCGGTAGTATCGAAATCATTGGCGCAGGAGGGATCGAGTGCCTCGTGCTAGAGGGTACTTGCGATATGGGTACTTGCGATATCGGCACAACGACGCATCAACGACACGATTGGGTCCGGCGACCGGAAACAACAACGACGATGAGTTTCACGAAAGATAGCCGTATTTATTTAAAAACCGGCCATCTGGCGAAATTTTGATGCAGCGACCCGTCTTAACCGTGCTCGCCTAGGCGATAACCTTGCTTTGCAGCAGCGCGTCGATTGTTGCGGCATCGAGTTGCAACGTATCGGCCAACACCTGTGCCGTGTTCTTACCTAACACCGGCGGGGCCAACTTGTAATCCAGCGGTGTTCGTGAGTATTTGATTGGATTACTCACCAAAGGCATACCATCCAATGTCATCTCGACCCCGCGCGCTTTAACTTGTGGATCCTCGAAGACACGATCAATTGTATTGATGGGTCCGCAGGGTACACCCGCCTGCTCCAGCGCTTGCAACCATTCATCCATGGACTTAACACTAAAAGCTAACTGAAGCAGAGGCACGAGGTCTGCACGGTTTTCAACTCGACTCGCATTGGTCGCAAAACGCACATCATCGCTCAGATGCATAAGGTCGAGACAGCCACATAACTGTTCAAACTGGCTATCGTTACCAACCGCAACGATGATATGGGCATCTTTGGTTTCAAAGGTTTGATAGGGCACAATATTGGGATGTGCATTTCCCATACGCTGCGGTACAGCGCCACTAACCAAATAGTTTGAGGCTTGATTAGCTAGACAGGCCGTCACTACATCCAGCAACGACATATCGATATGTTGCCCAATGCCGCTCTGATTGCGCTCTTCAATCGCCGCCAGAATTGCGATCGTACTGTAAAGACCCGTCAGTATGTCGGCTAGTGCGACCCCTACTTTTTGAGGACCCGATTCATCCGCCGGGTCGCCGGTAATACTCATCAAACCCGTCATACCCTGAATCATAAAGTCATAGCCGGGCCGATGTTGATAAGGACCGGTTTGACCAAAACCCGTAATAGAGCAATAGATCAGTCGAGGGTTGATCATCGACAACGCCTCATAGTCCAAACCCCGTTTAGCCAGATCCCCTACCTTAAAATTCTCTATAAGAATGTCTGCTTTAGCCGCCAACTGTCGCACCAGGTCAGCCCCTTGCGGTTGAGCAATATCGATACAGACCGATTGCTTGCCACGATTTGCCGACATAAAATAAGCTGAGATCTCCTCGCCATCGGCATTCTGAAAAAACGGTGGACCAAAACCACGCGTATCATCACCTTTACCGGGTCTTTCAACCTTGATGACAGTCGCGCCCAAATCAGCCAGCGTTTGGCTCGCCCAAGGACCTGCGAGAACACGACTTAGGTCTAGCACCAACTTACCTTGCAAGGCGGGTTTATCACTCAAAGGAATCTACCTGTTTCAGTCAAAGAGCCCGCATCCTAACGATTGCGACTTAACGGAGCAAATTCACACGGCGCAACTCGCGTCCGCACTGCTGGTTGTGCTGATGAATATAAAAAAATATAGTACAAACCAGTACAAACTCACGCAAACACTTTGAGAAAAAGAAATGAACAAACCTGGCAGCCAAGATTGGTTAGATAGTGTCACTGAAGACATCATCGACCCTGAGCGAAGAATCATTGATCCACATCATCATCTTTGGCGACATCCAGGCAATGTGTATGACGTTGATAACTTGCATGGCGATACGGGTTCTGGTCATAACATTGTTAAAACCGTGTTTGTTGAGTGCCATGCGGAGTATCTAAAAGACGGACCCGCGCATTTGCGACCACTCGGAGAAACTCAATTTGTTGCTGAACAAGCCGCCCAATCCAAGTCCAACGGCGGTGCCGAGATCGCCGGTATTGTCGCCCACGCAAACCTGACCTTGAATGATGAGCTGGTCGAAACACTCGCCGGTCATGAAGTGTCAGGTAATGGATTATTCCGCGGTATTCGTCACGCCGGTGCCCGCGCAACACACCCAGAAGAATTATTTATCGCAGGGCAAGCACCACAGGGTCTCTATAAAGATGAGAAATTCAGGGACGGGGTTCGACTGCTCGGCAAAAAAGGCTACAGCTACGACACTTGGCACTATCACTACCAAAATAAAGACTTTTATGAACTTGCGCTTGCTGCGCCAGACACCCAAATGATACTAGATCACTTCGGCACACCCGTGGGTGTTGGTTATTATGCGGATAAGAAAACTGAAATCTTCAAACAGTGGAAGATAGATATTAAGAAGATCGCCGAATGCGACAATGTTGTTGCCAAAATAGGCGGACTGGCAATGCCGGACAATGGCTTTGGTTGGCATACGCGCGCTACACCACCCAGTTCCAACGAGTTTGTTGAAGCGCAAAGGGCATATTATTTACACACGATCGACTGTTTCGGACCAGAGCGCTGCATGTTCGAAAGCAACTTTCCGGTTGATCGCTTCTCTCTTTCTTATCCTGTGTTGTACAACGGGCTGAAGAAAATCGTTGCCGACTTTAGTGAAAGTGAAAAGGATGCCATGTTCTACGGCACAGCTGAGCGTGTCTATCGACTATAACGGCTAATGAAGGCCGCTTAGATTGGCCGTTCACCCTGCACGATCACTCTGTGCATGTGTCTTCGTTTGCCTTGATAGTCATTTAGCGCATTATGAAACACACAACGATTGTCCCACATGGCTAATGAACCTTTGCGCCATTGAAAACGCGTCACGTATTGCTCTTGGGTCAAGTGCTTTGTGAGGAACTTAAACATCGGAATGCTCTCATCACGGGTCCAGCCTTTTATACGATGCGTATGTGGTTTACTGCAGTAAATGCTTTTGCGACCCGTTTCAACATGGGTGCGAATGATAGGATGTTCGACTTCTTGTTCTGCAATTTCAGCACTGCCACCATAAGCATCGCCGAGGTTGCCCTTCGCCGCTACAGAATTATAGTCACCGCCCGAACCATGGACCATCTTCGGCGAGAAAACACCGGTGAGGGGCTCCAGGGTCTTTCTCATCGCCTCACTTAATGACTCGTACGCCATTGTCGCGTTAGCAAACAAGGTATCGCCGCCCGTCTCGGGCACCTCCAATGCATATAGCAGAGTCGCTTTGGGCGGCAAGGGTTGATAGGAGGTATCTGTGTGCCAATCGCCGCCAAAATTCATCTTTGCGTCAGCTTCTTTAATGATAGGAATAACATTAGGGTGAGTATCGACCGCCTTCATAAAAGGGTAAACATCAAGCGCCCCAAAGTTAGCGGCAAAATCAGCCTGCTGCGCTGGGGTTAAATCCTGATCGTGAAAAAACAGCACATGGTTTTCTAGCCACGCCCTGTGGATCTCCTCTTTGCATTCGGTAGAAAGTGGTTGAGAGAGGTCGACACCAGAAACTACAGCGCCCACTGGGCCAATTGAACTATCAACATCTATTAGCTTATAAACCATGACTTTTCCCCTTTAGATAGATAATACTACGCCAGTTGCGAACAAACGTTAAGGGTGCAAATTAATGAATAGTGAACAAAAAAAAGTGGTCGTCGTTGACGGCGATGACGCGTCACCCGAGGTCATGATCCCAGCGGTGGCGCTGTTGGAGTCGATGCAACTGCCGATTACGTTCGAGCGCCCGCTCATCGGCCAAGCGGCGATCGATGCAACCGGCGTTGGATTTCCTGAAGAAACTAAACAGGCCATTGATGATTCCGATTGTACCTTCTTCGGTTCCACCAGCGGCGCGAGTACCCCGGCGCTATTTTATCTGCGCTGGGGCAAGCAAACCTACGCAAACGTCAGGCCTTGCCAATGGACTGCGGGCTACAACACGCCGCTTGCTAACCCGCAGGGCATTGATTTCACCATCATTCGCGAAAACCTTGAAGACTTGTATCTCGGTTTGGAAGGCGATATCGAAGATCTGTCAGGTCTAAATTTGGTTTCACCCCATGCACGTGCCAATTTGTCAGATCTTGGTCCAGGTAAGTACGCCATTAAGGCGATTACACAGGCAGGCAGTGAACGGGTCATTCGCTATGCATTTGAACTCGCTAGAAAACGTGGCCGCGGCAAAAAAGTCACACTTACCTGCAAATACAACATGCTGAGTGAGTCCGATGGGTTTTTCAGAAAGATCGGAAATGATATTGCGAAGGAATACCCGGACATCGAATACGATACCTACATCATCGATGACTTCCTATGTCGCATGATTACGAAGCCACAACTGTTTGATGTCATTGTCATGCCGAACCTTTACGGCGACATCATGTCCGACGGGGCAGCGGGACTTCTTGGCGGCTTAGGACTGGCTCCGAGCGGTTGTTATGGTGAGCATTACGCTTACTTTGAATCTGCTCATGGCACGGCACCGGATATCGCGGGTCAACACATTATTAACCCTACCGCGACTCTGCTCTCCGCAGCGATGATGCTCGACTATTTGGGCTTCGGCAACGAAGCTGCGCAATTGAACGCGGCAATCAAGCAAGTTTACGCTGATGGTAAGGTGCTGACCGTTGACCAAGGAGGCAATGCAAAAACCTACGAATTTTGTGATGCCATTGCCAAAATTCTGTGACCTGATCGGCGGTGCGATTGCACAACACTCAGTAGAAAAAATAATGGGAAAAACGTTGTAAGGTACATTCGATGATTGATTCAGACAACTATGATTGGTCAACCTTTCGTATCACTTATTACTACAATGCACATATCATTCGCGTCTTTAGAACCTGGACCCAGTCCGCCGGGCTTGAATCCTTTCTCATTACGCGAGGTGTTTATACATCTAAACAGAACACCGTTAGAGACGATGATGAATCGCCGGCAAAAGGCGACCACTATCATTGGCAGTTCAGAAGTAACCTCGAGGTCTCTGGCGACATAACCCAATACATTGAAAAGCAAAAATTCGCCTTTACCTTAGGTGATATGCAGGTTGATCTAAACTTCAGCGTTTTAGGCGATCAAACTGAAGTTGAACTGATACAGTCAAACATTCCAGTGACGAACGAAGGCAAGGTTTCTGAACATTTGAATTGGCATTCTCGCTGGATTTTCTTCATGACAAACCTATCCTCGGTACTGGATTACGGTAACGATCTGCGGGACGAAAACGTTAACCTCACCGCATCAATGGAGCTGGGTTTTACCCCTGCTACACTGCTGAATAAGAAATGAGAACTAACATAAACCAACAAAGCGTTGAGCTAACTCAGCTAAATTAGCTTATGCCTTTGTGTTACTGGTACGCAGATGCGTGACCCAAAAAACCGTGCCGCCGGCCACGGCGACGGGAATCAATATAAGATTGATTATGGGTATAGCAACGAGAAAGTAGACAATCACCCCAAATAAAATTGCCTGAAAGGGAGTTCGCTCTAAACGACGACGAAGATCCTCGAAACTAATTTGATTGTTGTCGGCGGCATAGTCAGCGTATTGAATCGCCATCATCCAGCCGCCAAAAATAACCCACGCAAACGGCGCTATCGCGTTAACAACGGGAATAATCGATAAAATGAACAGACCCAAAAATCGTGGCAGAAAGTAAATCAACTTCTTCAGCTCACGGCCAACTGAACGGACAACAATTAGCATTGGGTTTATTGGCTGACCCACCTTGCTACCGGTCAGTCGCTCTTCGATCTTCTCCGACAGAACAGCATTAAAAGGTGAAGCAATAATGTTGGCAACAATGGAGAATAAATAGATCCCAACTGCAAAAACAATAATCCCCGCAATCAAAGCAACCAGCCAAGAGAGAAATTGAAGCCAATCGGGCAACCAACTGGTCAGCGCTAACATCCATGCATCGTACTGTGTATTACAGTAGGCGATCACCGCGGACAAGATGACGATATTGATTAAGAGAGGGATAATCACGTAGGGGCGGATACCCGGCTGCCGGACTAACTTAAAACCTTCAAAGAAACACTGGATACCATTCATAGGGTGAATTGTAACCTTAATCCATCAAGGATTTTACTCATCCAGACTGGAATCACAGGAATTATCTGCGCTATCCTCGCGGCATCCTACTCATCATGAGTAATGATACAAAATATCGAGTGATCTGATTCACTGTCGAGGAGAAACACAATGAAAACCTTTGAAGGAAAAGTCGCTGTCATCACGGGAGCAGCCAGCGGTATTGGTCGCGGTCTAACGGAGCGTTGTTTGGCTGAAGGCATGCATGTTGTCATGGCCGACATCGAAGAAGATGTACTGAACAAAACAGCCGACGCACTAAGAGCTGAGGGCAACAATTCAATCGTCACCGTCAAGACGGATGTTTCTGTTCTGGCTGAGATCGAAAATTTAAAACAGGTGGCATTGGATTCATTTGGCGCAGTCCATCTGCTGTTTAACAATGCGGGTGTGGGTGGCGGCGGCAATGCTTGGGATGCGACTCAAAAAGATTGGGAATGGGTCATTGGTGTTAATTTATGGAGTGTCATCCATGGTGTTCGAGTGTTTACGCCTCAAATGATTTCTCAGGGCGATGAATGCCATATCGTCAATACAGCATCTGTTGCTGGACTCGTCGGCGGCAGCACAAACGCCTGCTATTCGGTTACAAAGCATGGTGTCGTTGCGCTAACCGAAAACCTCTACCGCGACCTTGCGACGGCGCAACACAACATTGGTACGTCAGTACTATGCCCAGGTTTTATCAACACCAACATTATGGACAGCGGTCGAAATCGACCTGATCACTTGCAGGAAGCAGCAGCAGATGAACCAGTAACACCAGAGCAGGAAAAGATGCGCAAGTTAATGGCAGACTTCCTAGAAAAAGGTATGCAGCCTGGTGAACTGGCAGACATCGTCTTTAAAGGTATACGAGCTGAACGACTTTATATTCTCACCCACGAAGACTTTAACGAGATCATTATGTCGAGGGCGGAGAACATCACAACCGGTAACAATCCGCCGGTTACAAACTTCGCAGGGCAATAGCCCAACTTATCGCTTGGTCTTCTGCTTGCAAGGGGCTTTAAGCCCTCTGCAAGTAGTAGTCACTAATCGGTAGCGAGCGTATACGTCGTTTAGTGATTTTGTGAAGCGCGTTAACGATCGCTGGAGCAACGCAAGGTAGTCCCGGCTCACCTAACCCCCCCCACTTGTCACCACCGGATAGGAGCCAATGAGTCTCCATGATAGGCACCTCAGACTGTTGAATGACATGATAGGTATCAAAGTTGTCTTCCAACACGCGACCTTTTTCAATGGTAATCTTGCCGTATAGGGCCGCGGATAAACCATAGATAATGCCACTTTCAATTTGCGCTTCCGCAATTGCAGGGTTTACGAGGTTGCCGCAATTAACAACAGATACTATTCGGTGCACGTCTGCCTTACCGTTATTCACAGACACTTCTGCGACCTGCGCCGCGATCGTACCGAAGCATTCATGCAATGCGACACCTCTGGCGGTACCGGGTGGTAACCGTTTATTCCAATCAGATTTTTGACGTAACTCCTCGAGCACTTCCAACAAATCAGGTCGATTAGCAAGGTACTGTTTTCGAAATAATATCGGATCGCTTGTAGCTGCTTCTGCCATCTCATCAATAAAGCATTCCATCGCAAAAGCATTTTGAGAACTGCCGACTGAGCGCCACCAATAGGACGATAGATGCGTATTCTTGATGGTGTGGGTGATGCTTTTTGGGCTAAATTCGTAAGGCATATTTGATAACCCTTCGACGGAGGTTGGGTCGATACCATTATCAACCGGCGCACCAAGATCACGAAGAATTGAATGCGTGACGGAGTGATTTGTATAGGCAACAACTTGTTTCTCAAGATCAAACCCTGCCTTAAAACGCATTGCCGCCATCGGCCGGTATCGACCTGATCGCATATCTTCTTCACGACTCCAGATAAGCTGTACAGGGCGATCAATTTCCATCGCTATCTGAACCGCTTCTTCAACAATATCCGTATGCGCTCTTCGACCGAAGCCGCCACCGAGCAAGCAGTTTGTCAGTTGCACTTTCTCAGGGGCAACACCGGCTAATTTAGACGCTGCATTAAGCGCTGATTCCGGATCTTGCGTACCAAGCCAAAGAGACAAGCCTTCATCCGTTCTATGCGCAGTACAATTCAGCGGTTCCATCGAAGCATGAGCAAGATAGGGTACGAGATAATCGGACTCAATAATCTTCTCTGACACTTCCAACGCAGGCAATGTCTCACCTTGCTTTAAAACGGATGTGCCTTGAGTACCTAAGGCAGCAAGGTATTCATTTCGAAACGTTTCCGAATGCGTTTTGCCTTCATCACCAATCGTCCATTGAATGGGTAGTGCCTTAGCTGCCTTGTTAGCTTGCCACCATGTCTCTGCAACGACAGCGATACCATTGTCGAAACGAACTGCCAAAATAACCCCCGGCATATTTCGAATTGCATTGAAGCGAAAGCTTCTGACACGACCGCCTAAAACAGGACAATGTTGAACCGCCGCGTAGGCCATATTATCGAGGCGCACATCCATACCGAAGATAGCTGAGCCATCAACTTTCTCCGGCGTATCTAATCTCGGCTTTGGTAGTCCAATTAGACTGAAGTCTTCGGGAGATTTGATTTTGACGTTAGCGACAGAGAGCTGCGCCGCTAGACCCGCGACTTCCCCATAAGTCACTGATCGACGAGTCGCTTTATGATGGACCTTGCCATAATCAGCATGACACTCTTGAGGACTAACGCCCCATGTTTCGGCTGCAGCCTTGATAAGTTTTTCCCTCGCTTCAGCTCCGGCCTGCTGCAGGTAGGGCCTGGATATGCGTACCGCACCACTACCGCCGGTGAGCATTCGTTTATAGACACCTGCCTGACGAATACTTCTGTTCACGTCAGCGTGCTCAGCTCTAACGTCTCGCCAATCTGCTTCAAGTTCGTCAGCAATGATCATCGGCAATGCGGTGAGTACACCCTGCCCCATTTCAGATTGTGCAACGCGAATTGTAATCGTGTTATCGGGGTCTATCGTCAGCCAGGCATTGAGTTCGCTCGTTGTCATGGGTGCAACGGGCCCAATCATTGTCTCTTGACTAGGGTCTTGTGCGGGAATATGGAATGAAATCATCATGCCGCCCGCTACTGTAGCGGATGACTTCAAGAAATGTCTGCGGGATAACTTTTCCATTATGTTTTCGACCCCGATACGTTGGCAACACTATGGATAGCTTTGCGGATTCGGGTATAAGTGCCACAACGACAAATGTTTGTCATCGCGTTATCAATATCACTGTCTGAGGGATTCTGATTTTTTTCTAACAACGCGACCGCTGCCATGATCTGTCCGGACTGACAATAGCCACACTGAGGTACATCCTCTTTTATCCAAGCTTTCTGCACAGGGTGTGATTTGTCGCTTGATAACCCTTCTATGGTCACGATATCAACTTGTAAAACCCCGGAAACAGGTATCGAGCAACTTCGAGACGGCGTGCCATTTAGATGCACCGTGCATGCACCACATTGTGCGATTCCGCAACCATACTTGGTACCGGTCAAGTTAAGGTGGTCTCGAAGCACCCATAACAAAGGCGTATCGAGCTCGACCTCCAGTTCATGGAACTCGCCGTTAACTTTAATTCTTACCATGAATACTCCAACAACTAGCGGATGCCTTGCCAGGCTTCACGCCTTCCCTTATCTGGATCGGCAATGAGTTTTGATTCTGTATCAAAGACCATATTCAGTCGTTGGTCTAAATCATAAGGTGCCCAACCCGGGTTACCTTTTTTGATAAATGCCACCCACGCTCTGTGCATTGTATCGGCGACGTTTTGTGGCATGTCGCCTTCACCAATAAATGCGACAACACCGGCACGATCTAGATTGTTAAACATAAACGGAATCTCAAGTGCATGGGTAGACCTTAGTCCAGGTACCCTAGACTCCCAAGCAAACAGATACATCCACGTGTTGCTACTTGAACCATTTTGCATTCGCGCTTCGGCCAAACGTAGGCAGGGAATTCTAAACACATGATCCGTTGACAGATAGGTCGTCAGATCTGTTGTCGTTGCATCAGGATAGGCGCTTTTATAAGCACGCAACAGTCCGTCTTTATTCCCATAACCTTCGGCAGCGGCCTCCAGCTTTGTCTGATCTGATTTGCCGGTGACAAACAGGGTACCTTCATCTTTGTTGGTACCGATCAGCACATCGACATCACGACTTAACCCGTTCTCAATCGCAGTCAGCGGCGACTGCGGTAATACTTCATTGCCCTCGGCCGGATAGAAAGGTGTCACTATGGAGCCGATACCTAAGCCGTCAGATCCCCTGGCAACCTGTTTATCGATTTCAACCTGAAGCGAAAGCACATCCTGCGCACTAAGATTTTGAAAGGCTTCGACTGAATCAAGTCCCGATTGCTTAATTAATATGTCCGTCACTTTCTCAGCTGAGGGTTTTGGCAATGTGTGATGAGCAGCACCGCTTTGCGGTATTGCACGTGTAAATAAACCCTGCGCTCGAGGCGAGCCTAATAGTGTGCCGACGCTAAAACCACCTGCAGATTCACCCGCAATCGTCACCTGATCGGGATCGCCGCCAAAGTTTGCGATATTGTCCCGCACCCATTCCAGTGCTTTGATCTGATCAAGGATGCCGTTAATACCAGAGGTCTCGTAACCTTCACCAAATCGGGTTAAGTCAGTGAAGCCGAGCATACCCATGCGGTAATTGATGCTGACAACGACGATATCACTATCACGTGCAAATTTTGCTCCGTTATACCAGGGTATACCGCCTTGCCCTGTTCGATAACCACCGCCATGTATCCAGAAAAACACCGGGCGCTTCTTATCGTCAAGTGACGGTGTTGTCACATTCAGGTACAAACAGTCTTCATTCCAATTTACCGGCGCACTATTTGTCATGCCACCCGTAACAACTTGCGGCGCCGCGGGCGAAAAGCGCGTTGTTTGACGCACTTGCGACCAGCCTGCATGGGGCTGTGCTTCCTTAAACCGGAGCGATCCGATGGGCGCCGCGGCATAGGGTATGCCTGCAAACAACAGCACATCTTCGCGCACTTTGCCTTGTATAGGACCGTAAGTTGTATCCGCTATGTCGCTCATCAATGTCTCCTACTGTTAGTTAATCTGATCGGCAACGATCAGATGCGCTCAATAATGGTCGCTGTACCCATGCCGCCACCGGTACACATAGCAATCAAAGCGGTATTCTTATCTTGTCTTTCAAGCTCAGCCAGAACTGTCTGAATCAACATCGGTCCCGTCGCACCAATGGGATGTCCCAGTGCAATCGAGCCACCACAGACATTGATTTGATCATCGTTCACACCAAGATCCTTTTGGAATTTAAGTACGACCGCTGCAAAGGCTTCGTTAATCTCAAATAGGTCAATATCATCTTTCGTCATTCCGGCTTTTCTGAGACAGATTTCAGCTGCTGGGCCCGGCGCTGTTAGCATGATAACGGGTTCCGTACCTGCGGTTGCGGTCATGCGGATTCTGGCTCGTGGCTTTAGTCCTGTCTCTTATACACATCTCCGAGCCCACGAGACAAGAGGCAATCTCG
>OLHY01000512.1_pt1 | contig 11977 bp, 10 predicted proteins | sample 1609411 | NCBI WGS metagenome assembly OLHY01 (sample SAMN05416817, study PRJEB24817) | seawater metagenome | isolation source: Sea water | place: Canada:Atlantic | collected 2013-07
CGAGATTGCCTCTTGTCTCGTGGGCTCGGAGATGTGTATAAGAGACAGGTTCATTCACTTGAGCAATGGCGCCTGCAATCTCAATTAAGGGTGCAAACATTTCCTTTGAGCCTGGAAGAAATTTTTTTGGAGCTATTTGAAAATACACAAGGGCGATCCGAGGTCGATGAGGCTTCGAGGGGTCGCGAAAAAATATTTGGAGGAACTTACGAATAAGATGATTAAATGTATGAATTATACTGATATGAATAGATCACTTTTAAAGTGCCTGTTTACGCAGATTTTCTGGGTTTGCCTGTTATCGATCGGAATCCTGAATGCACAGCAATCGCAGTTGGTGCGCCCGCACATCATCGATATTAAAATCACCCAGGACGAAGTGCTGTTACGTGCTTTCGTTCCGGAAGGCTACAAACAGGTTTTCGTGGAGGGGAAACCTCGGTTTGAAGTAGGAGCATGGGTGCCGCGTGCTGTCATTTACACCGAAGGAAAAAAGGGGGAATACGAATTCCGGCTGAGTGTGTCAGAAAAAATTGAATGGCTTCGCATACGCGCAGAAAGTGAAATACCTGTTCCTGTGACTGCCTTTCTTGGGGAATCAGATTTTGCGGGACCCGTGGCCAATGATGAAAATGTTCTTTTTGACGCAGTGCCCGTGGCTACACCTGATCGAGAGGGCGATTTGACCGAAGGTGCCGGGGGCGAAAAAAGAGAGGTGGTTGAATCCGATATCTGGAGACTGGAAGGAGATCGCATGTATTTCTTCAATCAATATCGAGGTCTGCAGATTGTTGATTTGTCCAACGTGGATCAGCCTCGATTGATGGGAGAAATGGAACTGCCTGCTGCAGGGGAACAGATGTATCTAGTTGATGCAGGTCATGCCGTTCTTCTTGCGCGCAATAGCTGTTCCTATTGGAGTGGTGATGCGGAGAGTCGATTGGTGATTGTGGATGTCTCCGGAACGGAACCTACAGAAATTGCCAGTGTTCCTGTTGAAGGCCGTATCCAGGATAGTCGTTTGGTTGGTACTGCTCTGTATGTGACAACTCAGGTTTATCGTCATCGAACGGAAAGCGAAGGAGCTGCGGATGAGGAGATCTGGGAGTGGGGATCTCAAGTTGTTTCATATGATTTGAGCCATCCCGCATTTCCCGTTGAGATGGATTCCATCTGGGTGCCGGGTTATCAGAACGTCATCCAGGCAACCTCCGAGTTCCTGTTTGTTTCAACTCAGGGATCTCTCAGGCAAGATCGAGGACGATCCACGCTCAAGATAATTGATATCGGTCAGGCAGATGGTGCTATGACAGTATTAAGTGAAATTCGTCCAGCCGGACGCATACTTGATAAATTCAAAATCAATATGCATGGTAAAATCCTGCGGGTCATCAGCGAATTACCGATACGCCCACTTCAGACTGATTTGGAAACCTTTGATCTTACCAACCCAAAACGACCTTTCAAATTGGGGGCAGTCACTCTTGGGAAAAACGAGAGTCTGCACGCCACTCGGTTCGACGGGGACAAAGCTTACATAGTGACTTTTTTCAGGATTGATCCATTGTGGGTGGTTGATTTGTCCGACCCTGCCAACCCGATTATTTCAGGAGAGTTGGAAGTCCCAGGATGGTCCACCTACATTCAGCCCCTGGGGGACCAGTTGCTGAGCATCGGGATCGATAATGTCAAAGGTTGGCGCGTGTCGGTTTCTTTGTTCGATGTTGCAGATCCAGCCAAGCCCGGACTGCTGAGCCGGGTTCCCATTGGTACCCATCACAGTTGGAGTGAAGCCAACAATGATGAAAAAGCCTTCGGTTGGATTGAAGAGGCAGGCCTGATCCTGGTCCCTTTCCAATCGTATGAAGAAAGTGGCTCGACGGCGGGTGTGCAGTTAATCGATCTCAATGGTGATACGCTTCAGAAACGGGGAGTCATTGAACATACCGTTGCTCCCAGACGATCGGCTTTGAAAGAGGACGTGATCCTTTCTTTGTCAGGGCGGAGTTTGATGTCAGTGGATGCGACTGATCGTGATCGACCAGATCTGATCTCCGAGTTGACCTTGTCCTGGCGCGTGGATGAGGTGTTTTCGGTAGGAGATCATGTGCTCCAATTGACCAAAGGTTCGCAATGGAATGGCGAGAATGCCGCCTTGCGTCTGGGGGAAGCGGACCGGGATTTTCAATTTCTGACTGAGTTGGATCTGGGGTCCATGCCTGTGGTGGGAACTGCCATACGAGGCGAAACCCTTTTTATTGCCCAGACATCGACAACGAGTGTTCCTGTGCCGGTTGCAGAGGGAGAAAAACCGGGGCCTGAAACGTATTCTTTTGTAATGAGTGCTGTGGACCTCAGTCAATTGCCTGACTTACAGTTACTCTCTGCTCAGGAAATTCAACTGGAGAACCCTGTTTTCGGTTCGGACCTTCAGGCATTGTGGATAAGCGACGATCACCTGGTATGGCAATCCTCGCAAGATTATTGGTTTTGGGGGAATGATGTTATTTTTGATGGCCCGGCTCGAGGTATTGCGGATATTGGTTTCTGGCCGGGAGGATTCTCAGGTTCACGATTTTTAGCCTTTGATACAGATAGTGCGGATGGTCTGCGATTTCTCTCGGATTTCGATCTGGCAGTCGAAAATGTCTGGAACTTTTCAGATGGCCACGCGGTTGGTGGGAAAATTTATATAAGCTATCAAAAAAGTGAATTAGACGAACCTGGTGCAGACCGTCCCGAAGAGCTTGTGATGAAAGGGCGATGGATACAGAAAAACTACCTTGCTGTGGTTGATTATGCTGACCCCATTCACCCAACCCAGCGACCAGCGGTCAATATCCCCGGTTCACTTGTGGGGGTTTCTCATGGAGGAGAGGTCATTTTCACCAAGGGGATGCACTACGATGAGGAAACACTGGTGACCAACAACCGTGAATGGCTTAATGCATTGGCTTATGATGGTGTCGCTGCGCATTTAATGGATTCCATTGCCTACTCCAGCCAGTGGCCACATCTGGCTGAAGTTACCCAGCAAGGTTACGTAATCGCTGGTCAGATTCAGGAGGATAAGAAAGATGATGATCATTCTCTCGCTGACAACGTATCCGGACTTTACAACCTCAGTAGCTGGTTTCTCAATGAAGAAGGCAACTTTGAGCGGCAAGATCCTCTGTGGAATTTACCATTTGGTGCTTCAGAACTAAAGTTGATTGACGATCAACTCTTATTGAGGCAGGGGCAAGAAGTCTGGGGTTTCCATATTGAGGAGAGTGGAGCATTACAACTTCGATCTATTTATGAACCATTTGGTTGCTACTGGTTCAATCTTTCAGGAACCGTGGTTGATGAAGGAGATCACTTGTGGATCCCTGCGTCTGATTATGGCGCTGACAGGCTGATTCCTACCAGCCCGGACCGTCCATTGGTAAGGGTTTCGGGAGGAACTTTTTTTGGAGAATGTGAAGGGTATTGTAAGACGTCCATCCATGTCGAACCAACGCGTACGACTTTTACTGCCAGTGCCTTGGATCAGTCTGTGCCCACATACCGACAATACGCCTATAGTGCAAATAACTGGTCCAGTATAGCTGATACGGTTGACTGGAATGTTTTTTCTGAATTGCCAGAAATTGTCGGATGTCCTGACTGTGCCGATGGAGGAGGGGAATGGATTGAAGTCAATGTGGCAGGTGAATCACATCGTGTAACTTTTGAAAACGGTGTGAACATAGACGCGATTCAGCCGCTGATTGAACGCATTCGGTCCTTGCGTGGTGATTTCAAAATTCCTGAACCAAAAATTGATTCTGTTCATTACATACGTATTGAATCCGATTGTGAAGATCTCTGCCGACGCAGGATACACATCAATCAATCAACCTCCCGCTGGACCTTTTCAGACCCTCTGGGCCAGTTGAGAGCAAAAAATTATTCGGAACGCACACCAACTTTGGACTGGGATCGCCTTGACAGTCTGATTGACTGGCGGGTGGTCCAGGACTTGGCATCCCGGGAATTGGCCATCTGTTACTCCTGTCCAGGTACAGAATGGATCGAGATCACGGGGGGGAATCAAATCCATGTGATACCGGCATGGTTTGAAGAAGTCTCCGATTTGAAAGAGCTCCTTCTTTCGACGCTGAATAAATACCAAATTAAACTTGAGCCTGAAGGGGTTCCCGAAGAGTAAATGAAACGGGTTTGATTTTAAAATACCAAACTAAACACACTGCATCATCTGGCCCCCCTTTTGTGTGTACTAATCATTCGAGGGAGCGGATCGATGTGTTCCATGCTGCCTTCACGCTGGTGGAATTACTCACCGTTTTGGCCATTGTCGGGATATTGGCGACATTACTCATGAGTACGCTTTCAATTGCGAAAAAGAAATCACGAGTAGCATCTTCAACTTCCAACCTGCGTCAAATGGCAATCGCATTCACGCTCTATCAGGATGACCATGCCCATCGTCCATTGACTTGGGACACGTTATTATCATCGGGTTATCTAGGCAGTGAGCGAATCCTGAAGTGCCCTGAGGACAGACAGGGGAATTGGGGGAATCTGGTCCAACCGGATATGACCGGAAACGTTGCCACCAATCAGCACTCCTATTTGTATCCTTTGCCCTGGGATGACTGGGCTTGGAATCGCATTGTGAAATCCGGTGCACATGCGGGGCTCGCCGCATGTCAGCTACATGGTATGGGAAGACCTGATCCTGATGCACCCTCCATGCTCGATTTTGAAGGACTGGTGCTGCGTGCTCAATTAGACGGAGCTGTGGTGCGTCGCGAAGTCTACTGGAGGGCAGGGATGGATGTGCCGCTCGAAACAGCAGCTGCCGGTATGCGAGATGAAAGTTTAATACCCCCAGATTCACCCTCCGATGCTGCAAGTCGAATTCTGTTTACGCCGGATTTTCCCTGGGCCTTGTTCATGGATGAACCCCTTGAACAACCCTGAAATTTGCTGCGAATGACATTCAAAACACAAAGGTCATGGATGCTTGGTCTACTTTGGGCAGAATGGTTTGCTCACAGCCGACTGCTCCTGTCTTTCCTGCTTCTCTGGCTGGGGGCTGCCTGGATTGTTCCTTTGTTTACTCATCCTGGCTGGATCATGGTGATTTCCTTTCTTTACGCACTTGTGGCGGGTCCTTCGTATGGTGGATCCGATGCGGTGGACGATTGTGAGGAGTTTACTTTTTCTTTGCCCGCAACGAGGTCAGATCGTTTCCTGGCAAGGCTGGCTGTATCGGGTTTCACCCTGATGATGTTTGTGGGCTTAGATTTTCTGGTTCTGGGGATGGATTGGCAATCCACTTTGAAACGATTCTTCCTGGACGCTGGCCTCTTGGAACCTGCTCCTGAATTGAAACCGGGACTCCTTTACGGTTTGGTGATGGCGCTGCCCATCAATGTTTTTTGTATTTCTTTTGTAGTTTCCAGTGTCGTGCGTCGTCGGTTTATTGTGTTTACCTCGTGGTTCTGGAGTCTGGTATTGGCGCTGGGAACCCTTTACCTCGGTGTGATTGCAGAGGAGTGGTGGTGGCATGAGGTGAATGGATATTTCAGTTTGCCCATGCTGTTGTTTGGTTCAGTAATTATTTTGAAGCTGGGACATGGGCTCTATCGCCATAAAGAGGTTGGGGACTATGGGGCCCCCGTGAATCTTCCATCTGGATTCTTCGGCTGGGTGATCATGTGGCTTGTGGCCTTGATCCTTCTGGTGCTGATGGCGGGTTCGCTGTTGAAAAAGTTCCCCCAATTTTTCAACACTTAGCTCCATCCACTCAAGATTTAGGATCTGTTTTGGGATTCGTCTCTGATATCGCTCGACGAAGCTTGGGGATATCAGAGTCAAGAAGGCCCTCCAATTTCCGGATGGATCGGGACATCGAGAAGAAATTGGGGATATCCTTTGGCTTGAGAATCGTGAACGTCTTTTGAGCTGTTTCCTTAAGCCCTGACCACATTATATTCAGATCGGTTCGATCTTGAAGCGCCAGTTCGTTACGGAAGGTATCCGCAAATAATTGATCGAGAGTTTCGTAATCTTTGAGGTTTTCAGAGAATATTTTCAGTAATCGCCTTCCCCAAAACCAGGTGCCAATCGCAATTGTTGTTATTGTGGCTCCCACTCCGGTTGCTATTTCCCATCCAGGCCAAATCTGAAAGGCGCCCCAGGCCGAGACACCAGCTGATGCAATCAAACCTCCGGAGATAGCCATCCACTTCACTTGAATTTTCCGGTAATCAAGGCTGATCGTGTTGCAGAGTCGAGCATGCATGGACAGACGTCGTCCGGCATGGATCAAATCGCTGACGACATTGTCGGCTCGCCGGGTTGGGGTACGCCGGACTTCTTCAATGACTTCTTTCCTGGATATATCGAAGTCTTTTAAAGGGATCCCAGGCATCCCGTGTTCACTGACGGATTTACGATGCTCAGGAAGGTAAATATTAAAGATATGCGGGATATCCTTTGTGCGTATGGCCTTTGAGAGATTCCAGCTCAGCGTGCCATAGGTGCGAGCAAAATCCCGGATATTCTGAAACAAATCCACTTTGTTGAGAATAATCAGTAATTTGTATTCCAGACCAGCCAGCGTCTGCGTCAAAATACTGATCGTCTCTGCAGTGGTGCCCGGCTTGTCCGGATCGAAGAAAAAGAGAATCAAATCCGCTTTCTCCGCAAAGAAACGAACGCCGGAGGCAAAGTCATACTCACGGGTATTGGCTGCTCCGATGGCATCAATCATTCCCGGACTGTCAACCAGTGCAAATGATTTCAATAGTGGGTTGGGCAAGGTTTTCAGCTTCAATCGCGACAAGAATGCTGGGCCCAGATGATTCAGGTTTTTCAGAGGTAGGGAAGGGTGGGATGTAATGGTTTGCCCATCAAATGTGTCTATCTGATCGCCATGACACAATATGGTGAAACCGTCATCCGTAGGAGCCAGTCCGGTTTTTTGGACGTCGGTTTCGAGCAAGTGATTGATAAAAGACGATTTACCTGAAGAATGATTTCCCAGAAACAAAACGTTCGGTAATCCAGGAGGTTCCTTTGCCCTGACCGGTAGTTCGAAAGCCAGTTTTTCGGCTAAAGGCCTCAGGTCGCGATCATAAATCTCAATCGCTTTTTTACTGATTACTCTCTCCACACTCATTGAGTCCCTTAAAAAGTATTGTCTGCAGGCTGAGTTTTATTTCAAGCGGACGGTGGCCTCCACAGGATAATGATCCGACGGGAATCTTCCAGTCTCCTGAGTGTAATTGATCGCTGCATTGAGTGTTACAAAATCATTGGAGTGAAGTATCCAGTCAATGCGCTTTCCTTTGCGATGACCGTTCCATCTTGAGAAGGAAGCTTCCTGATCATTCGGCGTTGGGTGGATGGCCCGATAGGTATCGACCAGTGGTTCGCCGTTGAAACCTTCGGCTTTGCAGAGGGCAGCGTAAGGAGCACCTTCTTCGGTAGTATTGAAGTCACCTGTCAGGATGACTGGATACTCATTCATGATCTCCTCAGCTCGGCGGCGGATCAATTTGGCTGACTCCAGACGTGCTTCTTTCCCTCTGTGATCGAAATGTGTATTGGCAAACACGAATTCCTTTCCTGAGGGAGATTTCAAATCGCGTAACACGACCCAGGACAACATGCGGGTCAAAGAGGAATCCCAACTAATACTTCCAGGGATTTCAGGCGTTTCACTCAACCAGAAGTGACCGGAGTCCAACATTTCAAAACGATCTGTTTTCCACATCAAGGGCACATACTCTCCCTTTTCAGTCCCGGCATCGCGTCCAATGCCATGAAAACCATAGCCATCAAGGTTAGCTTTTAAAATATCCACCTGAAATTTCAGGGCTTCCTGATAGCCAATCAAGTCAGGGTTGTAATTTTTGATCGTTTCGAGAACGAGGTAGTCCCTGTGTTTCCAGCTGTTTTCTCCATCATTGGCGGCTCCGTAACGGATATTAAAACTCATCACTTTGACTGGCGCATGCCGATCGGCCGCTTCGACCTTGGATTGCACGCTGAATGTGCCTGTTACCATGATTGCGGCCAGGCTGAAAATCTTGATCAGTGGATTTATGATTGGTGTTCGCATAACGCAAAAGACTTTTGAGTAAATTCTCAAAAAGGCAATGGTAAAAATGTGTGATCACTTGACTAAAATAAAAGGCCACCCAATCCCGGAGGATTGGGTGGTGTGCCATTTTCTTATCGAGCAGAATTCGGATGGTAGATCAATAATCTACAGCAGGCTGAAAGTTTGGATAACCGGATATACCGTGCTCTCCGACGTCCAGACCCTCTTCCTCTTCCTGCTCAGTTACTCGCAACCCTAATACCATTTTCAATATACCAAAAACAATGAGGGAGAAAACAAAGGCAAAAGCGGATATGGCCACTGTGCCGGTCAACTGGATGACGAAATTTGCTCCTCCGAAAATGCCGACAGCGAGCGTTCCCCAGATGCCACACACACCGTGTACGGATATCGCTCCTACTGGGTCGTCAATCTTGATTTTGTCAAAGAAAACGACAGATAGAACAACAAGAACGCCTGCAATGGCTCCAGTGATTACAGCTGCCCAGGGTGGAATCACATCTGCTCCAGCAGTGATACCGACCAATCCAGCAAGCAGACCATTCAAAGCCATGGAAAGATCAGGTTTTTTGAGAAATATCCAGGAGAATAGCGCTGCAGCCAAACCGCCTGCACAACCAGCCATTGCTGTGGTTACAAACACAAGTGAAACACCCGCAGGATCTGCACTTAAAACAGATCCGCCGTTAAATCCAAACCATCCGAGAAAGAGCATGAATACCCCTATGGTAGCGAGTGGCATACTGTGGCCGAGAATAGGTTTGATCTGTCCATTGACATATTTACCGCGTCGAGCACCCAGCAATAACACAGCCGCCAGGGCAGCAAATCCGCCGAAAGCATGTACTAATGTTGAACCGGCGAAATCAGCGAATCCCATTTCCGACAACCATCCGCCGCCCCAGTGCCATGATCCGGTTATAGGATATCCAATCATGACTAAAATAGTTGCTCCAATCATGAAACTTCCTAACTTGATACGCTCAGCAACAGCACCTGATACGATTGTAGCAGCCGTTGCTGCAAACATGGCCTGGAAAATAAAATCAGACCAGTAAGTGTAATCAGCATATTGATTGGTCAGGTTGGCGACCGAGTCTGCTCCCTCGGCAAATCCGTTGGGTATCGGACTACCCATTGCCAGGAATCCTGTTATAGTCCACGCATCCCCTGGATACATGGATATGAACCCCCACATCGCGTAAGAGAGGACGCCCATCGAAATGATGAAAACATTTTTGAATAAAATATTCACTGTGTTCTTCTGGCGTGTGAGTCCACTCTCCAGAGTGGCGAAGCCTAAATGCATGATAAATACCAGAGCTGCGGATAAAAGGATCCACAGATTATCCACCATGAACTTGGGATAAGCTACAGGCATCGACTGGAATTCTTCAACGGTTGTAAAAGCCGGGGCTTCTTCTGCTGTTTCCTCGACGGCGGTTTCGGCAACAACGATGGCTTCCTCTGCGCCGTTCATTTCCAGGGTAATAAAACTCATGAATGTGAGTAGTAATGTAAGGAGTGTGATTTTTTTGGTCATAATAAAATTATCAGGGTTTCAAGTAGTTGAGTTTCTGAATGTTTTCTGGTGAAGGGATCAGAGTGCTTCATCACCTTTTTCTTCTGTGCGAATGCGAGTGGCTTGTTCGACGGAGTAAACGAATACCTTGCCGTCTCCAATTTTTCCGGTTTTGGCCGACTTGACAATCGCGGCTGCTGCGGCTTCGCATCGCTCATCGCTGACAACAACCTGGATTTGTATCTTGGGCAAGAAATCAACTGTATACTCACTGCCCCTGTAGATTTCCGTATGGCCTTTTTGACGACCGAATCCTTTGACTTCGGTCACGGTCATGCCGTCTACCCCCACCTCATTTAGAGACTCTTTAACCTCTTCCAACTTGAAAGGTTTGATGATGGCTTCAATTTTTTTCATATTCTTCGTTTTCGTGATGATCAAGTGCCCGTGAAGGACATATCTGCCCAAGCATGAGGCATGCCAAGCTTTTTTCACAGGGGGTATAAAAATTGCAATATAAACGGGTACAACAGGTAGGGGCTATTATGTTTACTGAGTGATCACAAAGATACAAGGCTAACGTGATCAAGAATCAACAGTTATTAAGTTTTTATACACTGTTCAAATAACAAACGGATTCGGTGTCTGTATTTAGTCTGATGGTGAATAAGGATGAAACATTCAGATTCCAAGGTTGAACTCAAACGGACATGTCCTTAAGGTTCGCGCCATTCCATATGAAGAATTTTTGTGCTCATAGATTGCTCTATTGGTGGTTTCGGACGGGTATTGCCATGTTTGTAATGTGTGGACATTTTTCCCCCTCAAATGCACAAGTGTCTCCACGGCAGATTGAGATTGGGGTGATTCCGGGTGGGCTGAGATACAATGTGACGGAATTTGAAGCTGCCGTCGGAGAATTCATTGAACTCACATTGGACAACAATGGTTTAATCCCTCACAACTGGTTGCTTGTTCAATCAGGAAAACTGCAAGATGTGATCAATGCTGCCGTCGCTTTGGGTGGCAGCGGATTGAGTAAAGATTTTATCCCTCAAACACCAGACATCCTGCAACGCATAACGTTGGTTCAACCTGGCAAAAGCATTTCGATTCAATTCAGAGTTCCCGAAAAAACTGGAGATTACCCATATGTTTGCACCTTTCCAGGGCACTCGAATCTCATGCGAGGTGTGATGAAAGTGGTGGGTAAATCTGACAAGGTGTCCGCTCCCTTGACTGAAACAAGTTCAAGACGACTTGCCTTGGACGCGTTAGGCAGATCCAAAGTTCAGCCATTTCCAGAGGGAACACGGGAAAAACCCTATATCATCCGCACCTTCATGCCTGAACCTGACCTTGCCCCTGAAGTGCTCGCCAATCATGACCGCGGATATGTCGCTGCCAATTACAATCCCGGCCAGGGCAAAGACGTTCCTGGAATTGCCCTGACAGACCAGGGATTGCCTGCCGCCATCGGGGTTCACTTTGGTGAGCCTTTATCCATATGCTGGGACACGGTTGAATGTCGATTGATGTATGCATGGAATGGAGGTTTTCTGGATATGAGCCATTATTGGGGAAAGGGAGCCGGTGGAAGTCGAAAAGGATTTGATTACGTTTCTCGTTTAATCGGGAAAATTCAATTCAAGACCCAAGGAACACATCCCCTGAACGCGAATTATCATCAGGGTAAAATTCCTCCTGTACCTCGATATCGAGGGTATAAGCTGTTCAACGGGACACCAGAATTCATCTATACATTCGGACCTTATACCGTAAATGAACGTGTCACTCCATCCGGGAATAAGGCGGTGCAATTCGATTACTCCATTAGGGATATGCAGAACGACTCGCTGATAAGATTCGGCTTGGATCCAGCGATACGTCCAAGCGTTGAATCATCCATCGGACATTGGGAGGGCAACGAATTACTCCTCACCGCAGAGGAAGCCAGAAAATTTCAATTGGTCTTGCGCTACGATTGAACATGAGTTGCAAAATCTTGGGAAAAAGACTCCATGAAAATTCAAAAAGTTCTCAACATTTTTAGTCAGGCTTTAGCAGGTTTCGCCCTTGTGTTTCCTTATGTCAGTCAAGCCGTTGAAATGCCACCCGAGTATTATGAGGTGCAGGAAATCCCTTTGCCTGTCGAAGTGGCACCTGAGATTGGCGGATTGAAATTCAATAGCAAAGGCGAACTCATCGTATTGACACGACGGTCAGGGATCCTGATTGCCAAGCCTCATCAGGATCCCAATCAATTTCAATGGCGGACATTTACAGCTGTCTCTTATACACATCTGACGCTGCCGACGAGCGATCTAGTGTAG
>OLHY01000521.1_pt1 | contig 11894 bp, 10 predicted proteins | sample 1609411 | NCBI WGS metagenome assembly OLHY01 (sample SAMN05416817, study PRJEB24817) | seawater metagenome | isolation source: Sea water | place: Canada:Atlantic | collected 2013-07
GCTCTCACGCATACCGACCTGAAAGCCGACGACCTCCTTCTTTCCTTCGGGCGTCCGGGAAGCGGTCCGGCGCTTTCGTAATGATACACATCGGCTGCGAAAAGGGAATGAGCGGCAACGAGGTCGTCAAGAAGGCCGAAGAGATGGGCTTTGAATGCGATACGCCGGAGCTGGAGAAGTTCGTAAAGGGCTATGTGGATAGCCATAATTGAAAATAGCCCAATCGGGCCGGGGGAAAAAACTTCCTCCGGCACTTAGGTGCTGGTCTTCGGTATCACGCTGATCTGGCCATTCCGTTCAAGACGCGCGTCCTCGACCTCAGAAAGATCCCGCAAGCCATTCAGCCGCAACAGTTCCGTGATGTCGTTCTCGCCAAAATGCGCTTTCTCGAAAGCCTCGTGGTCAACCTTTCCGTTGCCAACCAGGGTTATGGGACGGCCTTTCACGAGTATCCGTCCGGTCCCGCAGCACTTGCCGCCTATTGCGGCGTCCAGTTGCAGGGAGCGAGTTCGTCGATGCGGTTGATCTTGTGATCGGAGATGCGCTCGAGAACCCAGGTGAGCCAGGCTTCGGGATTGACGCCGTTCATGCGGGCGGTCTCAACGAGCGTATAGGCGATCGCCGCGGCTTTGCCGCCGCCTTTCGAGCCCATGAAGAGGTAATTTTTCCTGCCAAGGGTCAGGGGTCTGATTGACCGCTCGCAAATATTGTTGTCCAGTTCGAGCTGTCCGTTCTCGAGGTATGGCCTCGCCTTGGGCATGCGACCGAGCGTGTGGCGGATTGCCTCAGCCAGCCTTTCAGTTCATCGAAGATCGGCTTCGCTTTCGCCTGCCGCAGGACGACGCGTTCATCGGGGGATTTGTAGCGCGCCTCCTTCTCCACGGCATAGAGCCTGGCCATCCGTTCGATCGCGCCCCTCGCGATGACAGACCCATCGCGGTCGAAGACATCCACGAACTTGCGGCGGGCAGCCCCGGATTCCGCCGGTCAGAGCGGCGTCAGCGGACGGATACTTTCAAGAGACGCGAGGCGATCTTCGAATGTGGCGCCAGGGCGGTCACGCCAACATAGAGAATGACCAGCAGGCCGGTAGCTGCGAGGGGGCTAATCTAAGTTATTGATTTGTATATAAACTATAGGAAGGCAGAGTATATGGTGTTAACTCGTATGGTGAAGAAATGACGACTGTGCTACCCGCTCTGACCTACCTTTGTCGGATCTGATGTATTCCGGCGGGCCCCTAAGGTCATAGGACGAAACATGATTGGGCCGTTCCGGCCACAGCCGCACGCAGGAACCATCGCTCAGCCAGAGCCGCCCTCTCTTCCTCTGTTTTTGTGGGGCTTTCAGTTCTTCACGTTGTCAGATGTGCTCCATGTTGGCGCTACACCGTCTTGCGTGTGCCGGGCTTTCACTACATGTGCGGCGTTGTGAAATGACAGCGTGCCCGAGCAAGCTTTGAGAGCGGAAAGGTATTGCTCTGTCCATTTGGACACATCGGTATTCTTGACAGCCTCCCAACATGATCGGTGCCGCATTTCACGTTCCTCTAATGGCATGTTCAGCGCCATGTCTATCGCCCTGGCAAGCTCGCCGATATCGTAAGGGTTTACGAGCAAGGCATCGGTCATGTCTTCCGCCGCTCCGGCAAACCGGGACAGGATGAGCACCCCTGGGTCGCGCGGATCCTGGGCCGCGACATACTCCTTGGCCACAAGGTTCATTCCGTCCGCCAGCGAGGTCACCAGGCAGGCGCGTGCCCTGCGGTAGACGCCCGCAAGGCGGTCACGTGCGATAGGTCGGTGAATATACCGGATCGGTGTCCAGTCGAGTTCCGCGTGCTGGCCATTGATGCGGCCCGACAATTCTTCCAGCTCTTCCGTGATCTGCCGGTATGCATCGACGACCTCACGCGTTGGTGGGGCAATTTGGACAAGGCAGGGGCGACGACCCTCCGCGTGGTGTTCGAGATAATCGCCGAACGCCCGGAAGCGATGCGGCAATCCCTTGGAGTAGTCGAGGCGATCGACGCCGATGATGAACTCCTTCGGTTCATCGGAGCCGAACGGGTTTTCAGACGCTTTTTCCGCAACTGCCCGGAAGGCATCGACGGCAATGCCAATCGGAAAGGACCTTACCCGGACGAGACGATCCTTGAATTTCACCGAGCCGTCCTGAAAAAACTCTGCTCTCGGATCGGCGCGAAACATCTCGAGACAGCGGGCCGTGTCGGCGCGGGTCTGAAGCCCGACAAGGTCATAGGCCGCCAGCCATCCGGCAAAGGCCCCGGGGTCGGGTAAAATCGACAGGTCAGCGATCGCAGGAAAGGGGATGTGCAAGAAGAACCCGATCTTGCAAGACAAACCTGCTTCCCGCAAGAATCCGGCCAGTGGCAAGAGGTGGTAGTCATGTATCCAGATCAAGTCATCCGAACGGGCGATTTCGACGATCATTCTGGCCAAGCGCCGGTTCAACTTCAAATACTGGTCGTAGAATTGCGGCTGGAGATCGACGAGATCGCCTCTGCGGTGACAGAGGGGCCAAAGCACTGAATTCGAGAAGCCGAGGTAGTAGTCCTGGTAGTCCTGCTTATCCAGCCGGAACGCCAATCGCTGGTAGGGAGACTTCCCAATCTCGAAAAGCCCGCTCTCCGGTCCGCCGTCAGGGTGTGCTCCGATCCAGATGCCGCCTTGGCGCGTCAGACTGTCATTCAACGCGACAACAAGTCCTCCCGAACCCACGTCTTCTGTCGGAATTCTGTTCGATACGACGATAAGCCTTCTTGGCATGGGTCGCCAAAGCTCCTCCAGTCTTACGAATTGGTGATATGTCGGGAAATCAACGCGGGCGTCGCCGTTGCGTTCCCGCTAAATCACAGGAGAGTTGTCATAGTTCAGTCTCCCAAGAGCGTGACAGCCTCACTGCGCCATTGATAATCCCGACCATCGAATACGTCTGGGGGAAGTTGCCCCAGCCCAGGCGTGTGTCGAAGGCGGTGTCTTCCGACATCAGGCCCAGAGAATTCCGCGCCGAGAGGAGTTCCTCGAAGAGTTCCCGCGCCTCTTCCTTCCGTCCAATCCGGGCCAGTGCATCGACGCGCCAGAAGGCACACACATTAAAGCCGACCTCGGGGACGCCGAAATCGTCGGCCTCTTCATAGCGCAGCATGAACGGGCCGCGGCCAAGGGTGCGGGAGAGGGCATCGACCGTCAGCTTGAAGCGTTCGTCGGTGGGCGGAAGGAAGTTAACCTCTCCCATCAGAAGGACGCTGGCATCCAGTGTCTCGCCGCCGAAGCTTTCTACGAACGCCTGACGTTTTTCCGACCAGGCCTCGGCGAGGATCTTGGTGCGGATGTCTTCGGCCCGCTTGTTCCAGAACGCGGCCTTCGCGGCCAGGTCGAGGTGGGCGGCAATTTTGGCCAGACGGTCGCAGGCCGCCCAACACATCAAAGATGACGATGTGTGAATGCGGGACCGTGTCCGTAACTCCCATATCCCCGCATCGGGTTGCGTGTGCAGGGCCCAAGCTTGCTCGCCCAGAGGTTCCAGAAGCTCGAAGGCATGCTGGCCGATGCCCATCCTCAAACGTTGGTCAAAGAATGCCGGCGCGGCTCCAAGGATCACGTTACCATAAGTGTCGTGCTGGAAATGCTCATGCGCCTGATTGCCGATACGGACGGGACCCATGCCCTGATAGCCCTGGAGAGCGCCTGCTTGGGATTCTGTCAGCTGCTTTTCCAGCCCGATACCGAGGACCGGCTGGATATGTCCGCCGTTAGTATCCGCCACGACGTTCATCAGCCAGTGGAAATAGTTCTCAAGCGTCCGGGTCGCGGCGAGCGAGTTCAGCGCCCGGACCGTGAAGAAAGCGTCCCTGACCCAGCAGAAACGATAGTCCCAGTTCCGGCCGGAATGCGGCGCCTCGGGAAGCGAGGTCGTCATGGCGGCCACGATCCCGCCTGTCTGTTCGTAATTGCAGAGCTTCAATGTGATGGCCGACCGGATCACCGCGTCTTGCCACTCGAAGGGCACGGCAAGGCGTTGCGACCAACCCTCCCAATAGCCCCGCGTGTCATTCAGGAAGCGGTCGCCGGTCTGACCGGGGGCATCCGCCAGTGTCTCATCCGGACCGAGAATGAACGTATAGGGCCGGTTGAGGTGAAACACCTGTTCGCTCTGGACGTGATCCAGCGGTGCGTCCGAAGTCAGGCGGAGGACTTCGTTCTCGCCCACATAGCGCAGATGGTTCGACCCGCCGGTCACGAACGGCGCCTTGGTGCCGTATTCGAACCGGGGCCGCACTTTGATCCTGATCCTCGGCCAACCGTCGAGCGGACGTATCTGGCGGATGAACATGCGTGGGCGGAACCGGCGGCCGTAGGCTTCGAACCGCGGGCAGAAATCGACGATTTCGACGGCACCTCCGCTTCCCTTCAGAACTGTGCGCAGGATGGCGGTGTTGGGCAGGTAGGCCTGCTCGGCCTCCTTCAACGCTTCCATCTCGATCTTGAAGGCGCCGTCGTCCGGATCATCCGGCCCGGAGCCGACCAAAGCATGGAAGACCGGGTCGCCGTCGAAACGCGGAAGGCAGAACCAGTTCAGGCTCCCGTGTGGATCGATCAGTCCTGCGACCGAGCAGTTACCTACAAGACCAAGTTCCATCATTTCGTCTCCAGCGTCTGTTCCAGCCAGTCTACGAAATCCGAACGGGTGTCGAAGACATGGTTGGCTTCTGTTTCGGCCGAGCCGATCCTGAGACCCAGACCGCCGATCGATTTCGCGGCGCGAAAGGCGTTTTCATCCGTGGTGTCGTCACCGATCGCGACCGGACGTCGACCAGCGAAGGCCGGATGGTTGATCAACTGTATCAGGGCGGTCCCTTTGGAATAATCGCGCAGCGTTAGCTCGCTGACCATATTACCGTGCAGGGGGGTCATCTCCTGGCAGGTCTCGGCAAGCCTATCGATCAGGCCGATCACTTGGGCCCGCATCTCCATCCGCCCGCGGTAGTGAAGGGCAATCGCAGCCGCCTTCTTTTCGATGAGCAGCCCGTGTTCGTCTGCCATGGCCTTCGCAGCCGCGTAGCACCGATCCATTTCGACGTCTGCGCCGGGAACAACCTTTGGGTCGCCGAGTATATCGATCTCAGCTCCGTGACTGCCACTGAGGACCACCAGGATACCCTTAAAATACTGTCGGATATTTTCCAGTTCCCGGCCCGTCAGGATGGCGATCGCACCGTTGCATCGGTCTGAAAGTTCAAGGAGCAGTCTGCGTTCCCGGTCGGGAAGCGCGACCTTGTCGGGATGATTTTCCAGAGGGGCCAGGGTGCCGTCGAAATCGAGGAAAGCAGCGCACTCGCGCCAGTCGACATCGGGACCCTTACTGGGCACGACGCGTTTCATGCGTCCGGAAATCTGTTCCATGACCAATATTTAGAGCCTCTCTGCCAGGATCAAGCCGGGCGCGGAACGTGAGCGTGTTCAATTGCCGACAAGCTTGTCGAGTTTGTCGATGCGCTGTTCTGACAGGCCGGTAGGGGAGGGGCGGTCAATATTCGACCAACCTCTTTCGGCTACGTCCGCGATACGGAATGCATTTGCGGAATTCAATTTGGCCAGTTCCTGCCAAGCGACCGGCGTCGCCACGGGTGCGCCCGGACGGGCGCGCAGGGAGAAGGGTGCGATGGCGGTGGCCCCGCGCTCGTTACGCAGCCAGTCGATAAAGATCCGTCCCTCGCGGCGCGCCTTGGACATGGAAGCGGTGAAACGGTCGGGCTGGGTTTCGGCCAAGTGAGTCGCAAGCACGCGGGAGAATAGCTTGACCGTGTCCCATCCGGCAATGCGGCGCAGCGGAACCACGACGTGCACGCCCTTGCCGCCGGTCACCAGAGGCCAGCTTGGCAGGTCGAGGTCGGCCAGCAGGTCGCGCAGGTCGGTTGCTGCGGATGTTACGTCTGCAAAACTAAGGCTCTCATCGGGGTCGAGGTCGAAAACCATGCGGTCCGGCCTGTCCAGATTGTCGCGTTGTGCCCCCCAGATATGAAATTCCAGGGTCCCCATCTGAGCAGCGCCGACAAGGCCGGATGCGGTGCTGACATACATGTAATCGGCCCGGTCTCCGTCCGATTCTTCGATGCTGAGCGTTTTGATATCCTTGGGAAAACCCTTTCCGACGTGTTTCTGGAAGAACCGCTCACCCTCCAGTCCCTCGGGCAAGCGGACCAATGAGAGGGGGTGGTCGGCGGCAGTGTCGAGAATGTGGTCGGCCATGGCGTCATAATATTCTGCCACCTGCTGCTTCGTCACTTTGGCGTCGGGATACACGATGCGGTCGGGGTGGCTGATGCCGATCCCGGCAATTTCGGTGCGGTCCTCGGGCATCCGGTCCTCCTCCAGCTTCACGGTATCGGCGGGCTTATCCTCGCGTAGGGCGATGAAAACAGCATGGCGCAGGCGGCCATCGGCGGTCTTCTCGGCATAACGGACCTCGGCCACGAGCCTGGGGGTGATCCAGGTGACACCGCGCGCTTCCGTCGCTTCGACCTCCGCCGGTGGGGTCTTGCGCTCCAGCCTGGACATGGCGGTCGACAGCGTCGCCATCGTGTCTTCGTCGAAGCCGGTTCCGACCTTGCCGACATAGACCAGTTGGTCTTTCTTATATGCGCCCAGAGCCAGAGAGGCGAAGGCGCGCCCGCGTTTGTCGCTTTTCTGCCAGCCCAGCACGATGAATTCGTCGCGACGTTCGCATTTGATCTTCAACCATCCCCGGCTGCGAGCGCCGCGATAGGCCAGGTCGGCGCGCTTGGCGATGATGCCTTCCCCGCCCGCCTTGCAAATGGTCGCCAGAGCGTCGCCCGGGTCGGCTTTGATGACCGGCGATAGTTCGACCAGCCCGAGCGGAGGGGCAGGACGGAACAGCTTTTCCAGAGCCGCGCGGCGGTCGCGGAGAGGCCTGTCGATCAGTGATTTCCCGTCCCGCTCCAGCAGGTCGAAGGCGTAGAACTTGAACGGCCCGCCGGCCTTGATCGCCTTCTGGAGGTTGGAGAAACCGGCGAGACCCGCGCCGGCGACAATTTCGCCGTCAATCAACGCGGAATCGCAGTCCAGCGGAGCAAAACCAGGCAAGAGCGGGTCGAACCGCTCGGTCCAGTCGTGACCGTTGCGGGTAAAGACGCGCGGCCCGCCCTTGCCAAGGGCGACAAGCGCGCGGTAGCCGTCGAATTTCACTTCGTGCCACCAGTTGTCACCATCGGGGGCATCGTCGACCAGCGTTGCCAGTTGCACCTTGCGGAACGCGGGTCGCTTTCCGTTCTGATCGTTCGGAAACGGCGCCTTGGCCGCCGCGATCTCCCGCAGGGTCCTGTTGGTGGAGGCGCTACGCCGGTAACGGGAAACCGGGTCGCGGTGTCCGGCGGCGTCGTCCTCTTCCTTAATCAGCAGCCAGTTTTCGCGACCCTTGTCGCCGGATTTCTTCCCCTCCATCCGCACGAGGTGCCAGCCACCGGTCAGGCGCTGGCCGTGCAGACGGAAATGCAGATGGCCCTTCTTCAGTCCTTTTTCGACAGGCTCCACCGGCTGCCAGTGCCCGATGTCGAACAGCATGACCGTGCCGGCACCGTAATTGTCCTTGGGGATCGTGCCTTCGAAGCCGAGATATGACAGGGGGTGGTCCTCCGTTCGGACGGCAAGTCGCTTTTCGGACGGGTGCAGGGAGGGGCCGCGCGTGACCGCCCAGCTTAGTAACGCACCATCCCATTCCAGACGGAGGTCGAAATGCAAGCGCGTCGCGTCGTGCTTCTGCATCGAATACCGCAGGGCGAGGGAAGTGCCGGAGCCCGTCTCCTGTGGTTCCGGCGTTCGGTCGAAGTCGCGTTTCTCGAGATACCGGTCGAGCCGTCCCATCAGGCGGACTTCTTGCTACGGGATGACCGCGCTGGCTTCTTCGCGCCGCCGTCCTTCTTCAGGCTTTCTTTCAGCGCTGACATCAGATCGACCACGTTGTCCGAACCGCCACCCGCTCCATCATCTCCGGCCCGGGTGCGCGGGGTCTTCTTGTTCTTGCGCTTGCGTTCGATCAGGTCGCGAAGGGCGGAGTCGTAATGATCCTCGAAGTTTTCGGCATTGAAAGCCCCGGTTTTGCGATCGATCAGCTCTGTCGCGACCGAGAGAAGTTCCTTGTCGGCGGGGTCGTCTTCGATCTCGGAAAACAGCGGATCGGCGTTCCGGATTTCGTCTGCATAGTGAAGCGTCTCCAGCAGCAGGCCATCGCCACAGGGGCGGATCGCGCAGAGATGCTCCTTCCCGCGCATCGTCAATTGTCCCAGTCCGATCTTTTCGGACTGGCGCAGCGCGTCGCGGACTACGCGGTAAGCATCTTCTGCCAGATCGTCGCTCGGCACGATGTAGTAGGGCCGATCGAAGTAGAGCGGAGGTATCTCGCAATTACCGACGAACTGGACAAGTTCCAGCGTCTTTTTGGTCTCCAGCTTGATCGAGTCCAGCTCGTCTGGTTCGATCAGCATATATTCGTCATTGCCCAAATCGTAGCCCTTCAAGATGTCTTCGCTATTGACGGGGCCGACTCCGGGGGCCGTTTTCTGATATCTCACCCTTTTGCCGGATGGTCCGTGGATTTGCCTGAACGAAACGCGGGCACCGGACTTGGTCGCAGCATGTATTTCCACTGGAATCGAAACGAGCGACAGGCGAAGCTGCCCTTTCCAGATTGCACGTGATGAAGCCATGGGGTCCTCCGATGCGGTTAACTTGATAACTCACACTGGTTTGGATTTGTTCAATGGCGATGGAACAAATGCCTTCAACGGCCCGAACGGAAGCGGTCGTTGAGGGGCGATCTGGGCGAGGCTGTGCTTGGAAGTGCATTGCGTCACGCTTCCATAGGGCTCGGCCATTTGCCGCCGTGCCGTTGCAGAAGGGAAGAGCGCAGATACCATGGTATAGATGTAATGTCGGAGGAATATCGTGACGACATCTCCCCATGAAGTCCTCCAAAGCTGCTGCAAAAAGATGGAGGAGAAACAGATCCGGCGCGCAGTTGTGACCGATAGCAAAGAAAAGCCCGATTATTCACGAAAAGAAGCGATTTCTGAGCCATGGCGATGAAAACCATAAAAAAACGTCGGGCCTGTCGAACGGAGCCGTTCCGCACTTTAGGACATGCGTCCCGCCAGCCTGCCAACCTCTTTGTCGGCAGGTGTGTGTCTTCACTGCATAATCTTGCCTGATTGTTCTGCCATCAGAAGCGGATCGGCGGGAAGTTCGAACTTCCCGCAGTTGAGGCTCAGGCGACAAGCATCATCTGGGGTTTCGCGTCAAAACGATACGGCCAATATAACCGGCGTCATCCGAGAACTCGACACTTCGGGGCTGCTTGCGTGCGGACAAAGTATTTGACAGATAGAAAATATACCTATATTGGAATAGAGAGGGATGAGGTTGGCGGAGAAGCGAGAACGACGGATCAACTGGCTGTATGACTCGAAGAAGCAGCTGCTGACCTTTCCGAAGGATGTCCTGACTCAGGTGGGTTATGCGCTTAGTGAAGCCCAGATGGGTCGAAAGGCCGACTACAGCAAGCCGATGACCGGCTTGGGGGCTGGCGTCTTCGAGATCGTGGCTGACCACGATGGTGACACCTATCGGTCCGTCTATGCCGTGAAGCTTGGGGACGACATCTACGTCCTGCATTCGTTTCAGAAGAAGTCAACGATCGGGATCAAGACGCCCAAGCCCGACCTCGAGTTGATCAAGGCCCGCCTGCGTAGGATCAAGCAGGAGCTCGCCGAGGCGAAGAAAGAGAAAAGGAAGAAGAAATGACCGAAGATCAGTCCCCACTGGAGATCGAAGTCGGAAGCGGCAACGTCTTTGCCGATCTCGGTCTCGAAGATTCGCCCGAGCTGAAGCTGAAAGCTGCCATTGTTGGCCAGATCAATTCCATCCTGCGCCATCGTCACCTGACCCAGGTCCAGGCCGCAAAACTCCTCGACCTGCCGCAACCCAAGATTTCAGCGCTCAAGAACGGCAAGCTCCGGGGGTTCTCCCTCGAGAAGCTTCTCTACATCATGGTCAAGCTCGACCGAGATGTGGAGATCGGCTTCAGCAAGTCCTCCAAGAAGGAGGGGTCGCGCTACTTCGTTCGAAACGAGAAGGTCCGGACTCCCGTCGCTGCCTGATCTGGCGACGCAACGGAAGGGCACGGACGGCAGGGATCTGTCGCTCGTGTCCTACAATTCGGAATGGCTCCCTGTCGAACAGATGCGCGGCCTTCTCTGCTGCGCGGTTGGCCGGAAAATGCGTCGCACTCCTAAATGGGGTTTGAGTTGGCCATAATATCAACGGTAGCTTGGATCCCATATTTCCAATTTTATAAGTATCAGCGAATATAGACCTTTGGGCAGACCGAAAAATTATATTGCTGTTCCTGAAAATACAATGCTGGGCATCGGAATTTTGTAAATGCCATCCGATAGATGGCTGTCCGCCAGTTCGTCAATTTCGCTATGAATTATTGCTTTGATATTTGGGTTTTGTTTTTCCAAGATGAGCGGCACACGCACACCAAAAGTCATGAAGAACTCGTAGAAGCTTGAGCCTGGCGCATGAAGAACGTTCTCGACGATCTCTGATCTAATGTTGGAAAAGCCGGCGCTCCGCATCATCGTCGCCACATTTTCTTCGTCTGATAAGGCATAGGCGTTAGGAGCTGGATCAGCACGCGTCATATCCGCATGACGTCCAAGAACATCGAACATCAGCCGGTAGCATTCGGATCTGTCCGGACCTAACCATTGGCTGAAAACAAACCTGCCGCCTGGCTTCAGAACCCGGCGCGCCTCGGTCATGGCGCGCATCGGGTCTGTTACGTGGAAGAGGACAATGTTGCTCAAGACTCTGTCAAAGCTTTTGTCTCTCGCCGGTAAATCTTCTACATCACCGAGTGTGAACTCCAAATATGGAAATTGTTCTTTAGCCTGGTCAATCATACCTTGGGAGAAATCTACGCCTTTTACTTCTGAACCAAGCAAATTTGCACAAGCCGCAACGTAACCGGGACCGCATCCTGCATCCAGAACCTGCGCACCAGGAAAAAGCAGCGCATGATTGAGAAGGGCAGGGATGGTTTGTAGCGTGACACGTGCCGTAGCGTCTTTGTAGGCCGCAGCCCGAGCGTTCCAGCCATTTCGCTCACTGTCTCTGAAAGAAGAATAATCCACTTCACACCTTCCTTCGACCATGTCATTCAATATCGGCGGAATTGGCAAGCAAAAAAGAGCGGACGTTGACGCAGTTGCGGGCGAAGGACCGGTTTGTCCGGTGGTCTTTTACCGGATGTCAGATACGGTCAGCGCGTTTGGCTCAGACTTCGTTTGGTGGATAACTGGGAAGGAAAACGTTGCGGAATGTTCGCCCAGGCAGATATCGCTCGGGACGCTGACGGCTCTGAAACTGCGGAACTGGTGCAAGAGGTTTCGAAAGCGCAGGGGCGGAGCGGCTGCTGCTGAAGTGACGTGATCGGGATGGCCTCTGGCGGCAAGTCTCCTGATGGAAACTTTAGGGGTCGCCTCCGAATGACGAGGGCCGGGGCCTGGGACCACGCGCCGGACCCTTCGCGTTGAGGGTCAGGCTGCCGCGTATCTGTTGAAAACTGCCGCCTCGCCATCCTTCAACACGAGGTAGACGTCGTATGCGTCCCGCTCGCTCTCAGGACGCATACCCGGAGAGCCTTAGGGCATCCCCGGAACAGCGAGAGCCACAGCGTCCGGGCGCTTGGCCAGCAGGCGTCGGATATCGGCGAGCGGCACGTGACGGTCGATCATGTAGCCGCCGATCTCGCCGGTATGGCAGGAGTGCATCGGCTGCGGTATGCCTTTA
>OLHY01000523.1_pt1 | contig 11884 bp, 10 predicted proteins | sample 1609411 | NCBI WGS metagenome assembly OLHY01 (sample SAMN05416817, study PRJEB24817) | seawater metagenome | isolation source: Sea water | place: Canada:Atlantic | collected 2013-07
CTAATGCCATTTCCATAGCATGACATACAGCTTCTGTATCATCTGCGTTTACATGCAATACTGGAGACAAGGTTACCTTGGCAACATCTGTACAATAAGTACTAGAACGTGCATCTAAATAATTGGTGGTAAAACCAATCTGATTATTTACAACAATATGAATAGTTCCTCCGGTTTTATAGCCGTTTAATTTTGCCATTTGAGTAATTTCATAGGCAATACCCTGTCCGGCTATGGCAGCATCTCCATGAACAATAATGGGAAGAATTTTACTTTCGTCTCCGTTATATTTTCTATCTATTTTGGCTCTGGTAATTCCTTCAGCAACAGCTGCAACAGTTTCTAAATGTGACGGGTTGGGCACCAAATTCATTTTAATTTGTTTCCCGTTTCTAAAGGTTTTACTCAGGGTTAAGCCTAAGTGATATTTTACATCACCATCTATATTTGTGTCTTCAAAATCTTTCCCTTCAAATTCACTAAATAAATCTCTAACGGGTTTTTTGAAAATATTTACTAAGGTGTTTAATCGTCCTCTATGTGCCATTCCTAAAACACACTCTTCCACTCCATATACTTCTGCAGCATTTCTAAGAGCAACACTAATTCCAGGAATTAAAGCTTCACCTCCTTCTAGAGAAAAACGCTTTTGACCTACATATTTTGTTTGTAAAAAACTTTCAAAGGTAACTGCTTGGTTTAATTTTGATAAGATGTATTTTTTAGAATCTTCAGAATAATTAGGATGATTGTCATTTTTTATTAAACGATCTTTCCACCATTTTAATTTTTCTGGATTTCGCATGTACATATACTCTACACCTATAGAATCACAATAAATAAGTTCTAGATGAGCTATAATTTCTGAGAGTTTTTTAGGGCCAATCCCTACTACTTCTCCAGCATTAAAAGTGCTGTCTAAATCATTTTGTGACAACCCGAAATTTTCAATATCTAAACTAGGAGAATATTTTCTTCTATCTCTAACTGGGTTTGTTTTTGTAAACAAATGACCTCTAGTTCTATACCCATTAATTAAATCTACAACCAAAAACTCTTTTCTGACAGATTGTGGTATTTCAGCGGGGATTTCTTCCTCTTCTGTGAGAGAAAAATTCTCATTTGCCAAATCATAGCCTTGAAAGAAGCTCCTCCAACTAGGTTCTACGGCATCTGGATTTTGTAAATATTGATCGTATAAATCGGCTATAAAGCCTGTGTGTGCTGCGTTTAAGAAAGAAAACTTATCCATAAAAATAGAATACTATGTATCTAAGCTAATTATTAGCTGTAAAAATACAACTTTTACAAAAAATAGAAATAATATTCAGTATTTAAATATACTGTAATAGTTAAGAATATACGCTCTAAAAAACTATGTAATAACATAAAGTAGATGTTCTGTTCACTCTTTTTTTAATGATTTATAATATTAGGTGTTTTTTTACGAAAAAAGTTTTTGTGCTTTTTGTAAAAGATATATATTTGCACACGCTAAAATAAAAATATTCTAGCAAATTCCTCCTTAGCTCAGTTGGTTAGAGCATCTGACTGTTAATCAGAGGGTCCTTGGTTCGAGCCCAAGAGGGGGAGCCATATTAGACAAGAGGTCATTTTTGACCTCTTTCTTTTTTTTAATACCTTTCAAAACCTTACTGGCCAACATAATAGATTCGATCTCAGGAGTGAAAATGTTGTTGCAACTCTTGAAATCAAAATTTTCGAATTTTTAGTAAAGATGCAACCAAGAATCTTTTGTTTGGTATTTCCGCATTTTATAGTTCATTTAATTATGTTTGAATTAAAATGATAAACGATATCAAAATAAATATGAGGTACAGGTATTACCTCAATACCAAAACTTAAAACAAATAACAATGGCAAAGGTTTTTTTAACGCTACAAAGTTGGGCACAAACTGATATCTCAAAAGAAAAAATAAAGTTATTAGAAAAAAATAATATTCCCTATGAGGTTAGTGAAAACACGATTTATTTAATCAATAAAGAAGCTTTCTCTACTATTTGTATAGAAAGCGGGAAAAAAAATTATGAACCACACGAAACTTTTTGTATGGGCATAGCAGATTCTTCAGAGAGTACTATTGAAATGGATATCACAGAAGGCGCTACACTTGAAGCCTTGGTTCAAATGCTTCTTGTCGAGCTTCAAAGTGAGAGACAAGATCAGTAGCTACATCCTTTAAACGATCTGGATGACCTACAATGGCATTAATAGTAGCATTTTTCTTCTTTGATTTCTCTAATTGATCTTCATTAGTATCCGATATTTCTTCTACTAAAGCATCTATTTCAGAGCTGACTTCTTTATCCAGTTTAATCTTTACCAATCGTGCTTCATAACTGATAGGAACAGTTGCTCCATCATCTACTGCTTGTTTAATATCATAGATGTCTATGTAGTCTCCAAATACTGCGGGAGTAGATTTATCTTCTTTTTCAATAGGTGTTCCTGTAAACCCAATATAGGAAGCGTTAGGAAGTGCGTCTCTCATGTACTTAGCATTTCCATAACGAATCTCAGATCCATCTTCTACCTCTACTAAACGACCTTTAAAACCATATTGACTTCTGTGAGCTTCATCAGCTACAACCACAATATTGGTTCTTTCTGAAAGGGTATCAAAAACATTCCCTTCTTCAGGACTAAATTTTTGAATAGTACTAAATATTACACCTCCACCAGATACTTTTAATAGTTCTTTGATATGGTCTCTATTCTTAGCTTGAACAGGTGTTTGTCTAAGTAATCCAACACAATTTCCGAAAGTTCCAAAGAGTTGATCGTCCAAATCATTTCTATCGGTAAGGATAACTAAGCTGCAAAAGGCAATGGGGCACTCAAGTTTAAATGTTAGTTTAACCTACTTACGAGGATTAGAAATAGCTGAATTGACTGAAAAAGATATGCCTATGGTTTAGGTTTACCATTGCTCTTCACCATCTTCATCAAGCAAAGAACTTTCTTTCCAGTGAATCTCAAAACAGTCTGTTAAATTCCTTAAACCCGATTCAATATCATAAACATCTACATCTGTTTCCCACTCCTCATTATAATTTTCAAGATTAAATTCGCCCTCAATTTTATATGATTTGGTTTGATAATCAAATTCAAGAAATCCATCGATAAGGTTTCCCCAATCTTCTGAAGAAATATAATCTCTGATATCTAAAAAATCGCCAGATTTATCTGTTCCATCTTCAAGTGGATAGTCTGGAACTTCATCACAAGCTAATTTATCAATAATATCATACCACTCTTTTTGATTTGGCTCTGAAATAAATTTAATTCGGTACATTTTTTTTTATTCAAATATAACAATTTTTTAAACATTATTAATCTACGCCCTTTATAGATGACTATGTTGTTGTATAGTACAGGTTTTTTGTAGCTTGTCTTGGATTAGAAGTTGCTGAATTAAAAGAAGAAATTGTGCTGCAACTTTGAATAATAGGAGGAGCCATATTAGACAAGAGGTCATTTTTGACCTCTTTCTTTTTTTTAATACCTTTCAAAACCTTAGTGGTAATTAATACTTATATTTACAATAATTAAATATGAAAAATTAAATATGGCCAAAGTATTTCTTTCTCTTGAAATCTCAGTAAAATCAGCTTCGTCTAAGGATAATATAAATAAATTAAATTCTAATAATATACCTTTTGAGGAATATGAGGGCGAGATTTATTTAATTAATAAAAATGTATTTGATTCAGGAGTTGATTTACGGAGTAGAGAATATGACAAGCCTTACGCAAAGTTTTGTATGAGATTAGCGGATACTACGGATAGTTCAATTTATATGGGAGAAGGATCTTTGGACGAGGAAGTTTTAGCTGTTTTATATGAGGTTTTTGGGGATACTTTAGAGTTCCAGTTAACATTATCTTGCAATTCTGATTGGGAAAGCATTAGCGCTTGTATCAAATTTAATGAAGAAGAAGATAAATATTATTGTGACACTGAAGTCACTGAATCATCCGAAGAAGAAGATGAAGAAGATGAAGAAGATGAAGAAGATGAAGAAACTTATCATGAAGAAAACGAAGAGAAAAATTTATTTACAAATGCAAAAAGACACTACGATGATAGCGATTATGAAAAAGCTATTAAGGTCTTGCAAAAGTATATTGCCTTTGAAGATAAAAAAGAAGGGCTTATTAATGGACTTCGACTGATTGCTGAATCTTATGAAAAATTAGAGGACTATACTAATGCAGTTCATTTTTATGACGAAGTTATCAAGTTGGATCCCACAAATGATTTTTATTTTTCACACAAAGGCTACTGCCTAAAACAGGATCAAAAATATTCCAAGGCCGAAGAAGCTTTTAGAAAAGCCGTGGATTTAAATCCAAAGAATATATGGGCTTATATGACCTTTGGTAAAGTTTTAAACGATCAAGAAAAATACACTGAAGCAATTGAGGTTATTAATGAGGGAATCGAAAAAAATCCATCACAACCCAAAAATACAACTTCATTGTTCTGGCTACATCAAAACAAAGGACATATTTATTTTGATTTAAATAGGTGGAAAGAAGCTATTGAATCTTATCTTAAAGCATTAGAATATGATCGTAACAGCGGGTATACTTATTATAATCTAGGAATTTCTTATTATAACATTGACAATTATAATAACTCTTACAACAATTTTGAAATAGGACATGAAAAAGATCCGGATTCTAAGGATAGTTATTCTTATTATCTAAAGGGTGAATGTAAAAGAATGTTAGATGAAAATGAGCAGGCTATAATTGAATATGATTTATCTATAAAACAAAACAACGAAGAACATACGCTGCATTGTAATAAAATGAAAGGCTATTGCTATTTAAAGTTAAAAGATTTTTCAAATGCTGTAGATTCAATTAATAAAGGCTTAAAAGACAAGTGGTCTTATCAGAACCTAGGAAAAGCATACTTTGGTTTGTTAAATTATGAAGCCGCTATAGTAAATTTTAACAAAGTTATTGAAATCGATGCAAACTACAAATGGGGCTATCAGGAAAAAGGTAAGGCATTATTTTTATTAAAAGAATATCAAGAGGCAGAAGATTGCTTTAGTAAGGTTATTGAGATAGATCCAAATTATAAATGGGCTTATCATGAAAAAGGTAAAGTTTTTCTTAAACTTAATGACCATGCATCAGCTCTTAAAACCTTTGAAAAAGTTATTGAAATTGATCCTAAATATAAAATGATTTTTTATGATTTAGCGTTTTCATATCAATTTATGGGAATTTATGAGAAAGCAATAGATTATTATAAAAAACTAATTAGTGGTAACACTGCTATATCCTGGAAAGAAAACCAGAACTTATTGCTTCATTATAATATTATTGCTGCTAAAAACAACACACCTCCTTCTTTAAAAAGCGAAGAAGATTTACTTAAAGATACTTCTGATAAATTTTTATTGGAAGCTCTATTAGAAAGAGGTAAACGTGAACATTATGACGATGAAGGTGCTTTTTATCCAGAAATAAGTTTAATAGATTTAAATAAGGTTATTGAAATAGATCCCAAATCATACAAGGCTTATTTTTTTAGAGCCAAGTTTTATTTAAATTCTGATTATAGTAAATTTTATTCAATTGAAAAGGGAACTGAGGATTTAAAGAGTTGTTTAGAAATAAAAAGATATACTCCCGCATTAATAAGATACGCTGGTTTAATTTCAGATTTTGACAAGAAATTGATTCTCATAACTGAGGCAACAGAACTTAACCCAGAAGACGCTTTTGCGTGGCAGAAGTTTGGTGAAATCCTCTACAACAATGAAGATTATGAAGGCGCACTGGAAAAGTTTATGAAATCTAATGAATTAGAATCTGATGGATGGAGCCTTCAAAAAATTGCAAAAACCTATGCAGCTTTAAAATTAAACGATGAAGCCATTGATTTTTACAACAAGGCAATTGAATTAGTTGACTGGTATGAAAACTGGATGTGTGAACTTTCTGAAGTTTATGTAGAAACAAAACAAATAGATAAGGCAGAGTCCTCAATTTTAAAAGCTTTAAACCACTATTCAATAGAAAAATACTATAGACAGCTCTATAAAATACTATGTTTAAAATACCCATCAGATGATTATAAGTCGGTGTTAAGCGACATCTCTGATTTTCTTGATTCATGTTATTTTGGATGGGACAACGACAGTGAAAAGCCATCGGATTTAGAGTATTTAAAAACCTATGAGAAAAAATTAATATTTGAAAACAAATCAATTTTCTCTTTTTTTAAATTTTTAAAAGGTGAAACTATAAATCATTTCATTGAAAATGGGGGATATGTTGCAAAATTACATTTGCTAAAAAACCAAGTATTGAATATTTCGCTTGATCATATAAAAAAAATTATTTCCACTAGTGATTATACAGTATTAGAAGCTGCTGTATCTCATCATCTTGTTTCCACTGAAATGTTAGATGAAATCATAGATGCAAACGACAACTCCTACTTATATTCATACAAACTTCTTGGTGTTTGCTCAAATCCCAACGTAACAGAAAAACAGATTGAAAAACTTAAATCAAATAAATATAATTGGGTTAAACAAAAAGCTTACAGTGTTACAAAAGAGTTTAATAATATTGATAAATCAGATCGATACGTGCTCTTGGGACTTCTTAACAATCCTAATTTAAATTCAACTGATCACGATTATCAAAAGTTATTAGAATCTACGACTCCTTACAATTTTACATACAAACTTAATGGAGGAAGAGTAGGAATTGAGGAGTATAATGTGGCTGATATCCCAGAAGAAGATGTTTATGAAGGTTTTCTTGAAGTTGCGCCACTAGATGAAAACTGGTCAGATTATGTAAGATCTGATTGGCATGAATATGGAGACTCTGAATATGGAGTTACTGATTATGTAGATGAAATTGATGTTTGGTCAGATGATGAATCGAGCATTGCAATACCTACATTTGTATCTCAGGTTCAAAGTTGGCCAAAAAATGAAGGTGAGATTTCTGCATCAGTTGGAGAATTTGTACAAAGAGTAACTTCTGGAGAAAAAGGAGAGTGGGACTATCATGAGTTTGAAATGGAAAACGAATTCAGACCAGAGAATCTAAATCCAAAATACACCGATTCTGAAAGGGCAATAGAGGGATATGAATATGATGATAGTGGTGATTGGATTGATATTGAAGGAGAATTATCTGAAAGTAGAGGATCATATACTGATATAGAGCTAAAGTTAGAAACCGAAAGCGGTCTTGTAGACATCTATTTTGAAGATATTAAAAATGAGATGGAGGACCAAGATTTGAACCCTGAAGATAAAGCAGATGTCAAGTCATATTTTCAAAAACTCATGAAAAAATAAGGGGTTAAAAAAGTGGATGAAAATATCATTTAATTATTATATTTTTATCAAAATTTAAAAGTTATGACAAAAATAATTATTCAATGGAACAGAGATGAATGCTATGTTAATGGACCTGAATTAGAACAACTCTATAAGTTTGAAGATAGTTCTAATTCGTTCGTCGCAAAGAAACGAGACGGAACAGTTAATGATGATTCAATTACCCTAATAAATGAATTTATAAAAAAATATAGTTCATTACATAAAGATATACATAACATATTTACTGTCTCAGAAGAATATATGTCTGTAATGATTGATTTGTCAGGAGGTCAAGAATTACTACTTCCAGAAGATAGCAATAATATTTTTGCTAAATTATTTGCTAGCAATTTAGATAACAAAAGGGGACCTGGTTTTGGCTTGGAGCCTTTTCCTGAGCAATTTTATCAAGAATTATTTAACATTTTTAAGGATGTTGAAAAGAACAGTTTTGATGATGATGGAATTGATTCTGATATTAATGGAACTCTTTCCGGAAATTTTGATGGATACTATGCTTTCAGTGCCAAACTGAAACCAAACGGAATACTTTGGGACACTGAACATTATTCAGAAAATGATGAAGATAATGATGAAGATTGGTAGTCTAATAATTCTCTACAAGTAAGATTTTTCATTTCAGAAGTATCTGCAAGTTCGCTAAATGCTTTTTCAGAGATTAATTTTAAAAACCCTTTCTTATCTGTTAGTGGACTTATTTTCTTAATTTTTCTATCCTTAATTGCTATTCCCCTTGAGTGAGATTTTATTATTCTTTTTGAATTTATTTGTTGCAAAGTACAAGGCTCCCAGTCAACTAATATTGGTTTATCATTATCAATAAAAATATTTCTGACGTGAATATCTCCGTGAAAAATATCTTTTGAATGGATATCATCTAAATAAATTGCAAGTAAATTTAGTTGGGGTTTATCTAATGGTTGATGTTTACCTTTAAAAAGTTGGGATTTTAAAATTAAATTTGATTCAGTCCATTTATAATCAAAAAAATATTGACTAACACTTTTGACAAGGTTTAAACGAATCTCAATTTTTTCAAAACTATCAAGTAAGACATCTTTTGGATATATTTTGTAAAAATGATTCTGTGTTCGTCTTTTATATATTTGATTGTTAATTAAGTTATTTGAGGAAGTTTTCACAATCAAATATATGAAAATTATCAAAACCTTACTGATCTAATCCTTTATAGAGGGATATGTTATTCCGTTGCACTTCCTTCACAATTAGAGGAAGTTTTCACTCGTTACTTAAGTGTTTTTGAGGAGGGAGAAATGGATTTCTTACAAAGCGAGTGGATCGTTAAAAGAAGAAATTGTGCTGCAACTTTTAATAATAGGGGGAGCAAAAAGGTTTACAGCGATGTAAGCCTTTTTTTTGTAGTATGAAGAAGTTGCGTTTTATCTTTTTTTATTCAAGAGTAAATTAAATCCATAAACTTGGTGGAGGATGGCAGCCATAAATGTTAGTACAATTGACTTTTGAGCGATCACTTGTAGCATAAGATCTGTTTCACTATATATTTTTCCAGGACCAATCTGAGGACCATAAAATATAATTCTCAAATAAATAAATAGTACGATACAAAAGGCTACATATCCTAGCACATAGGTGTTGCTGAGTGAGTTAGAATGGTAAACCGCAAGACTATGAAGAATACAAAGAATGAAAAGAGTTAGAAAGGCGTAATTTGCAAAAAATACATGCGCCTCAAAATGAAGGTCGTGAGGTACCAATCCAACTCCAGCATAAAAAAATCCTGCTAGTAACCCTACTGGCATGGTAATTTTAGAATAAAATATTGACTTGCTAGAGTCCTCAATAAGACCAAACACTTTTTTAAAATTAACGTAAAATAGCATTAGTGTTACCCCAATTAAAATCAAACTCCCATTAAATAAAAGCATAGAAGGGGTATTATCTTTTTGAATAATAGCTGGGTTTGTCTCGTCTGTATTTGTTTGTAAACTGCCTAATTCACTCAGAAAATTATGGGTGAAAGAGTAGTAATCTGATTGATATCCAATAATTTCTTTGTGAGATCCTGGGTGAATTAAAGCAGCAATAACACAACAAAAAAAGAATATTGTAATTGATATAATGGGAAGCCTAACTAGATAAAACCTTGCTTTTTTCAAATATAAATAATTTTCAGAAACCTAAATTACTGCAAATATTTTGTAATTCTTTGAGGTTCGGGGTATTTATGGTGGTGTGGGGTGATTTAATTCACAAAAAAAATTAGCTCTACTGCAAATTTAAATAATAAGGGGAGCCATAAGGTTTTCAGAAATGTAGGCCTTTTTTGATGGCTTGTGAATTAATTGAGGTACACTAAAAAATTACAATTACATACTTCTAAAGTACAGCAGATTTCATTATATACTCCTTCTGTAATTTCTTAATAGCGTTATTTTTATCATGATTCATGGCATCTAATATTGGATGAAGATCTATTTTTTGATGTATTGATCTTAAATTATGATCACTCCATAATGCCAACTCTACAATTATAGGAGTTAATGAGAGCCCTTTCTGCGTTAAAAGATAAATATTTGTTTTCTTGTTTTGAAGGATTTTTTTCTTTTCAATAAATCTAAATTTTTCTAATTTTTTTAATCTAGCCGATAATATGTTTGGTGCAATAGCCTCAGTGCTTTCAGAGAAATCCTTAAAGGTTCTACATTCTTGTAATAACATTTGTTTAATGATAACCAAGCTCCACTTATCTCCCAATAAATCTAACGCAGAGGTTACAGGGCAATTGCAACGAAAATCTTCATTAATCATAAAATATTGATATTAATTATTACTTTTATTTTAATAGTAATTACTATATTTACTATCAAAACAAAAGTAATCAATTTTAAAACTATTATTATGAACAAACTCTATGTAATTTTAATTGCAATAACCATGTTTAGTTGCAATGAAACTCCTAATCAAGAATATCAAAATCTTCAACAATCTAAGGTAAAATTAGACGCCAATATTTCTATGTATTCCAATGTTTGGGATAAAGTCATGAATGATAGAGATATTAATTTAATTAATACAGATAGCTTTGATTCTGAGGTTACCGTAATTACTGCAACAGGACCAATTACTGGTATAGACGGTTTTAAAGCATACTATAACAACTATCTAACAGGGTTTTCTGATGCTAAATTTTCAATGATTGATGTGTACGGACAAGGAGATTTAATTACAAAGCATTGGCGCTTTCAAGGAACTCATGACGGAGATTTATTTGGTATTCCTGCATCAAACAATAAAGTAGATCTTTATGGTGTAACCTTGGTGGTTATGAAAGACGGAAAGATTTTTCAAGAACAGGATTACTTTGACAATAACGTATTTATGAAACAACTTGGTTTAATGGAATAAGTTTTTGTCGTTAATAACAAATATTTTTAGTAAAACTAAAAGTTATACAAAGCAAAAAGTCTTACAGAAATGTGAGGCTTTTTTATTGACTCTTATTGTTCTTGAAGTATCACTAATAACTAAATTTTAGTTGTACTCTGAAATTTATTGAACTTTTAATGTTTAAATTTATAGAATGAAAAAAATATGGTTTTTATTGAAAGTTATTTTAGCACTCTTTTTAATCTTTGGTGGTATACAGCATTTTATAAGCCCTAATAATTACATTGCATTTGTTCCTTCTTTTTTACCATTTACTATAGCTCTTATATATGTATCTGGCTTGTTTGAAATTTTATTTGGTCTTGCATTGTTTTTTAAAAAACTGGAAATTATTGGTGCCTGGGGTGTTTTAATTTTAATGCTTTTATTTTTACCAATTCATGTTTGGGATGTATTCTCTGAGACGCCTGCCATAGGAAGCCGAAACGCTGCTCTTATAAGGTTGCCTCTCCAATTTTTGCTTGTAGGTATTGCCTGGAAGGTTAAAAACAATGTTTCAGAACATAAATTGACCAAACCGTAGCCCTTTTTATTACTAAAAATGAATACCAGTATTTTGTTATTAAATTTTTAACTAAATTGTGTTGTTTACCCGTTTGATTTAGTTATTTATCGAAGTTATTCATATAGTTTTAAAAGTTTAACCCATATTAATAAAACTTTTGTAGGATAGGTATATAAGAGTATCAAAACTATTAATAAAAAACATTAATTATGAATTTAAAACCTCTTTTAATAGCTTTATTATTACCACTAGCATGTTCCCAAAAAATAAATTCTCAAGACTGGAATGAATTTGCAAATACAAGCCGGTATGACAAAGCTAATCTAGAACTTAAACTACACACAACAGCTCATAATAGAGTTGTTTTTATGGGCAATTCAATTACCGAAGGATGGATTCAAATGCGGCCAGAATTTTTTAACAATAGAGATTATATCAACAGAGGTATAGGTGGTCAAACTACACCTCAAATGCTTTTACGATTTAGAGAAGATGTGATTAATTTAAACCCATCAGTTGTAATCATTTTAGCGGGCA
>OLHY01000527.1_pt1 | contig 11819 bp, 8 predicted proteins | sample 1609411 | NCBI WGS metagenome assembly OLHY01 (sample SAMN05416817, study PRJEB24817) | seawater metagenome | isolation source: Sea water | place: Canada:Atlantic | collected 2013-07
ACGAGATTGCCTCTTGTCTCGTGGGCTCGGAGATGTGTATAAGAGACAGATGGATTACCGACCAGCAGCTGAGCAAACTGGCAGAGCCTCTTGTTAAAAGTGGCTATGGTGAATATCTACTTGATCTGATCGAGTATCAGGATAAACGTTTATGAGAGTTGAACAAACTAAGCTCGCCGGTACGGTTATCATCGAACCGCAGGTTTTTGGCGACGAACGCGGCTTTTTCTGCGAGACTTTTCATGCAAAGCGCTATGCGGAAGAAGCGGGAATCAAAGAAACATTTGTTCAAGACAATCGGTCGCGCTCGACTCAAGGTGTGTTGAGAGGTTTGCATTTTCAAGTCACCAAACCACAGGGCAAGTTGGTATCCGTTACAGACGGCGAAGTGTTCGATGTTGCTGTCGACATTAACCCGCAATCTAAAACATTCAAGCAATGGGTTGCCGTCATTCTTTCAGGCGAGAATCATTTGCAGTTCTACGTGCCGCCGGGCTATGCCCACGGTTTCGCCGTACTATCGGAATCCGCTGACTTCCAATACAAGTGCACCGATTTGTACGACCCAGCAGACGAAGCGGGTATTGTCTGGAATGACCCTTCAATCAACATTGCCTGGCCCATCAGCAATCCCAGCCTGTCGGACAAGGATCAAAACCTACCGCAACTTGATGCGTACCTGCAGTCTGTAAGTCCGTAAGTCCGTAAGTCCGTAAGTCCGTAAGTCGGGGCCAATCAAATTTTTGGTTGGCGTCATCTACTTTGCGTTTCAAGCGAGCCGCGGTTGTCGCCACATTCGCCAAACCGCCACACGACTGACGCAACTGACACAACTGACACAACTGCCACAACTGCCACAACTGCCATACATACCAACCCACACACACACGCACACTTTGTGATACCTTAGTCGCCCTGCGGCTCAGCTTGGCATAGTTACGTAACAGACTGCTGTCGATACTTTTAATCGTTAATCACAAGAATAAGAATAGATTTATGACAGCACAGGATAAAACCGACGCGCCAGCAACCGCGTTAGATACCGTCGCCAGCGACACAACATCGACCGAAACAAATCACTATGCCTCCAACGGCGCGAAGTACTATGCGCTGGGTTTGTTGACAGTGGTTTACAGTTTCAACTTTATTGACCGGCAATTGCTGTCAATTCTGCAGGAATCAATCAAGGCAGATTTAAGTCTGTCCGATAGTCAGCTTGGTTTGTTAACCGGCTTTGCCTTTGCGGTATTTTATGTGACGGCAGGTTTGCCGATTGCCCGTTGGGCGGATCGCGGTAATCGCCGTAACATTATCGCCTTCTCGGTCGGTCTGTGGAGCTTGATGACCGCCTTAAGCGGCTTTGTGCAAAACTACGGTCAGCTGTTAGCAGCACGTATTGGTGTTGGTGTCGGCGAAGCCGGCGGCAGTCCTCCGTCGCACTCGATTATTTCTGATATTTTTCCGCCGGAACAACGCGCCAGTGCGATTTCATTTTATTCGACCGGTGTGAACCTCGGCATTTTGTTTGGCTTTCTGTTGGGCGGCTGGATTAACGAATTTTTCGGCTGGCGCATCGCCTTTTTAGTGGTCGGTACGCCGGGCATTATCATTGCCATTATTGTGCGCTACACCCTCGCAGAACCGATTCGCGGTCTGTCGGAAAACAAGAAAGTCTCTACCGAGAGCGTGCCTTTTAAGGAAGTGTTGTCGGTCTTGTGGCGCCATGTTTCATTCCGACATATGGCCTTGGGCGCCGCATTCAATGCCTTTGCCAGCTATAGCACCAGCAACTGGACCGCCTCTTTCTTTATTCGCACGCACGATATGACCACCGGCGAGCTCGGCACTTGGCTGGCGGCCATCATTGGTTTTGGTGGCGCCGTCGGCGTGCTTGGCGGCGGCTTACTCGCTGATCGACTGGCGCGCAACGACAAGCGTTGGTATATGTGGATACCTGCCCTGGCGGGCTTCGTCAGCGTACCGTTTATGATTGGTGTCTATACGGTCGATAATGCCTATGCGGCATTGGCTTTCGCCGTTGTACCGGGCGTGATGTTTAATGTGTATTTAGGTAATACCATTGCGACAACCCATGGTCTGGTTGGTTTGCGTATGCGCGCCACCGCCTCGGCTATTTTGTTTCTGATCTTAAGCATCATTGGTTTAGGTATTGGACCTGTTGCCGTGGGTACGTTGAGTGATCTGTTGGCCAGCAGTTATGGTGAAGATTCACTGCGTCAGGCGATGTTGTATATCATTCCTGTAATGATGTTCTGGTCTGCTTGCCATTTCTATATGGCATCCAAAACCGTTCGCGAAGATCTGGCTGCCGCGCCGGACTAGATCTTTTGCCTGCGTTGACTTTAATTTTGACTTTAACGCTGACTTTAACTTTAACGCCGACACGCCGATGCTGACGAACCAACACATCGCATTATCTGTGCAGCAATGGGTCAACACGTTTGTTGTTGACCTGAACCTGTGTCCCTTCGCTAAACGCGAGTTGGTCAAGGATCGGGTTCGGTTTGTGGTCAGCGATGCCAACAATGAAGAAGCACTGTTGCTTCATCTGCATGCTGAACTCGAGCGGCTTGAAAACAACAGCGACATTGAAACAACCCTGCTGATTCATCCGCTGATACTGAATGACTTTGACGCATACAATCAGTTCCTCGACGATGCCGATGGGTTGTTACAGGAAATGCAGCTCGACGGTGTATTTCAAATCGCCAGCTTTCACCCCGCCTATCAGTTTGGCGGCACCGACATTGACGATGCCGAGAACTACACCAATCGCTCGCCCTATCCGATGCTGCATATACTCAGAGAAGCCAGCTTGGATGCGGTGCTTGCAACAACCGAACACACGGATCAGATACCCGTTCGCAATATTGCCTTGATGAACGAGATGGGTGCCGCGCGACTGAAGCAAATGCTCTCAGCCTGCGCTGATAAGCGACCTAAGGCTTAATCCGGTCAATCGAGCAAACCATTTGCACGAAAGAACGACATACCCTATCAATCAGGTCGTCGACAAAGGTAGGATCAGCACCACCTCAATAATAATAATCTACCCATGCCTGATATTAAAAATATCGCCGCGCTTGACGATAAGCCCGAAGTCATCTCCGCGCGTCAAAAAAATTACACTCTCTTTGTGCTCGTGCTGGTTTACACCTCCAGTCATGTTGATCGGCAGATCATGGGCATCCTCGGTCAACCCATCAAAGAATCACTGCAAATTAGTGACACGCAACTGGGTTTGTTAACGGGCATTATGTTCGCTGTTTTCTATGCGACGCTGGGTATGCCAATGGCCATGTGGGCAGACCGTCGCAATCGCCGTAACCTCATTTCCTTTTCAGTGTTTCTTTGGAGTGGCATGACCGCCCTATGTGGTGCGGCGAACACTTTCACACAACTACTACTGCTGCGCATTGGCGTTGGTGTCGGTGAAGCCGGATCAAACCCACCGTCGCATTCGATGATTGCGGACCTGTACCCGAAAGAGCAGCGCGCCACTGCCATGGCGATTTTTGGCACGGGTATTAACTGGGGCATACTGATTGGCTTTCTGGTCGGCGGCTGGATCAATGAATTTTACGGCTGGCGCACCGCGTTTGTTGTGGTCGGCCTGCCGGGTATCTTATTGGCGTTATTGGTTCGCTTTACGCTAAAAGAGCCGCCCCGCGGCTATGCCGATGCCAACGGCGAAAAACCCGCCACCGTGACACCACCACCTTTTTGGTCAGTGGCAAAGTTCATGATCACGAACCCGGTGCTGCGCAACATTGTTGCCGCCAGCACACTCATCGCGTTTACGGGTTATGCGTCAGTTATCTGGGTGCCGATCTATCTGGTACGCATCCATGGCATGGGCACCGGCGAAGTGGGTACTTACCTCGCTTTATTTATTGGTGTTGGCGGCGCCATCGGTATTTATCTTGGCGGCCGACTGGCTGACTTTTTATCCGCACGCAACGGCGAGCAATGGTTACCTTGGGTGGTCGCAATCGCCAGCCTAATCGGTCTACCGTTTCTGTATCTTTGTTTCACTGCGGCAACGCAAACGGGCGCTTTATGGGCCTATGCATTACCCGCCGCCCTCGGCACGGTCTATGTCGCGCCGGGTTTTGCGTTAATCCAAAACCACACGCCGACGGAAATGCGATCGGTTGCCGCGGCTATTAGCCTGTTTATTATGAACATCATTGGTCTAGGACTTGGACCCTTTTCGGTTGGCTTCTTCAGTGACGTTTTTACACCTGAATTTGGTGTTGACGGATTGCGCTATGGGCTGATGACCAGCCTCGTGGTTGTTCTGTGGGGCTGCTTTCACTATTACAGAACCGGTGTATTACTGAAGCGTTTAGACGCGCAGTAACCGCCCAGGGACTGAACCTGTCGCTGCGCGATAGGCAACAACATGCCTTTATCGAGGATCTAAGGGCCATTACAGGTAGCTAATTAGATCTACGCAACATCTTGCCTAGACCAAGTAGTATAGGTAACTTGTAGACAACAGATTCTTAGGTGACCTATGACTTTTCGCATTGCCGAGGCAGACGCTAATCTTGAAATTTGTTGGGACAAAATTGGTGTCCCACATATTTTTGCTCAATCGATCCCTGACGCCTTTAGGGGTATGGGGTATGCCTGCGCAAGCGAGCGGTTATGGCAACTACACTTAAGTAATCTGTATGCAACGGGCACTGCGGCCAGCGTGATGGGTGAAAAGCACGTACCGCAGGACCTGATGCACAAAGTTTTTAACGTCGCGGCAACTGACTTGCCCGATTCGCCGGGCGACTATATCGTTGACGCTTATCTTCAGGGTGTTAACGCTTATGTTGATTCCCTTGACGAGGTACCACCGGAATTTCTCAAAGCTGGCACCCAACCAAGACACTACACGCGGCATGACGTCGCTTCGCGATACCGGTTCACGGGTTGGTTCCAACATAAGACCTGGCTCGAGAAAATCTATCTCGGTAAATTGATGGCGCAACACGGCGTTGAATATTTTCGCGATCATGTCCTGCGTTTCTCGAACGAAGACGCGCAGTGTGTTGAGACTCTAAAAGACTCACTACTGAATATCGATCTGAACGTGGCCCGACTTCTCTTTCCTCATGAAACACGATTAAGCGGCAGCAACAATTGGGCAATCAATGGCGAATTATCAGCATCTGGGTTTCCCATGCTCGCAACTGACCCGCACCAACCCCACAGCATTCCGAACACATTTTTTTACTCGCATTTAAGTACGCCGGAATGGGACGCCTTTGGTGCGAGCTTCCCCGGCGTACCTTACTTCATGATGGGCCACAATCGTGATGTGTCCTGGGGACTCACGACTGGCTTTGTCGATACCTATGACGTATTTGTTGAGCGCAAGCCACCGACTAAAGCAAAGGATTACAGTATCGATGTCGCAAACCAAGCGACTCGCAACTTTACTATTAGCGAATCGGCACATGGCCCTATTTTAGAGTCACTGACCAACGCGTTGGGCTTCTCTGACACGACCGGTGAAAACAAAGGCGAGAGCTTCACAGCTCTGGATTGGGCCATGCGCGATCAACCGACCTCCGCTGGAATTTTAGCATTAATGCCTTTGGCGAAAAATTCAACGCAGTTAGGCGAAGCGCTGTTTGAAAAGGACATTTGTCCACTGGTGAACAACATCATCTGCGTCGACAGACACAATGATATGCAACGTTATATTGCCACGACGGTGAGGCGCCGCTCCGGCAGCGGTAAGAACCATGCGAATGAAGGTGTTACCGGCGTTGTGCCCTTACCGGGAGACGACCCGCGGTATGATTTTGATTTAAGTAAAGCAAAGGAGCTGCTGGTTGAATCAAACCCGGCCAATCAATATGTCTTAACGGCTAACAATGACACGATGGGGGATAATGGTGACTATCCTATTCACAATTTTCCAACCCATGATGCCAGAGCAAAGCGTATTGAAGAGTTGCTAAGACAACAGTCAACAAACTTTACGGCGCAGGACTTTACAAACATGCAGTTGGACCTCACCGATGTTAGAGCCAGAGAACTCGTGCCTGACATCATCGCATCGTTGCAGACACAGCCCAACGATGAGCGCCTACAACTTGCGATACAGCTATTGTCGCAGTGGAATTATGAAACCGACATCGATTCAAAGGCTGCATGTGTTTTTTACCCTTTGTTAGAGAAACGCTCGCATGTGAGATTTATAGAGGCGGTGTTAGGCAAGAGCCCATTGACGACGACGTTATCCAGTATCGCACCCGGCCTTAATCGCTTTGATATTAACAACTTCATGGCGCAAGGATCGCCTTGGATTGTTCACAAAACCCGCTTCGATAAAATCATTGCTGAAGATGTATTACAAATTATCGACTACCTCACCGACAACTACGGTAACGACTGGTCGTGGGGGAAAATACATCAAATCCGCTTTGGACACTCATTACGCAAGCATGAACCATGGCAGCACATGCAAGTCGGTCCAGATCCGATTGGTGGCAGCGCAACAACCCTACGTATGGCCCAGCATACCCCGCCAACTGGCGGTCGTTTTGAGCAGGAAGTTTATCATGGTCCGGCATTCCGCTGGGTTGTCGATATGGCCGACCCATTGAGGTTTAAGTTCGTGATCGCAGGAGGCAATGGCGGGCGACCTGACGGTGAGAACATTTCAGATCATTACGATGCCTGGCTAAAAGGTGAATATTTTGACATGTCATTGGTAAGAGAAGAAATTGATATCGTCAGAGCTGATCAATCCGAGTCCTGACGACAGTAGCTGGCTGCTGACGTGCCAGCGATTTTTCCAAATACCGCGCCATTGATAAGGCCAGATCCGCCGGGGTAGTTGTGATAGAAAATACCGCCTACCGCCTCACCTGCAGCAAACAAACCATCGATTGAGGTTTGATCGATATTTTGAACCGCAGCATCTGTGTTAATACGAAGACCGCCAAAGGTAAAGGTAATACCGCAGGTAACGGCATAGGCTTCAAAGGGTCCTTCATCAATCGTGTTAGCCCAGTTGGACTTAGGAAATTCGAGACCGACAGCTTGCCTGCCGTCCTTGATGTTCGGATTAAATGTAATGTCGGTTTGGACCGATGCATTGTATTGCGCTATTTCGGCCAGGAACCCTTGAGGCTCAACGCCTTCCAACAGAGTCGATAACTCTTCTAATGTGTCTGCTTTGACTTTGGTCGTCTGCCTGATACGGTATTCATCCCGCAGCAGATGGGTCACTTTACTGTCAAAAATTTGCCATGCGAAATTGCCCGGCTGATTCAAAATCACTCGTCCGTACTTAGCGTAGGTATAGTTTCTAAAGTCCGCACCTTCATCGACGAAACGCTGACCATTAGCATTCACCATAATGCCGAACGGATAGGAATGTTTCTGAAAACCATCTCCTACCGCGAGGTCACCAAATTCCGGTGCATTTCTATCCCAACCGACGGCATGACAACCCGACCAATTTCCAGCAGAACTTGCGCCGATGTGCATCGCCATATCAATGCCACCGCCGGTATTAAATGGCGTGCCGCGCACCTTAGCGAGATCCCAGGATGGACCTAGATAGCGTGTTCGTTTCTCTGCGCTAGCTTGAAAACCACCGGAAGCGATCACGACGGCTTTTGATGTGATGTCGATCAACTTGCCTTGTTTATTAATTCTTACTCCAGAGATTGCGCCCTCATCAACGAGCAACTGCAAGCCTCTGGACTGATACCAAATCTGGACACCTTTAGTGCGCGCAATGTCTGTCATCGAATCGACAAGACCGGGTCCGCCACCAACAGCTTCAACCGTTAAACCGCCCCAGAATTTAAACTTGCCATCAACTTTAAAGGCTTGGCGGCCATAGATTGGTGCGAACCTGACACCTTTATCCCGCAGCCATTTCATCGTTTCAAAACTGCGCTTCACCAACAGCTCACATAATGCAGGATCGGTACGATATTGTGTGACGCGAAACATGTCGTCGAAAAAATCATCTTCGGTATAGGCACCAAAATCTGTCATGGCAATCTCACTCGCCGATAGATCAGGCATTATCTCACGCAGGTCATCAACGCCTTTGTAGGCAAAGCGAATGGCACCGGCGGTGAAACGGGAGTTACCACCACTGCCTGCTTCGGGCGCGCATTCAAGCATTAACACCTTCGCGCCGTTTTCCTGGGCACTCAAGGCTGCACAGAAAGCAGCATTGCCAGCACCAACGACGATTACATCAAATTCTGAATCACGCATTTCACGACCTTTGGACAAGCTAATGGAACCTACTGATTTGAGGTAATTTTTATCTCTTGCCTTGGTACACTTAACTTAATCTCATTGTCTCGAAGTGTGTCGAAGATAACGCGATTAATCCTGTATTTCGATTCGAAATAAGCCTTAGTGGGTACCCAACATCGAACGCCGAGCTTAATGCCTAACGGCGAAAACTCATCAATGCCAAACTGCGACGCAGGTGCTTGTGCAATACAGTCCAATTCTTTTAAAGCAGCCGAAAGCAAATTAACGGTCTTGGCAGGATCCGCGCAAGCCTCGATTGTAACAATAGTTTCAACCAGCTTATTTTCAAAAGAATTTTCCAAGATCTGACCCACGATTTCTTTATTCGGAATCATGATACGTTCGCCGTCTTCGTTTTCGAGCAACGTATAGGCAAGCCGGATTTCAACCACGACACCTGAAACGTGTTGAACAGTCAGGGTATTGCCGACCACAAAAGGACGTGTGAAGATAATTGAAAAACCTGCCCCATAATTACTAACGATACCCTGTATAGCGAGACCAGCACCTAAGGTAAATGCGCCTAAAGCGGCAACGAAAGGCGTAATAGATATATTGAACTTACCAAGCGCGATCACGACAAAACAAAACAAAATACTGAAATACGTAATACTGCCAAGCAATTGGCTTAGGGTGACATCGATTTCTTTTTTGATGAAAAATTTGACCAATGCCTTTGAAACACTGTTAGCAGCGACATAGCCAACAATCAGAATAATCATCACGCCCAGAATCTGCGGCGCCGAGTCGATCAAAAAATCGGTGAATTTTTGATAGATCGCCTCTGCTTGGGCTAGTTCTTCGCCGAGTGGGTTTTCAATTGCCATATGCTTCTACCATCCTTGTGTATTACACTTTTTATGTTCGATGCGTCTGTCTACAACCATTAAAGGCACAAAACAAATTCTCCCACACTGCAAGATAATGGTCGACAGGTACAATTAACGAACTACTATACACGTCAACAGTGTACGTTAAGTTTAGAGTGGATTAACGATCAATTACCCACTGTTCAAGCCAGGGAACCAATAATGACTGATCAAAAACCAAGACGACGGCGTTGCATTTTGCTCGTCATGAGTCTACTTGCCATTTGCCAAGCTATACCGCTTATCAGTGCCGCTGACATCAGCACTGAATACAACTCATCGGTGACCGAGCGCAGTGTTAACGATGGCAACCTCATCCTGCAAGATGTGCCCGAAATTCCGCATTCAATTGTTACCGAACTGACACGGTTCCAAAATGTTCGATATGGTCGTTTTCTTGATTGGACAGTCGATGGCGAGTCTATTTATATCCGCACGCGATTTTCCGACACACCGCAGATTCACAAAGTCGAGTCACCTAATGGTGCTCGCAAGCAAATGACTTTTTTTCGCGAACCCATCGGCAGCGCTAACCGGCAGCCGACTGGCGACAAGATTATCTATACGATGGATGCGGGGGGCAGCGAATATGCACAGATCTTCCTGCTCGACCCAAAAACCGCCGACTCAACAATGTTGTCGGATGGTGAGTCGCTCAATAGTAGTGTTGTGTGGGACACAACTGGTCAGCACATCGCTTTTCGCAGTACTCGCCGAAACGGCAAATCGAACGACCTGTGGATGATGAACATCGACAGCCCCGGCCAAGCCAGAATGATTTTTGAATCCCCCGACGGTACGGCGTGGAGCCCGATTCGGTTCGACGCCAACGGAAAATACCTACTGGTTCGCAATTATGTTTCTGTGGTCGACTCAAGACTCCACCTACTCGACCTCTCGAGCGGAAAACTTGCACTGTTAGCGGGCGGTGAAAACAACAAGAGCATTAATTATGGTGTTGGATTCGACCAGCAGGAAAAAGCATTTTACTTTCTCACCGACCAACAGAGCGAGTTTATCCAGCTTGCGAAAGCACCTTTGGACGATCCAACGAACATCACGATTATCTCCGCTGATATACCGTGGAACGTCACTCGACTTGTCATGTCGGATGACAGACGTCGTGGCGCGTTCGTCGTTAACAACAACGGCATTGATGAACTCTTTCTGCTGGATACAAACAGTCAAAAATATAAAGCCGTCACAAACCTTCCTATCGGCTTGATTGGTAAAGCCAGTTTCAGCCCCGACGGTCGACGCTTGGCAATGACGCTCAACACGTCGAAAACGCCTTCTGACACTTACGTCCTGTCACTTGGCAAAAGAGCGACAGATGCCGGTAAGCTTAGCCAATGGACATCCAGTGAAGTTGGCGGACTCAACACCGATGACTTCATCAAACCTGAGTTAATTGCCTATCCAAGCTTTGACGGAAGACAAATTCCAGCATTCGTCTATACGCCAAAAACTGAAGGTCCTCATCCTATAATTATTTCAATTCACGGCGGCCCTGAAGGTCAGGCGAGACCGTCTTTTTCTAGCACTTATCAGTTGTGGATGAAGAAACTCAATGCGGCTGTGATTGTGCCTAATGTCAGAGGCTCAAACGGTTACGGTAAAAGCTATTTGCAACTCGACAACGGTTTCAAGCGAGAAGACTCGGTAAAGGATATCGGCGCACTACTCGATTGGATTGACGCTCAGCCTAATCTAGATTCCGAGCGGGTCATTGTCTATGGCGGCAGTTACGGTGGCTATATGGTGCTTGCGTCTGCCGTACACTACAGCGATAGACTCAAGGCGGCGGTTGATGTGGTCGGCATCAGTAATTTTGTTACCTTCCTTAAAAATACGAAAGATTATCGGCGCGACTTGCGCAGGGTTGAATATGGTGACGAACGCGACCCCGCCATGTACGCGCATTTGCAGGCAATTAGCCCACTGAATAACATCGAGAAAATTACCATTCCGCTGTTAGTTGTACAGGGCGAAAATGATCCAAGGGTACCCGTTACCGAATCTATACAGCTAGTTCAGGCTTTAAGGGATCAAGAGCAAACGGTCTGGTACCTAAACGCACTGAACGAGGGGCATGGTTTTAGAAAGAAGGAAAATCGTGATGTGTACCAACAGGTGACGATTATGTTTCTGCAGCAGTTTTTATAATTCGCTGTTTGTTGAACTGAGCCGAGTCAATGCCGCTCAGTCCATCTAACAGGTGTTTTCGTGTTACCCGTTAACTATCTCAGGATCAGGAATATGTCGCGTCAGCAGACTGGCGAACGCAACGCGTCCGACACCAAACTTAACCAAATCCTCTTTAGCAAAACGGGCCGCTTCGGCAGAGATTGGCTTGGGGTTCTTGGCTTTCATATGCACTTCCGCGACGCGCTCCATATGAACAAAACTACCAACGGCTTCAGCCACACTATCGCCACCGGTCAACAACCCATGATTACGCAGAATAATCGCCCTGTTTTGGCCTAATGCTGCCGCAATTCGGCGTCCGGCAATGACACTTTGCACCTGTACTTCTTCATCATCCCACACAGCGTGATCTTCAAAGAAAATGCATGACTCTTGCGTCTGTCTCTTATACACATCTCCGAGCCCACGAGACAAGAGGCAATCTCG
>OLHY01000530.1_pt1 | contig 11785 bp, 10 predicted proteins | sample 1609411 | NCBI WGS metagenome assembly OLHY01 (sample SAMN05416817, study PRJEB24817) | seawater metagenome | isolation source: Sea water | place: Canada:Atlantic | collected 2013-07
TTGCCTCTTGTCTCGTGGGCTCGGAGATGTGTATAAGAGACAGTGATGGAGCTGTCCACGCTGTTCCTGAATCTGGCGCTGTATATCTGGATCGGTATGCTGCTCAAGCAGACCAGGCTGGCGCATCTGGTGTTCGATATCCTGCGGCCCTGGAAGATGTCGCCGGAGCTGATGTGTTTCGTGGTCCTGGCGGTTGCCGCCATCCCCACCGCCTATACCGGCGCTTCCGGTATCTTCGTTATCGCGGCGGGTGCCACGATCTATCAGGAACTGATTCGGGTGGGCGCCCGCAAGCAGCTCGCCCTGGCCGCCACCGCCATGTCCGGCTCCATGGGCGTGGTGCTGCGTCCCTGCTTGCTGGTGGTGATTATCGCCGCGCTCAACAAGAGCGTGACCACCGCCGAGCTGTTCTCGTCCGGCTATAAGATCTTCTTCCTGAGCCTGTTCCTGTTCTTTATCTACAGCCAGTTCGCGCGCACCTCGCCGGCCCGCATCGCTCCGTTCACCGAAGCACTGCCCAAGAGCCTCAAGCGCATGGTGCCGCTGATGCCCTACGCGATCATCGTGGGCGCCATCCTGGTGCTGTTCAGTGATGTGCTCGGCCGTCAGCTCGACGAATTCTCCGCCCCCATCATTCTGCCCGTGATGATGATCGGCATTCTCTTCTACGAGAAGCTCAGCCGCCATCTGCTGCACCTGTTCACCCTCTTCCTGGTGCCCATGGTGGTGATGTCCTTCATGGGTATCTGGGAGGGTTATCAAGCGCTGACCAGTGGGCAGGTCCCGGTGGGCGTGTCCGCCGCGGAGCTGGAAGACATCCTGTGGGCCGAATTCTGGCGCAACATCTTCCTGACCGCCTTCATGGTGATCCACTACCTGGTGAAAACCGGCGATCAGGACCCGCACTATCAGCCTGAAGCCGGCGTCTCGGAGAAGCTGGAAGGCTCCCTGCGCATGGCCACCAATGAAACCACCGGTCACATCGGTGCCCTGCTGATGCTGATGGCCCTGTCGGTAAGCACCGGCGGCATCATTGAACGCTCCGGCCTGCTGGAGATGCTGCCCGAGGTGTTCCCGTCGATCTGGGTGGCGATGGGCATCCTGGTGGCGACCATGGTGATCATCGGCATGATCATGGACCCCTACGGGGCGGTGATCCTTGTCAACGCCACCATTGCCCAGGTGGCCTTCAATAACGGCATTGATCCACTGCACTTCTGGATGATCACGCTGGTGGCCTTCGAGCTGGGGTACCTGACACCACCGGTGGCCCTCAACCATCTGCTGACCCGACAGGTGGTGGGCGACGACGAGGTGGAGAGCGCCAAGCTCAGCACCGGCAGCTTCTTCCGGCGCTATGAGAAGTTCCTGCTTCCCATCGCGACCATGCTGACCGCGCTGCTGATCGTGTCGTTCCTGCCGCTGGTTTCCGACGGCCTGCACGAGTGGCTGTTCCAGAAAATCCAGTCCGGCGGCTGATCACGGCCACCACTCGGCAATACCCACAAGGGCCGCTTTCGCGGCCCTTTTTTATGGCAATGCGGAGGGCTCCGGGCGATTTGGATAGAGAACAAAAAAGAGCTAGACTGGTCAAAATAACAACAATCATGACTAAAAAAATAAAAAAGGAATGCTCCCATGACGGAACGGACCCTGGGCATGCCCCGACGCACGCCCACTGAATGGTTTTCCACCCTGCCGACGCTGCTGCTTCTTCTGGTCGTCGTGTTCCTGTCCTCCGGACAGATCATCCACTCGCAATTGCTCAAGATCGGTGAAGCCACCTGGCAGGAATATTTCATGCTGCGTAGCGCCGGCGTCATGCCGGAGCCGACCTGCAACCCTGACCCGAACATTGACCAGCGCGTTCGCGAAATCGTCAAGCAACGCCAGGCCGAAGCCGCCGGCGATCCGCTGGCCGGTATCCTCGGCGGCGCGTCCGTGGACAAAAGCGCCATCCGCGGCTCGCTGGAAGCCACCCGTGATAACTGCCGGGCGAAACTGGAGCGCTACCAGACCGTGCAAGAGAAGGTGACGCCGGCGGTGATCGCTTTCCGCAACGTGGAGGGCGGCGTCGCCCTGGTGGTGTCCACGCTGGGCGAGTACAAGCGCCTGTTGCTTTGCCTGCTGCTGCTGATCTGCGCCACAACCACGACCTTCCAGCGCCACCATATCGCGCTGCGGCCGGCGCGCACCGACAAGGATCACCTGGTGTCACTGAGCGGCCAGCTGGCGGCCAACGCCTTGCTGCTGGTGTCGGCGATCGCCTATCGAATCCAGGATTCGGAATCGATGGCCGCCGGCGTCACCGTGGATAATTTCTATCTGCACAATATCTGGATCGCCGGCTTCGGCACCCTCACCCTGGCGTCCCTGTACCGGCTGCTGCGCCGCCCGCGCGATCTGGAGCCGGGCGGTTCCTGGGCCAAGGCCTTTCTGACCATCCCGCTGTACAGCTACATGTGTCTGTCGGCCTCGGCGCAGTTCTTTTCCCAGGGCTATTTCCACGGCACCAGCGTCTATCTGAACATGATGATGGAGCTGTCCAGCGTGTTCCTGAACCTGGCGCTGTATATCTGGATCGGCATGATGCTGAAACAGACCCGCCTGACGCATATTTTCTTCGACGCCCTGCGCCCCTGGCGCATGTCGCCGGAGCTGATGTGCGTGGTGGTGCTGGCGATCGCCGCCGTGCTCACCGCCTATACCGGTGCGTCCGGCATCTTCGTGATCGCCGCCGGCGCGACCATCTACACCGAGCTACGACGTGTCGGCGCGCGCAAGCAGCTGGCGCTGGCGGCCACCGCCATGTCCGGCTCCATGGGCGTGGTGCTGCGGCCCTGTCTGCTGGTGGTCATGATCGCGGCGCTCAACAAAAGCGTCACCACCAGCGAGCTGTTCGCCTCCGGCGCCAAGGTGTTCGCGCTCAGCCTGTTTATTTTCTTTATCTACAGCCAGTTCGCCCGTACCACCCCGGCACGCATCGCGCCGTTCTCGCAAGCCCTGCCGGCGAGCCTAAAACGGATGATCCCGTTGACGCCCTACGGCGTCGTGGTGGGCGCCGTGGCGGTGTTCTTCAGCGACGTGCTGGGGCGCCAGCTGGACGAGTTTTCCGCGCCGATCATTCTGCCGGTGATGCTGCTGGCGATCCTGGTCTATGAGAAGCTCAGCCGTCACACCCTGCATCTGTTCAGCCTCTTTCTGGTGCCGATGCTGGTGCTCTCCTTCATGGGCATTGCGGAAGGCTACCAGGTGCTCGTCAGCGGCGAGATCCCCGGCGGCACCTCCGCCGCCGAGCTGGAAGCGGCGCTGTGGAGCGAGACCTGGCGTAACCTGCTGATGATTCTGTTCCTGGGCGTGCACTATGGCGCCGCCTTGTTGTCCCGGAACAACAGCGACCCGGTGGCCGATTACCCGCCCGAGGAAGGCGTCTCCGAGAAATTGGAAGGCAGCCTGCGCTTCGCCACCGGCGAAACCGCCGGCCATATCGGCGCCATGTTGATGTTGATCGCCCTGTCGGTGGGCACCGCCGGTATCATCGAACGCTCCGGGATGCTGGAACTGCTGCCGGACGCCTTCGCGTCGATCTGGATCGCCGGCCTGTTCCTGGTGGTCGCCCTGGTGCTGGTGGGCATGTTCATTGATCCACTGGGCGCGGTGATTCTGGTTAACGCCACCTTCGCGCCGCTGGCCGCCGCCAACGGCATAGCGCCGTTGCACTTCTGGATGATCGCGCTGGTCGCCTTCGAGCTCGGCTATCTGACGCCACCGGTGGCGCTCAACCACCTGCTGTCTCGACAGGTGGTGGGCGACGACGAAGTGGAAAGCGCCAAGCTCTCCACCGGCACCTTCTTCCGGCGCTATGAGAAATTCCTGCTGCCGATCGCGGTGATGCTCACCGCCCTGCTGATCGTCGCCTTCCTGCCGCTGCTGTCCGACGGACTGCACGACTGGTTGTTCCAGAAAATCCAGACCGCGGCCTAGGGGAGGGAAATGCCATGAGCCAGACCGACGTTATTACCCTGCCCAAAGTGCTGAGCAAAGTACCTGAAGTGGTGATGAATCTGCCGGGCCTGATCAAAGGCTCCCGGATGAGCAAGATCACCGACACCACCAGGCCGCTGGGGTTGGGCGTGGCTTTCGAAAAGGTGGCGGCGAACAATCCGGACGGCCTCGCGGTGATTTACCGCGACCGCCGCTACACCTATCGCCAGTTCAATGCCTGGGCCAACCGCATCGCCGACTACCTGGCCTCCATCGGCCTGAAGAAAGGCGATACCGTGGCGGTGGACGTGGAAAACCGTCCCGAGCTGCTGGCCACCGTGCTGGGCTGCGCCAAACTGGGCGTCTGTTCCGCCCTGATCAACACCTCCCAGAAGGGCAAGGTGCTCACCCACAGCTTCAACCTGGTGGAGCCCAAGGCGGCGATCATCGGCCAGGAGCTGGTGGAAGTGATCCAGGAAGTGCGTGACGACCTGGACCTGAAGCAGAACTTCTTCTACTTCGCCGACCAGGACACCCTGGCCGACCCGGGCACCGCCCCGGAAGGCTTCACCAACCTGGCCACCGAGATCAAGGATTGCTCCAGCGAGAATCCGGCCAGCACCCACCAGACCTTCCTGCGCGACCCGCTGTTCTACATCTACACCTCCGGCACCACCGGCATGCCCAAGGCGGTGGTGTTCAACCACGGCCGCTGGGAAAAAGCCTACGGCGCCTTCGGCTACTCCGCCGTGCGCCTGAACAAGGACGACCGCCTGTACAGCACCCTGCCCTTCTACCACGCCACCGGCATGGTGATCTGCTGGGCCTCGGTGATCGCCCCCGCGGGTGGTCTGGCGATCGCGCGGAAGTTCTCCGCCAGCCGCTTCTGGGACGACATCCGCAAGCACCACTGCACCGCCTTCGGTTACGTCGGCGAGCTGTGCCGCTACCTGCACGAGCAGCCCCGGAAACCCGGCGACGGCGACAACCCGGTGCACACCATCGTCGGCAACGGCCTGCGGCCCGGCATCTGGAAAGCGTTCAAGAACCGCTTCGGCATCCGCCGGGTGGCCGAGTTCTATACCGCGTCGGAAAGCAACGTGGCCTTCACCAACGTGTTCAACTTCGACAACACCGTGGGCTTCTCGCCGGTCAGCTACGCCATCGTCAAGTACGACAAGGAAGCCGATGAGCCGGTACGCGACGACAAGGGCTTCATGATCAAGGTCGGCAAGGGCGAATCCGGCCTGATGCTCGGCGAGATCACCGACAAGACCCCGTTCGACGGCTACACCGACAAGGACAAGACCGAGAAGGCGATCTTCCGGGACGTGTTCAAGAAAGGCGACGCCTGGTTCAACACCGGCGACATGATGCGCGACATCGGCTTCCGCCACGCCCAGTTCGTCGACCGCCTGGGTGACACCTTCCGCTGGAAGGGCGAGAACGTCTCCACCACCGAGGTGGAGCAGATCCTCGACGGCTTCGAGCAGATCGTCGAATCCGTGGTCTACGGCGTGGAAATCCCCGGCACCAACGGCCGCGCCGGCATGGCTGAGCTGCGTCTCGACCGTCCGCACGAGGAAGTGGACTGGCCCGCCCTGTGCGCCTACCTCAAGCGCGAGCTGCCGCCCTACGCGATCCCCGTGTTCCTGCGCATCACCGACCACGGCGTGGAAACCACCGGCACCTTCAAGCACCAGAAGAACAAGCTGAAGGAAGAGAAGTACGACCTCAACCAGCACAACGACCCGGTCTATGTGCTGCTGCCCGGCGAGAGCTGCTACCAGCGTCTCACCCCGGAAATGCAGGCCGACATCGACAACGGCAAGCACCGCTTCTAAGCGGGCGCTCCGCCGCTTCCAAAAAAACCCGGCTCCGGCCGGGTTTTTTTATGGCCTCGGAAGTTATGCACAAATCCTGTGGACAAGATTGTGAATAAACACTGGATGACCCTGGCCAGGGCGGTGTTGCCGGGCGGTCCCCCAGAATGCGGTGAAATTAACCAGTCACAACCGGCCGCCGGTAGACCTATGAAACGGAGTTTTCCCCAGGCCGGGTTGTCCACAAATACTGTGGATAAACCTGTTGAAAAAGCGCGGACAAGTCGGCCAAGCGGCAGCAATCCGGCCCCTCTGGCTATTTGACGCTTTTTTAACCAAAATATGAAAACCCTTATTAAACAACGACTTAGCCGTTATTTATAGGTGAAGACAGCACTTCTGGAAGGATTTGTTACCTTCTTTCCCACTTGTTACCGGCCTGTGCACAGTTTCGGTCCACGGTAAACCTGTCAATAGTGAAAATGCGTCATTGGAAGGCAAAGCGGGCTGCCCGTTTTTCGGGCGCGGGGACGCCGCCGCCCTGCCCCGGTTTGGGTCGCGCCGGGGGCGGCTTTGTCCGGTTTTATCCAGGCTTGTGGATAACAGTGTGAACAAACTGGTGGGAAACGGTGAACAAGGGCCGCTTAGCGGCCCGTCGGCGGGTCCTGATCGTCCTTGTCGATATGGTCCAGGGCGTCGGTGAGCTCCTGGACGCGCTGTCGCAGGGCATCCACCTCACGCTTATTGGGAATGCCCAACCGGGACAGCGCCTTGCCGAGCCGGTCGTCAAAGGCCTTTTCCATGCGGTCCATGGTCTCGCCGGTGTGGTGGCGCACCCGCTCCTTCAGTTCACCGACGCGCGGCGCTTTGTCCTTGGCGCGGCGTTCCACCTCGCGGCCGGCTTCCACCAGGGCATCGAAAAAGCCACTGCCCTCTTCCTCGGCGCGGGCGAAGGCGCCCAGACCGGCGAGCCAGATCTGATGGGTGTACTTGCGCAGATCGCGGGACGCACCGCTGAGCGCGCGCAGCGGGTGGCCACGCTCGTCCACGGGGGTTCCGGATTGGTGCTCGGAGACGGCATCGCCGTCGGTTCGCGGGTCCTGATCGGACGGTTTGTTGTGGTCGGCCATGATCCTCTACTCCATCAACGCCAGGGGAGTATAGGTCAAAAATGACAGGCGAAACCAATTGATTGTCGAACAAGGGGTGCGCCACCGGGCCGGTGGGGACAGCGGGTCAGGGGTCGATCTCGTCGTCCGGGTCGCGGCCGCGACGGCCGCCCACGAAGCGCGCCAGGTCGCGGGCGCGGTCGCGGATCACCTCGCGGGATTTGCCGGTGAGCACCGCCACGAAGCGCTGCGTCAGCCGGTCGGCGCCGGCTTCGAAGCGCTCGTCGATATGGCGCTCCAGGCGCGGCCCCAGCCAGAACTTCACCAGCACGCCGATCACCGCCAGGGTAATCAGCGACGACAGCAGCGCGCAGCCCACCAGCAGCGGGATCAGGTCGGCGGTGGCGATAGTGGCGTTCTCCATGGCTCAGAGCCCGAACACGAAGATCAGCTGGGCCAGGCCGGCCATGGCGCCCAGGAAGCCGCCCACCAAAATCAGGATCCACTCGTCCTCCTGGAAGGCCGGCCGCAGCAGATCCTGGAAGTCCTCGGAACTGAGCGCCTGCATGCGGTCGCGCATCAACCGCTCGATAATGCTGCTGCGCTCGCGGTTGAAGTTGTCGTCCTCGAACGGCTCCACCGCCAGGTCCACGGCCTTCTCTTCCACCGCCCGTTTCAGGTCGGCGTAACCGCCCGGGCCCACGGTGAGCTGGGCGGCGGTGCGCATCATGCCACCGTTGAGCAGCGGCTTGAGGTGGCGCTTGATCAGCGCCTTGGTACGGTCGCCGCGCGGCCCGTTGATCACCTGATGCATGATGTTACGCAGCGTCACCAGCTCTTCGGTGGTCAGCCGCGCGAACGACTCCGCCACGTCCTTCTGCCGTTTCAGGAACAGGCCCTGCAGGCGGAAGGGCCCCACCCGCACCGGGTTGAGGGGGCGGAAGATCACGTTCAGCGCCAGCCAGTTGGTGGCGATGCCGACAATAAAGCCGAACAGCGGCAGCACCCAGTTGCTGGGCACGAAGATGAAGATGGGTACCTGGATCAAACCGAACAGAAAACCGAAGTAGAACCCGGAATTGGTGACGAAGCGGAATTCCGGCTCGCCCACTTCCTGGAACAGCTGCACCATGAGCGCCTTGTCCGAGCGCATGCGCTCGACAATCATGTGCTTCATGTCCACCAGGTTTTCCAGGTTGTGGCTGATATCGTCGACCACGTTATCCATCACCGCGGGAATCGCCCGGCGGGCGCGGGTGTAGACCCGCCGGCGCACGGCCAGGGGCAGGTTCTCCCAGAGCACCGCGTTGCGCTCGGTCATCACCTCGTCAACGTATTCCTCGATACGGCCCTGGATGCTCTTGGTCAGGTGGGCGGCGATCTTTTCCGGTTCCATCTCCCGGAAAAACTCGTCCAGGCTGCCCAGCTTCTGGAGGGTCTTGTCCACCACGATGGCGGCCATCTTCTCCACTTTGGAGGGAATGATGCCCTGCCAGCCGAAGAACGGCCGGATGCCGAGGAACTCCAATGGATAGAAGGTCATCTGCACGGCCATCCAGTTGGTGGTCCAACCAACCACGCCGGCTATGAATGGGATACTGAAGTATTTCCAGAAATCCGGATGGGAAAAAATCGAATCCAGCATGTGGGCAGAGACTCCCCTCCCAGGGAAAAGGCTAGACTAGCCGTCTAAAGTGATGACGAACAGTTCCCGCGAGCGTCGACCCGAGTCACAACAGCCAATGTTATGTAATTGTGAAAGAACCTAGTATAAGCAGCCGGCCTGCGCGAAATAAGCACAATAACGTAATTTTTGGCAACCCGACGGCAAATACCTCATACTTCCGAGCGGGCCAACGCCTTGATACAGAAGGATTTCGTATACCCATGTCCTCCCCCTCGTCGCTGACCGGGCTGCTGATGTACGGCGCCCTGGAAACGCTGCTCAACCAGGCGCTCACCGGCGACGAACGCGGCCGCGAGCAACTGGCGGCGCTGGACGGCACCGTGGTGCGCCTGCGCGGCGAAAGCCCCATGTGGGTGCTCTATGTGCTGATCTACGAAGACGGCGTGGAGCTGCTCAGCGACTACGAAGGGCCGGTGGACGTGCGCGTGCGCGGCGCGCTGGGCGCCATGCTGCACTGGCTGCTGGCACCCAACAGCGGCGACGCCGAGCACAGCCTGCGCATCACCGGCCCGGACGACACCCTGGAACGCCTGCAGGCCACCATCAGCGAATTCAGCCTCTGGCCGCTGGTGCGCAACTGGCTGGACGACCACGTGCGCCTGCGCGAGCTGCTCTCGCTACTGCGCCGCGAAGACCCGGCCTGGCTGGAAAAGCTGGCCGGCATCCCCGACCACCTGGGCGAGCTCGCCGCGCAAGTGGCCCGCCAGCAACTGCTGCAGGAAGACATCCTCGAGGAAGTGCGCGGCCTGCGCCGGGAAATGCGCCGCGGCCGCCGCCTCGATCTGGCCTTCCTGGTGATCGGCGTCACCCTCATTCTGGTGTCGCTGCTGCGCGCCCTGGGCCAGTGGCACACCACCTGGACCGCCCTCTCCCACGACTATCTGTCGCTGGCCATGATCAGCCTGGGGCTGGCGCTGATTCTGGGACGGCTGCTGCATCGACCCAAAAGCTAGACCGGACTTGTAGGAGCGGGCCCTGCCCGCGAAAGGGAGCGAAGCTCCCGGCAGGATGCCAGAGACGCTTTTTGTGCTCCCGTTAGATATCTCTCTGGCATCCTGCCGGCCGGCTGCACCGGCCTTTCGCGGGCAGGGCCCGCTCCCACAAAGGCCCGCTCATAGCACCGCGTTAGTCGCGATCTTTCTTTCCGAAGAAGCGGCCGATACGTTCGCCGACAATTTCGGTGCTGGAGCGCGCCAGGCTGCGGCTGGTTTCCTCCAGCATTTCCCGCGTGGGCAGATTGCGCACGCCCTCGTTGATACCTCTTTTGACCGCTTCCTCCACGCTCTCCGCGATCAGGTCGGCGGCCTTGCGGGCCTCCTCGTCGATGTCCTGACGAACGGTGCGGCGCAGGCGCGGCAAGAAATAGACCTGTCCCCAAATAGCCACCACGGTCAAGGTGATGGCCGCGCTCAATACGGCGGACAGCAAAATCGCGGTCATGATGTTCCCCTTCGGTTCAACCCGATACCGCTTTTGTAACAGCGCCGGGCATTACTGTAACCATTGGTACGAATCGGAAGTATTGCTCAGCAAAACAATTACTATCTTTCTGCGACAGCCAATTTATGGCGCAAAAACAGTGCTAAGGACAGCCCGTGTATACGCAGGAGCATGATAATAAACTCGACACGGGATATTTGAATGACTGCCGGGACTACCTCGATCCGCGCTCAGAGCCATAGTCTCACTCCGCTGGCGCAACTGCTGTCTCTTTGTCAGCGTTACCGATTACCGCTCTCGCTGCTCGCCATCCAGCTTAAGGATGTGGCGTCGTTGAGCAAACAACTGGGCGGCGACCGCCTGCAACGTCTGCAAAAACAACTGGGCCAGGCGGTGCAGCAACGCACCCGCATGGAAGACGCGCTGATCGCCTGGCAACGGGGCTATCTGGTGCTCTGCCTGCCGGGCACCCGCGCCGCCGGCGCCGCCTGCGTGGCCCGCCGGCTGGAGCAGTGGTTTCAGAAAACCCGCTTCACCCTGGACGAATTCACCGTGCAGCTGGACACCGCCATGGCCGTGCACGTGGCCAACCCGACGCCGGAACAAAGCGAAGAGCAGGCCCGCGAAAACGTGCGCGAACTGCTTATGGACACGCTCTGCCTGCTCGCCGCCGAAAACGAACACGGCGACGGCCCGGCGCTGTCACGGCGCGCCCTGGACGACAGCCACAACGCACCGGCGATCAACCACCAGGCAGGCGAAGCAGGTGAAGCGGCTGAAGCGACTGAAGAAAGCCCCGTGAACGGCCGCCCGCAACGCCGCCGCGACGACACCGCCAACGGGCACGCCTCGCCGCAACAACTCAAGGACCTGGTGGATCAGCTGCGCGACGACGACACCACCCTGGTGAGCACCCTCTCCCCGGCGCTGCAGCGGCTCGATGAGCGCACCCGCATGCTGCTGATCGATCAGCTTCTGGAAGCCTCGCTGATCCCCCATTAACGGGCCGCCGCGCTACGCCTTGCGGGCGATCATCACCGCCCGGCGTGGCGCCGGGTAGCCTTCCCGGCTGCGCGTCGGATCGTCCGGGTCGAGAAAATCCGGCAACGACTGAAAGCGCATCCAGTCCGTGGCCCGCTGCTCGTCCACCGTGGTCACGCACTCGTCCACGCAACGCACCCGGTCGAACCCGCAACGCCGCAGCCACACCGCCAGATGCTCGGTGCTCGGCAAAAAGAACACATTGCGCATCGCCGCGTAACGCCCCTCGGGCATCAGCACCGCGCGCTCGTCCCCTTCCACCACCAGCGTTTCCAGAACCAGCTCACCGCCGGGCCGCAGGGCGTCGCGCAATTCCAGCAGATGGTCCAGCGGCGAACGGCGGTGGTAGAGCACGCCCATGGAAAACACCGTATCGAACGCCGCCAGCCCGGCGGGCAGCTCCTCCATGCGCAGCGGCGCGAACCAGAACGGCGTCTCCGGCGTAAAGCGCTTCACCGCCAGATACTGCATCAGGAACAGCACCGTCGGGTCGATGCCCAGCACCTGGGCGGCGCCGGCCCCGGCCATGCGCCAGCCGTGGTAGCCGCTGCCGCAGCCCACGTCCAGCACCCGCCGCCCGCGCAGATCGGACAGGTGCGGCGCCACCCGCTGCCACTTCCAGTCGGAGCGCCACTCGGTATCAATGCTGTCTCTTATACACATATGACGCTGCCGACGAGCGATCTAGTGTAGATCTCGGT
>OLHY01000533.1_pt1 | contig 11771 bp, 8 predicted proteins | sample 1609411 | NCBI WGS metagenome assembly OLHY01 (sample SAMN05416817, study PRJEB24817) | seawater metagenome | isolation source: Sea water | place: Canada:Atlantic | collected 2013-07
GATTGCCTCTTGTCTCGTGGGCTCGGAGATGTGTATAAGAGACAGGATCACAGCTCCTGCGCGGTCAACTGACGTGCCACGGCGAGGCCGATTGCACGATATTGCTCGGTGTACATCTCCCCGAACCCTGCGAAAAGCGCACGGTTCAATCGCTGGCCCTCTTCGGTACGGGAAAAGTCGATATAAACGCCCAATTCCTCATCGCTCAGCGGTTGATAGGCCATCGTCAGATAGGCGCGCAGCCATTCCTCGGTATCGCGCCGGTTCTCTTCGCTGCCGTCATAGACCTGCGCCAAGATATCCTGTTCAGACATCTCGAAAATCTCGGCCTGCGAGAGCGCGGTCAAAAAGGCGAGGTTCGTGTTCATCGCGCCGGCGGTGTTGTATTCCACCAGATCGTTAGCCGTGATGAACTGCTCGATCAACTCGGCGCGCTGGCTGGGGACCGCGTCGCTGCGGACACGTTCGCGGGCGGCCTCTTCGGTGTCCTCATCGAGGAAGGCGCGGCGGGCCGACATCTCCAGCCGGATGATGCGCTGACCGAGATCGGATTCAAAGAACGCGAGGACCGGCTGCGGGTCAACCCCGGCCAGATCCTCACCGAAAGCGCCTTGCATCCCTCGGGCCATCGTCTGGGGGTCGTAGATGCGCGCGACTGAATTCACCCAACTGGAGGCGCTGCTGTTGGGCAGGTAGTCATCGGCGATCTGGTCGGTCATGGCCTCGCCCTCCTCACGCATGATGTCGAGCGCGCCGGGCAGATCGAGCGCCAACCAGATCCGGTTGAGGGAGTCCGGGCCCAGCGTGTCCATTGAGCTGTCAGGCGTCTGACCCTCGGCCGATTGCGCGTCTGGCGAAGGCGCCTCCGCACCCTCGGGCACCTCGCCGCCCAGCACCTGCGCCGCCAGGGGTCCGACCACATAGCCAAGCGCGGGCGCCGTCACCGCCGTCGCGAGGGCGAGCAGGAGAATGCGGCGCATGCTCATAGCTCCTGTCCCGGATTAAGCTCGGCGAGACGTAGCGCGACCGCTTCGAAACGGTCGGCCATGATCTCGTACTGCACAGCGTTCATCAGCTCGTAAACCTCCTTCATCAGCGGGTCTTCCAGCGCCTCGGCGTAGGCCACCAGCTCTTCGTCGCTGAAGTCGCGGTAGGTCGCGGCAGAGGACGCCAAGCCAGACAGACGCATGGATTTCTTGATTTCCTCGGCCTGCTCTGCCTGCGCAGCGCGCAACCCCTGCTCATCCACGCGCAAGCGGATCACGCCGGCCTGCTGCGCGGCCATGAGAAAGCGCAGCTCCAGCTCGTTCGCGGCACGCAGGCTCTGGTCTTCGGATCCGATAGCGTCGAGCATACGTTCCAGAATAGCGACCCTCTCGGGGTTGTCCTGCTGCAGGTTGGCCAGCAACTTCCCACCCTCGTCACGCTTGTCACCCCGGTCGCGCATGTGGCTGGCATTCTCGGCTTCGACCAGACGCTGTCCGAGGTCGGACGCGTAGAATTCCGCGCCATGCGCCAGCGCCTCATCGCTGAGCGTCTCGCCCAAGATCTCGATCGCATCGGCCTGCATATCGGCTACGTCAAAGACATCCCGGCTCATCAAGGTCCAGGAGGCCCCAAAGTCCTCGGCCTCCAGGCCCAACATGCGCGGCGCGTCCTCCGCCGAGAGCTTGATGCTTTCCAATGCGACATCGAAACCGGTAATCGTCAGGAAAGCCTTGAGTTTTTCGCGATCCGCCGCGATAGCCTGCGAGACCATCAAGGTGAGGGCCATCAGGCAGGCAACAAGAGGCCGAAGGACAGGAACAGAGCGCATGGGGAAAGAAACCTCGGGGTTAAGCGTGTGTGAGTTGGACTTGTCAGGAAGTTAGGTCATTTCTGCAACGGCGCAATGCAAAACGCCTCTTGCGCGCTATAACAATCGCGTTTAGACGGACCACCCAGACCCCCGCGGAGAGGTGCCGGAGTGGTCGAACGGGGCGGTCTCGAAAACCGTTGAGCCTGCAAGGGTTCCCAGGGTTCGAATCCCTGTCTCTCCGCCATTACCCCCAAATCGTTCGTTCCTATACTCATTGGACACTGAAAGGTTTCGGCTTTCCAGGGCTTTACGCTTTTCGCCCCTTCACGCTATCGTGCAAAAAATGTGGGGGTGAATGTGGGTGGCAAAATGAATATCCAGCGACGACTGACGACCGGGAAGCGGCGTATGCCGCATTTCGAAAAGCAACTGAAAGCCGCCTTTGTTCGGTCCGCCCCGCCGGGCCGACACACGGACGGTGGGGGCCTCTATCTCTATGTGTCGGATTCTGGCGCGCGCCGATGGGTCCTACGCATCACGGTGCGCGGCAAGCGCCGAGACTTCGGCCTTGGGTCCGCCATGGTTGTGTCGCTCGCCGACGCCCGTGAGATTGCCCATGAATATCGCGTCATCGCCGCCAAGGGGGGCGATCCGACGAAGAAGGTTCATCAGTCTCGCAAGAAGACCATGGCGTTCGAGGTCGCAGCCGCTGAATACCACAAGTTCAATATCCAGACTTCAAGCCGCAACGGCAAGCATACAGACCAGTGGCTCGCGACCCTTCAAAACTACGCATTCCCCAAGATCGGCGACATAGCAGTCGATGAGATCGCAACACAGGACATCATCGAAGTCCTTCAACCGATTTGGCTGGACAAGCACGAGACCGCGCGGCGCGTGCTTCAAAGAATGAAGGTCGTCTTCGACTGGGCGAATGTGCAGGGGTTTCGTTCCGCAGCCAACCCGGTTGAGGCCGTGCGGGCTGCCCTGCCACGGAAAAAAGTGAAGGTGCAAAACTTCGCGGCTATACCATGGCACGAAACGCCCGACCTGATGCGCAAACTGGAAAAGGTGCCGGGGGTCGGAGCGTTGGCCCTGCGCTTTACGATCTTGACCGTGCTGCGGTCAGGAGCCGTGAGAAAGGCAACATGGAGCCAGTTTTCGGAAGGGTTTGAAAGGTGGATCATCCCGGCTGAAAACATGAAGGCCGACGAGGAACACGAAGTTCCACTGCCCTTTGCCGCTCGCCAACTCTTGGAGGGTCTTTACGCCGAGCGTCCCCAGAACACTGACTTGGTTTTCTTCTCATCTCGGACGAAATCCAGAATGATATCCGAGAATACGATGGCCAAGGTGCTCAAGCGTTTCTACCCAGATGCGACAGTTCATGGCATGCGCAGCGCATATCGAGACTGGGCCGAGATTTTCACGGATGCGTCGCGCGAAGTCAAAGAAGCCGTTCTGGCCCACGGCAACCCCAACAAAGTCGAGAGCGCTTACCTTCGCACCAAGTATCTTGTTGAGCGGGAAGACCTGATGGAGGTCTGGGGGATGTGGGCGACAGGTGAGGACGGCACCTACGAGGATTTGCTTAATCAACACAGGATCGACCGGACGGTAGAGTCCGAAGATTAGGCGCCGGATCAGGACGGACGGACACCCCCTGAAGGGGGGATGTCCGTCCGTCCGAACTTTTTTAATGTTCTTGCTTTGTCCTGCTCGGAAAGATTCCCATCTTCATCCTGTCCGGCCCGCAATGGTGCGGCCCCGGACGGAAGAAGAAGGAAACTTTTATGTCTCATCAACTGCTTAACTCCACCTGCATGCCGACCGTCTTCATGGGGCAGGGTCTGCTCTCCGTGAATGGCCACCAGCTCAATCGGGATCGCCGATATATCGTGAAGGGCCTGCTTATGGCCGGTCAGGTCAGCATGCTTTGCGGTGCGCCAAACACCGGAAAGTCGGCAGTGATTGCCGCAGTGGCCGCGCATGTAGCAAAGGGTCGTGATTTCGCCGGTTATCGGACCTGCCGCGCTGCGGTCCTTTATGTCGCCGCCGAAGACCCCAACGGCATCGCTGACCGCGCTCACCCCTATCTCAACGCAGGAATGACGACGGCCAGTCCGTTCAACATCTTTCCGCTGCCAATCAACCTCTGCTCCGAGGTTCAAATCGACCAGTTCATTGACGAACTGATTGCATACCAGAGAGCCGCCAACTGCGACCGCTTGTTGGTAGTCATCGACACCCTCAACCTCTGCATTGGCGAAGGCGACGAGAACTCCGCTCGCGACATGGGTAGGGCCATTGGCAACGCGCAGCGAGTCGCCCGCGAAACTGGGGCGCATGTGATGATCATCCATCATACAGCGGGTCATGATGGAAATCGCCCACGCGGATCGACGGCGATGGAGGGCAATGTCGATACATTGCTGACACTTCATCGTGCGGACGAAAAGCAGCCGGATGGGGTCGTGTTCATTGCCCAACGCAAGCAAAGGTCTGTCCAGAAAGGCGAACCCATTGCTTTCCGTATCCAGGCATTTGACGGCGGCTTGGACAGCGAAGGCGACTTGCTCACGGTTCCCATGGCAGTTCCTTTTGAACCAAAGAGCAGTCTTGCGCCGCAAACCAAGAAAAAGCAGATCATGCCAAGTCAAGCTGATGACCGCCTTTCCGACTTGCGGCGCGTATTTGGTGAACTCGCCACGGCAAGACCGAATGAATGGTTTGACGCGGCAACCATTCGCGACAACACCGGCACGCCGTTCAACAATGTCCGCGACAACACGGAAAGCCTGAGCCGTATTGTTCGCAAGGTTCTCGACGCCCTGTTGAAGTCGGGCGAGATCGAACGGAACAAGGACGGACACTACCGCGCGACCAAGCGCCAGACGCCGAACAAAGCGCCTGACGCCTCACCGACGATCCACTAACCACGCCCCCGCTGCCGCGAGGATCTGTCCCCAAATGAACCCGAAGACGCCCCTGACCCAGCCGGGGGCGTTTTCTTTTCCAGTTCTGTAATCCGTCGCTCGAAGAGATCGATCATCTCCGTTCCGACAGTATTGACGAAATCTTGTGTCATGGGGATGTGATTATAATCCACAAGCCGCTTGCTTTGACAGTGCCGCATCGCCTGATGGATGAGGCGCGAAAGCGATTGGGTCATTTCAATATTCATATTCAGGTTCCTAAGTCCAAGAGAGTTGAAGGCGCACAACGGATAAAAACTAAGTTTTTATCCACGCCACTCCAAACGACGGGCACCATGGCACTCTTTTCTTTCCGGCATTCAGTGAAGACCTTTTCGGAGAAGCGGGCCGCCGAGAGCCGCGCAGCGGAGGTCGGGCAGACCGCTGCACATCTGCGCTACATCACGCGACCCAAGGCAGCCCGTCAGGTGTTGCGAGAGCGCCTGACAAAGCCGTCGGATACTGCGACTGCGCAGGAGGCGGAGAATGCCGCACAGAGGCGCAAAGGGCGCGTCTGTGAGCGGTTCATCATCGCCCTGCCGGTCGAAGCCACAGACAAGGAGCGCGAGGCTCTGGTGAGGGCATTTGCCGAGGAGCTGACAGGAGGCGTCGCAGGCTATGTCGCGGCGATCCACGACCAGACCGGCAACGACCGCAGCAACCCACATTTCCACCTCGTGGCGTTCGATGTGATGGTCAAATCTGGCGGACGCGGCAGGCCCAGAAGCACCCTCGGCATGGCACGCAAACATGCCGTCGAGACGACGGCTAAGATGTGGACCGATACCCACAATGCGCTGATGCGCGAGTGGGGCTATGGCGAGGGGTCCATGATCTCCCAACTTTCGCTTCAAGATCGCGGTATCGACCGCATCCCGACAATCCACGAGGGCGCTGCCGCCCGCGCAATGGAGGCCGACGGCAAGCAGCCAGAGCGCAAACAGGAATGGCAGCATATCGACGAGGGCCACAGCCGCGCCGACGCGAACAAGATCATCCGTGAAATCAACCAAGCAAAGGAACAGGTCAATGAAAGAGAATATCGACTGGGAAGACATGATGACGAAGGCGGAGCGCAGTGCGACCGGGGCATCGCTGAACGCCGAACGGGCGGTGGGAGGGGTGGCGAAGGTGCTGGAAATACAGCGCCGCCATTCGCAGCAACTGTTAGCGCTGAAAAAGACAATGGAGGAACTGGCGAGCCGTCTAAGCAGCCACCCTTCGCCCATGACACCGCCCGCCGACAACGCCCAGGGCGAGGCGGAAATCAGTTTCCGCTTTCTCGTCTTGGGCGTCGCCGTCGTGCTGGCCGTGGGTATGGGATTAGGCGCGTATTTCGCGAGTTGATCTGGCTACGCGACACTTTGAAGGCGCGGCTTTTGCCTATTGAGGGGCAAAGCCGCTTTTCGCTCGCAGGCACGGAGATTCAGCTGAATCAAAGAGAGCGCGAAGCCGTCCGCGCGGATGAACATCCCGAACGATAGTGCATTTGTTGCGACATCACGCAGTCTACTTCGGAATCTTTACGCCGAGCGCGCGCAGCACACTGATGATATCTCTCTCAAGATCGTAGGACTGGATGACAAAGCCGGGGCCGAGATTGAACCCGCGATATTTGAAGAGGCCGACATCGGTCGCAGCCTGCGCACCCGGTCCCACAGGCATATGGGCGGCGGGGATGAAGTAGCGAGGATTGCCGTGGGCGTCGCGTTTCAACTTGATGGCGTCGTCGAGAATCTGCTGGATCGAAGAGGTTGGCATGGTGGGTTCCTGTGCTTGGTTTAGGGGTCGTAGGAACCATTTGTAAATCTTTTCCTGCACACGGAAGAAAAATTCAGATAAAATCGCAAGCGACGGATGGCCTATCCGCCAAATGCTTGAATGTGTTGCGCTTCCGCCCCCTTCGCATGTAGCGTGCCCGCAACCAACAAGCCGCCGACCGAGGCGGCGAACGAGCGAGAGACCCCACATGCCCACACTGGACTGGATCGGCAAGAAGGCCGTCGTCAATCATCACCGCGAAGTGCCTTACCGTTTGATCCACTGCGACGGCGAGTTGTCGGCGGGCGATCCTGACGCGGGCAACCTTCTGGTGCAGGGCGACAACTTGGAGGCGTTGAAGGCGCTCCTGCCCTACTACGCTGGCAAGGTGAAATGCATCTACATCGACCCGCCCTATAACACGGGCAGCGAAGAATGGCGCTACAACGACAATGTTGCCTCACCAGAGATCAAGGCGTGGCTGGGCAAGGTCGTCGGCAAGGAAGCCGAAGACCTGTCCCGCCACGACAAATGGCTCTGCATGATCTACCCGCGCCTGCGCTTGCTAAAAGAGTTTCTGCGCGAAGACGGCGTGATCTTTGTTAGCCTTGATGACAATGAAGTCGAAAACCTGTTGGCGGTGATGAACGATGTATTCGGAAAAACCAACTGGCTTGGAACGATTGTTTGGAAAAATGTCACCGACAATAATCCAACTCGGGTAGTGGTAGAACATGAATACATCGTTGCCTTTGCGAGAAAGAAAGACGCGCTTCCTAAATCTTGGAAATCGCCAGTTTCCCAAGTGAAAGACCTTCTGGTAGCGAAAGGGGAGGAGTTGGCGAATGCTTTCTCCGATGACGCAGACTTGGAACGTGAGTTCAGAGTTTGGTATCGTGAGCAGAAAGCATATTTATCACCACTGGACCGCTACAAATATATTGATCGCGGCGGAATCTACACAGGTAGCCAAAGCGTCCACAACCCGGGCCGTGAGGGTTATCGCTACGATATTTTACACCCAGATACCGGCCAGCCGTGCAAGCAGCCAGCTATGGGTTATCGTTTTCCAGAGGGAACGGCGAGGCAGATGGAAGAAGACGAACGCTTCATTTTTGGCAAAGATCACACGAAGATTGTCGAGATAAAACTGTATGCTGCCGAGTATGAAGATAAGTTGCCGAGCATCATAAATATGGATGGGCGACTCGGAACAAACGAAATATCGGCAATCTTCCACGGTCAACGCCGCGCGTTTGATTATCCTAAGCCATCTGCATTGATAAAGGAACTGCTCAGTTTTGTCGTTGAAGATGGCGACCTGGTTCTGGACTCTTTCGCCGGGTCGGGCACCACGGGCCACGCCGTCCTTGACCTCAATAAGCAGGACGACGGCAACCGCCACTTCATCCTTGTCGAAATGGATGAAACCATCGCCCCCGACATCACCGCCGAACGCCTGCGCCGCGTCATCAACGGATACGACAAGGGCGGCGATCCAGAAAATCCCGTTGAACCCCTTGGCGGCGGCTTCCGCTATTGCCGCCTTGGCACCCCGCTGTTCAACGAGTTCGGCGATATCGACGGCGGCGTGATCTTCCCTGATCTTGCCGCGCATGTGTTCTTTTCTGAAACCGGATCGCCCTTGCCTGCCAAGGTCGATGGCTCCAACCACTTCATCGGCACCCACAAGGACAAGGCCGTCTATCTGTTGTTTTCGCCCGCTGAACAGGGCTTTGCCCGCGAGGCGTCGGGCAATGTCCTGACCCCTGACGCGCTTGCGAACCTGCCTGCGCCATCTAACGACTTCGAGGGCGTCCGCGTCGTTTATGCCGAAGGCTGCACCGTCAGCGCCGAGCGCTTGAAAGCCGAAGGCGTGATCTTCAAACAGATCCCTTACCAGATCGAGGGGAACTGACATGGCTGCGACAAACTTCGAGTTAAAGGAATACCAGCAGACGGCACTCGACCGTTTCCGGTCTTTCCTGCGCGATGCCAACGCCATCGGCCCCGACGGCGCGAACCTCGCGTTCTACAAGGCCACGAACATGCCCTACCGCCACGCCCCGGTGATCGCGGAAGGCACGCCCTATGTCTGCCTGCGCATCCCGACGGGAGGCGGCAAGACCGTGATGGGCGCAGACGCCATCGGAATCGCCGCGCAGGAGTTCTTGGAGGTCAAGAACCCCATGGTCCTGTGGCTCGTGCCATCGACGCCGATTCTCGACCAGACCGTGGCCGCCTTGAAGAACCCCGATCACCCTTACCGCGCGGCCCTCGCCAAGGACTTCGGACGGAATGTGTCGGTCCTGACCAAGGCCGAGGCACTGGCCATGTCCCGCGCGGACGCCGAAGGCGGCGCTTGTATCATCGTCTCGACGATCCAGTCATTCCGGCGCGAGAAGGACAATGGAAAGCCAAATGAAGAAGGGTTGAAGGTCTATCAGGACGCCGGGAACCTGATGGATCATTTCAGCGGCCTTACTGAGGCGCAGGAAGCCCGCTTGGAGCAGGTAGAGGGCGCTGGCCGCCCCGTGGCATCCCTTGCGAACCTGTTGCGCCTGCACAGGCCCATGGTGATCGTCGATGAAGCCCACAACGCCCGCACGGCGCTTTCCTTCGACACGCTGGCACGGTTCAGCCCGTCGCTTATCCTGGAACTGACAGCAACCCCGCAGACCGAACACAACCCAAGCCGTGAAAAGCACGCATCGAACATCCTGTATTCCGTTTCAGCCGCCGAGTTGAAGGCGGAGGAAATGATCAAGATGCCGATCAAACTGACGACGGAATCAAACTGGCAAAAGACCATCGGCGCGGCCTTCGATTGCCGCGAGGCATTGGAAGAAGCGGCGAAGGCAGAGCAGGCGGAAACAGGCGAATACATCCGCCCCATCATTCTGTTGCAGGCGCAGAGCGCATCGGCGACGGACGCAACGCGGATCACCTACGACAAGGTTGAACAGCACCTCAAAGACCGGGGAATCCCGGAAGCCGAGATCGCCGTGCATACTGGCCCGCGTAAAGACCTCGACGCCTACGAGATTGCCGACCCAGATTGCCGCATCCGCTACATCATCACCGTTTCGAAGTTGAAAGAAGGCTGGGATTGCCCCTTCGCATATGTCCTGTGTTCCGTTGCTGAGCAGGTATCACCGACGGCCATTGAACAGGTCCTTGGCAGAGTGTTGCGTATGCCCAAGGCACAGCGCAAACGCCGCGACGCTCTCAATCAGGCCTACGCATTTGTCGCGTCCAAGAGTTTCGACGCCACCGCCCAGATGCTGAAAGACGGCCTCGTCGAAGGCGCAGGCTTCAACAAGATGGAAGCCGATCAAATCGTGGCACCGCAGGGCGACATGGGGTTCGCCGACGCCGCCGAAGACTTCGAGCATGAATCCGAACCGCTGGTAGAAGATGAAACACCCGCAGAGGAGGTCGAGGCGGCGATTGCGAAGTTGCCCGCATCGGTGCGCAACCGCGTCGCCTACGATCCCGCGAAGCGGTCAATGACCTACAAGGGGCCGATGACCCGCGAGAGCAAGAACCTGCTACAACTTGCCTTGGCAAAGTCGCCCAAGGCCAGCCGCGCCATTGACCGCCTTTACGCCAAGACGAACAACTATCAACTGTCCGCATCACAGGACGACGAGAAGCCGCCGTTCATCGTGCCTTTATTGGGCTTTCGAAAGCAGGGCGAACTTCAACTCTTCTCCAAAGAGCATTTCCTTGATCTGCCTTGGCGGCTGGATGAATGCGACCCGTCCGACATCACAACCCGTTTCAAGATCGTCGATGAGAGCCAATCGGGAGCGATTGATGTGTCGGACAAAGGCAAGGTCGAGATCGACTTTGCCAAGCGCGTTCAGGGCGAACTCGCCGCAGTGGTGCAAGAACCCGCATGGACCCTGCCGAGGCTTGCCAACTTCATCGACAGCGGCATCCGACACCCCGACATCACTAAGCCAAGCGCGATCCTGTTTATAACGAAGGCAATCGAAGCCTTGATCGCATCGGGCCACAACTTTGATGTGCTGGCCCGCAACAAGCACGACCTACGCCGCGCCATAGCCCAGTTCATCACCGACTTGCGCGGCGAGCGGGAGACAGGCAACTACTCCGCCCTGTTCGCCGCCAATGCCGAAGACTTCGCCACGCATTCCGACCTGGCGATGATCTTTGACGAGCAGTCATACGCCTTCAACCAGCCCTATGCGGGGGCACGGAAGTTCAACAAGCACTACACGCCACTGGTCGGCGACTTGAAACCTTCGGGCGAAGAGTTCGACTGTGCCGCCTATCTCGATGCCATGGACGAGGTGCGGTTCTGGATCAGGAATGTGGAAGGCAAGAAAACTTCGTTCTGGCTCCAACTGCCGCACCAGAAGTTCTATCCCGACTTCGTAGCGATGCTGACCGATGGCCGCATTCTCGTAGTCGAATACAAAGGCGGCCATCTCTACGAAGGTGAAGGCGACAAGCGGCGGATTGGTGCAGTCTGGGCCGATGCCAGCGGCGGGCAATGCCTGTTCTGCATGCCGACCCAACGTAAGTTCGATCTTATCGACAAGACCGTTTCATAACGATCAAGGATGTGGGTATATTTGTGGGTGCTTGGTGTTATGGATTTCATATTTTCTATTATTTACAGGGTGTTGCGGAGATTTTCAGAATCCCTGTCTCTCCGCCATTTCGGCCTATTTTTAGCAACATAATCGATTACATAGGCGGTTATCACAACGGGTGACTGACCTTGCGTCTACCCACCCACAAAGAATGTGCTACGCTACAAGCGGCAACAGATGGTCATATCATTTTTGATGGTCGCCGAGCCAGACAGCATGGTTTCAGCGGCTCTGTTCGCTGCGGCAACGCTCAATCTTCAGGGAAAGTAAAAGTTCTGAACACCAACCATTGACGCAATTTCCAACCATGCGCGGTTGAACGCATGACCGCCTATCCGGCGATTGTGGATACAACCGCCGGGATTAGTTGTTCACTTGTCGCCCATCGCGCGGGCAAGCCTTCCGGTTTGCCGACTGTGTTCAACCATTTCTAACAGCAAATATTTGCCGTTCAGCGGCAAGGGTTCAGGTTCAGCCAAGGCTTCATCCTGTCCGATGATCTTCAATCGCTGGCTGCAAAAATCCTCGGAACAAATCAGCAACAGATTGAGAGAACACCGACGCCTGTCTCTTATACACATCTCCGAGCCCACGAGACAAGAGGCAATCTCG
>OLHY01000539.1_pt1 | contig 11698 bp, 9 predicted proteins | sample 1609411 | NCBI WGS metagenome assembly OLHY01 (sample SAMN05416817, study PRJEB24817) | seawater metagenome | isolation source: Sea water | place: Canada:Atlantic | collected 2013-07
TCTACACTAGATCGCTCGTCGGCAGCGTCAGATGTGTATAAGAGACAGCCACCGTGCTGCTCCCATTTCAGCACTTTCCCGACTCCATCCACATGGCCTGTCACAAAATGCCCATCAAGACTGCCGTTGAAGCTCAAGGGGCGCTCGAGGTTCAGCAAGCTGCCGGGGCCAGCGGTATGTAGATTCGTCACATCCCATGTTTCCTTGAGCAGGTCCAAGGAGATTCGTCGCTGTTTTTTTGCATCAGGTTCGGAAATTTCAACAGCAGTGAGGCAACATCCATTGACGGCGATGCTGTCGCCCAATCGAAGTTCACTCGAGGTGTGCTCCGCTTGAATTTCAAGACGAATGCCCTTGCCGGTTTCATTCACCTGCAAAGTTAAACCTGTTTCCGCTACGATACCCGTAAACATGGTTAGAAAATCACCAATCCCGAGCTTGTCTGCAAGCAACGAATTTGAGAATGAATAACTATTTCAAAACCATGTTTCGGTAACAAGAGGTTTCGCTCTCGAGCCATGCAGGAGCAGAGGGCAATATCCTTGAGCTGGAGCACAATATCAATCCACAGGGACAACCATGAAGCGGGCACCGTTGCGAGTCCATATATGCAGCAAGATGGATTCGCCTTTGATCCCCCTTGCGATATCGATCACATCTTGAGCACCAGATACAGTGTTATGCTCCATTTGCAGAATGACATGACCTGCTCGCAATCCTACAGCATGGGCTTTCGAGTCGGCATCTACCTCGGTAATTAAAGCTCCACCCATATTTTGCTTGATCCCGAATTGCTCTCGCAGTTGAGGTGTCAGATTGGAAACTGCTACTCCTTGAAGAACCGTGCCATTATCAGCTTCTTCATCACTTCCCCAATTTCTCATGAGAGCCATGTATCCGTCGGTGGGCAAAGCGCCGATTTCAACACTCAAGACGCGCGATTCTCCACGGCGAAAGACAGTCATATCTACCTCTACTCCCGGTCTTGTCTCCACTACCAGAAGTTTAAGGTGCATCAAACCACGCACCTCGGTGTCATTGAATTTTAAAATGACATCGCCTGCCTCAATGCCGGCTTTATCAGCCGGACCTCCGATGCTGGACTCGCTTACCAGCACCCCTGTTGTTTCTTCAAGGCCGAACTGAAGCGCCATGGATTCAGTCATTTCCTGCATGCTGATACCCAGCAATCCGCGTTTAATATCGCCAAAGGTCACAATTTGTTCCATGACCCTTCGAGCCATGTTCACAGGAATCGCAAATCCTATTCCCTGATTCCCACCAGAGCGACTCACGATCAATGTGTTGATTCCAACCAAACGACCTTGAGCATCCACCAGAGCGCCACCTGAATTTCCGGGATTGATGGATGCGTCGGTTTGGATGAAATTTTCGATATCCATCATCTGAAGTCCAGCGCGTCCAGTGGCGCTAACAATACCCATGGTAACAGATTGCGACAATCCAAAGGGACTTCCCATCGCAAGGACCAGATCCCCCACTTCCAGCTGATTACTATCTGAAAGAGTGATTGGATCGAGGTTGTCTGCGTTGATTTTGATGACTGCAAGGTCAGAGTGTTTGTCGCCACCGAGGACCTCTGCTTCATACTTAGTCTGATCATCACTCAGTAAGACAGTAATGGTTTCCGCTCCATCAATGACATGATTGTTGGTCAGGATGAACCCATCCTCGGACACAATCACGCCTGATCCACCGCCTTGCACACGCCTTTCAGGTGCTTGCCGGCTTCGGGGTTGACCAGGTGCATCTGGGGAGAAGAACCTACGAAAGGAATCCATGTCTGAGTCACCCCCAAATGGAGTTTGCGGCATGGAAGTTTTCTGGATCACTTGAATGGATACCACACTGGGCGAAGCCTTTTTGACAACGGTCGCAAAACTGGTGGCGATCTTGATTTCTCGGGTCAAGGGAGCTGTGTCGATATCCAGCTTCGGGGGTTGAATATCTTCGGCAACACTCAACGTTGAACCCGAAAACAGCACCCAACCGATAGCCCCAATAAGTAGGCCACTGCCAAATTTGATCATAGATGAATAGTTTTTCATGATGCGTTGTATATGATGCGAGATGTTAAGTGAAATTGACTCATCCTATTTCCACCTGCAACAAAAAGTTGACCTGAATCCTGATTTCCTTCGAATGAAGCAAACCAGCCGAGAGAATATCCTCCCGGCTGGCATGGGGCTTCCCATATTCAAATGAGATAATTTGGGGCACTTTTACGCCACGTTCACTTCAATTTTCTTGGGTTTGTTTTTTTCTGCCTTGTAGAGGCGCAGTTCCAACACGCCGGCTTTGAAATCCGCCTTGACGTTGTCTGCATCGACGTCCTCTGGCAGTGTGAATTTCCGAGTGAAATGACCATATGACCGTTCGACACGATGATATTTTTTTCCCTTTTCCTCTTTTTGAAACTTGCGTTCACCGGTAATCGAAAGAACACCCTTTTCCACTTTTACGGCGATGTCGCTTTTTTTGATCTCGGGTAATTCGACTTTAATGAGATACTCCTTATCATCCTCTGAAACATCGACTAGCGGAGTCCAGAGTTCAGTAGCTGCGGGCTCTTCCTCGGACTTTCTCGTCAATGAGCCGTTTCCCAAGTAATGACTCAGTCGGTTTTGCATCTCTTCCATTTCTTTGAATGGATTCCATTTTTGATCAAATACAGTGATTGCGTTCATATGATTGTTCCTTTCAATTTATTTATTTTTTCTTTTCGGTGAATGCTGCCGTTGATAAGGCGAGGTTCACCGCGGCAAGATCTCCTCATTGCCTTAACTCTCTGTTCGTTGTTATATCTATCACTTTTCATGCCTTTTATATTTTAATCAACAAATGTTGTATACAAACGATTTACGAATTTTATTAAAATCTTTTAATGCCAAACTGACACTTTTTGAATAACTAAAAGCGCCCTTTTGTCTTTTAGCGCCACTTTGGCGCTTTAAAATCGCTGTTTGTATTGGATGGCGTTTAAATTTCACTCGCATGAATGAACCATCTGGCAGGTAAAAAGTAGAATCATTACGTTATCCATTTACCGGTCACTTACTCATCGACAGTTCTTCCACCATTAAGCATGATAGTGCTCCCTGATCATGGACGGCATTGCATTGAAACAATATTTGAATCAAAACAAGCGGGCCTACGGAACCGCCATTTTGACCGCTTCCCCCCTTTGGCCCCCCATGGTAAAGAAAACGGGGGTTGATTTTGTATTTATCGATAGTGAACACATCGCCCTGGATCGCTCTCAGCTATCATGGATGTGCCGCACTTACAGCGCGCTCGGAATCCCCCCGCTTGTCCGAATTCCCAGCCCGGACCCATATCAGGCATGTCAGGTTCTGGACGGAGGAGCGGTTGGCTTGATAGCTCCATATATTGAAAGTCCTGAACAGGTTCGTGATTTAGTTGGTGCGGTTAAATTCCGCCCATTGAAAGGGCGCCGTCTTGATTCATTCCTCCGAGGAGATTCAGACCTTGAACCAGCATTGCTGAAATACTTGGAATCCAAAAATCAGAGGCATCTTCTTTTGATTAATATCGAGAGCCAACCAGCCTTGGATCAACTGGAGGCCATTCTTTCAGTGCCCGGCCTGGATGGAGTTCTGATTGGGCCACATGATTTGTCATGCAGTCTGGGGATTCCTGAACAATATGATCATCCTGAATTTCAAACAGCCATCAGGACCATCATTCAAACAGCACGTTCCAAAGGATTAATTGCTGGCAACCATTTCTGCGAAGACATCAATCTACACACCAAGTGGGCAAAGTTCGGTGAAAACTTGATCATTCGCAGCAACGATCTGTATCTGTTCAGCCGTGCGCTGAAACAGGAATTAAACACCATGAAACACGATCTGGGAGATAGTCTTACCACAGACGACACCCATGATGATTTAGTCATATAGTAAAAAGTTCAAATCATGAAGGACGCAAAGGAGCCCCTACTCAGCCATTCAGAGCTACTCCAACTCAAGCGGTGGAACACCCCCACCATTTACAATGGATGGGAACAAATCACGCGCCAAGATAGATCCAAAGACGGATTCAATCTTGAGGAAACGACAGATTACATGCCCGCAATGGGACCCATGGTGGGTTACGCAATCACAGTAGTGATCGAACCGTCAAAAGCGGATCATCCAGCGGCCAGACCCGATGCATGGCAAGAATATCGAGATTATATTGCTTCGCAACCGGGCCCCAAAATAGTCATTGTGCAGGACTTGGACAAGCCAGGTGTGATCGGATCATTTTGGGGAGAGGTCAACGCAAACATTCACAAAGCTCTTGGATGTGTAGGCACGATCACCGATGGTGCAATCCGGGATTTGGATGAAATGACTAACAGCGGATTCAAGGCACTGGCGAGGCGCATGTGCGTGGGGCACGCTCATTCATGGCCTGTTACCTGGGGATCCGAGGTGGAGGTTTTCGGTCAGACGATACAACCGGGACAACTCGTACATGCGGATAAACATGGATTTCTGGCAATCGCAAGAGAAGATGAAAAACGAGTACTGGATGCCGCGCGATTCATGGACACCAACGAATGCAATACCGTCATTGAAGCAGCCAGATCTTGTTCTGGTTTATCAAAAGAGGAGGTCCTGAATAATATCAACAATGCCTCTCAGCGTTTCAGCCAAGCGGCACGCAATAAATTCTCAAGACAGGGAGAGTGGTAAAGACAATCGATCGCGCTCTTGCGGCCATTCGGCCTAAGGTTTAGGATTCTGCTTATGTTTCCGTTGATCCTTCATGCAAAGTCATTGTTTCGAAAGAACTCCATCAAGCACCTGAACTTGCAAAAATTGATGAATTTCCTTACTCTGACCCTGCTTTCAATCCTTGCACTGGCAGGTTGTTCAACGATTCAAAATGAAGCGCCACCTGTGTGGGCAAAAGGCGCAAAACCTCAGGAAATACTTACCAGCGGCGCAGGTGAGGGACCTGCGTGGCACCCCGAATTAGGCCTGCTATTCAGCGGCGATGGCAATGTGCAACGCTGGGACCCGAAAGAAGCCAAGCTCCACGTATTCCGCAAAAAAGCTGGGACAAATGGCTTACTTTTTGACTATCGCGGTCGATTACTGGCTTGCGAACCCAAACAAAGACAAGTCACTCGAATGGAAAATGACGGCTCGATCACGGTTCTAAGCTCACACTATCAGGGAAGCCGCTATAATACTCCCAATGATATCACCGTTGATGAAGATGGAAGCATTTATTTTTCCGACCCAAGGTACGGTAATCGATCCGACATCGAAATGCTGGACGATCAGGGAACCCCCATCGAAGGGGTATATCTCATCCGTCAAGACGGGACTGTAGTACGCGTCATTACGCATGAAGTTGATCGTCCCAATGGCGTGCTTGTCTCCTCCGATCAAAAGTATCTTTATGTTGCTGACAATAACAATGATACCGTTGGAGGGGCTCACAAATTGTGGCGATTCAAGCGGAAATCGGATGGAACCCTCAATCTAAGAAGCCAGCAACTTATCTTTGACTGGAAGACTTCAAGAGGGCCAGACGGAATGGTGCAGGATGCTTCAGGCCGTATTTATGTGGCGGCTGGTTTGAATACGGATAACTTGCCCTTTGAAACCAAACTACCTCACGAAGGCGGAGTGTTTGTTTTCACGCAGAACGGAATCCTTCTGGATCATCTCCCCATTCCAAATGATGAGGTTACCAACTGCGCTTTCGGAGGGGAGGAGTTGAAGACTTTGTTCATTACTGCCGGGGGACACCTTTGGAGCATGAAAACTTCAATTGCTGGTGATCTTCCATGGCCAAAAGGCAGATCAAGCAAAACGGATTAATACGTTCAGAGGCCGCTAAAGTCCCGGACGTAACATCCCTGTCAACGAGCAAGAGTTTTTTCGTTATGAACCTTTTTCTCAGATATCCAAAGCCACTGGGAATCGTTGCACTTTTGTGCCTCTTTCCCCTGCTCTTCCAGGCATCCAAGATCAAGTTCTCCTCTCAAGCGGATAAGCTGCTGGCTGCAGATCAAGGCCAACAGGAAACTTTCGAAAAACTGCGTGGTATCATCAATAATCAGGACGTCCTTGTCGTCAGTATCAGATGCCCTGAAGGCATCTTTTCTCCTTCTGGCTTGATGAGTCTTCACGATGTCAGTGAAGCCCTTTTGACAATGGAAGGTGCGTCTGATGTCAAGAGTCTCACCCACTCCTACAAACCCGTGAGATCCGGCTTCAGTTTTGATATGGTTCCACTCGCCGCAACGAACCATCTAGATGTTATGTCCTTGAAGAAATTATCAGATTTTTCTCTAGGCAATCCGCTTATCAAAAACGTGATGGTTTCAAGTGATGGCAGGGAGGCCTTGATCAATGTGACATTCGGCACTCCTATTACAAAGACACGTCAGTCAAGTCTTTCAGAAGAATTGGATGAGATCCTGAACCCATGGGTAATAAAAGGCTACCGTTTTCATTATCTGGGTTTACCCCTCGCTGAAAATGAAGTCAGGGAAGCATTGAAATCGGATATCAGGTGGATGATACCGGTTCTTTCAGCAGGTATCGCTCTCATGTTGATCGGTTTCATACGATCCTTCCGTTTATTGGTTTTCCTTTTTATACAATCGGCATTCACACTCCTTTGCGGTATTGCATTACTATCCTTACTGAATATTGGTATCCCCTTGAGCGGCTGGTTGCTCATTCCCTTTTGGGCGACGATCCAATGGACTCTGTTGATACATTGCCTTTCGGCCTGCAGGCAAAGCAACGAAGACCGCACCGGGCATCCGGTAAAAGATGGTATTCAACGTATCTTCAAATCAGCTTCGCTGGCCATGTTGACCACAGCCATTGGCATGGGATCTCTCAGCGCCAGCGAATCTGCATTCATTCAGGAGATCGGTTTGATGGGGGCAGGCGGTGTGGTTCTCATCTTCTTGACCACCTTTGGCCCAGGAATGTCCTTTCTCAAGGTATTCTATCCTCACTCAGCTGATCGAGGCTCGCTCAAACGACATCGAAAAATTTTACATGAAAGGTTTGTTCAAAGGTATTTGAATTGGCTGCTTGGAAACCGGCGCTGGATTTTGAGTGCAGCCTTGTTCAGCTTCCTGATCAGTGCCTTCGGTCTCAGGTATCTGTCTGCAGATATTCGCATCAAATCATTTTTAAACAAGGACACAAGAACTCGACAAGGATTGGAGCATTTTGACCAGGTCTACGGCGGGGCCAATATTTTCCAAATGGAAATCGATACGGGTAATCCAAATGGGATTCATCAAAGGCAGGTATTGAACTATCTTGAAAAACTCCAGCAGCAAGCAGAGCAAAAACCTGAGATAACGGCTGTTTACTCATACGCACAGCTGCTGTCCATGATGAATCAAATATGGGAACAGGATACACCTGGGTCTTTTCAGTTACCAAAATCAGATTTGATTCTGGGAACGTTCGCCATGGTTTTAAAAACACAGAACTACCCCTTCATGCGAGCGTTATGTGATACAGATTATCAGAAATCCTGGCTCATTATTCGAACACCTGATATGCCTGGTAAAGCCTATGTGAATCTAATCAGTGAGATTGTGGACATTGCGGAACGCGAACTGCCCGACGGATGTCAGCTCAATATTCAAGAAGGATTGTACAAGGTGATACAATCCGACCGGCAGATTGTTCAAAGCATGACCAGATCAGCTTTGTCAACCACATGTATTATCCTGATTCTCCTGACCCTGCTCTGGCGATCCTTTAAATTGGGAATCATGGCTGTTGCGGTTAACTTGTTGGCTGTTGTGTTTGTGGTCGGAAGCGCTGGATGGCTGAATATTCCCTTCAACACCTTCACTGTCATGATTGGAGCCATGGCCATGGGTATTGCAGTGGACGATGCCGTTCATTTCGTATCCTACTGGCGTTCGAGACAAATAATGGCAGAATCCGCAAATCAAGCTTTGATAGCTACACTGAAAGCGAAAGGACGCCCCATCGTGTTTACCAGTCTCATTCTTGTTTTTACATTTACTGTATTTATTGGATCTTCAATCCCCCCAGTCAGCCAATTCGGAGGTTTGTGTGCACTTGCGTTTGCCGCAGCACTTGTTTCAACATGTGCCGTGTTGCCGTGTTTACTCGGAGATGATATTTGCAGAAATGACTGAGAGCACTGTTTGTCATATCAAGGTTTCCAACTCAGGTAACCCTGTTCGTGAAACCAGGCGATTTCATCGGTCAAGGACTCGGTCAGAGGTCGAAATCGAACACCTAACTCCTGTATGGCGCGTGTATTGTCAAAAAGCATGGGAGAACCTGCGAGGCGAACTCCAGTGATGGGAGCGACCGGTGGCTTTCCTGTCATGTTGGAGAGCCCTTCACTGAAATAACTAAAGCACAATGCAAGCCAGTAAGGCACTTTTCTGCTGGGCATGAGACGGCCGGTGATTTTTGAAAGTTCCTCAAGGAGTGTGCTTAATTTCAGATTGGTGCCTCCAAGTATGTAACGCTGCCCGGGTTCTCCTTTTTCGTCGGCAGCGAGGTGACCGGCTGCCACATCTCGGGCATCCACCATATTCATATGTGTCTCGAGAAAAGCACCATACCGTCCATTCAGATAACCAAGCAGCATTCTTGAAGGCGGCGTAAGGGTGGAGTCACCCGGACCAATGGGAACGGTTGGATTCACGATCACGACCGGAACCCCTCTGTCAGCTGCAGTCAGGGCTTCTTGTTCTGCGAGGAACTTGGCACGGCAGTAGTGCCCAGGCATGTCCTGAAGAGTCCATTCTACGGATTCATTGGTAGTGTTGAATTCTGGTTTCCGCCGGAAACTTTTCAGAATGGATTCTGTCGAACAATGAACAATACGGTCGACTCCAGCTGATTCAGCTTCCTGAAAAACATATCGTGTTCCCATTTGATTCACACGGTAGAAATCGGAATTTCGGTGTGACCAGAGCCCCGCTTTGGCTGCCAGATGAAAGACTTTGTTCACTCCTTTCATGGCTTGCCGAACATCCGAGGGGTTGGTGATATCCCCTGCAATATACTCAACCTCTTTCGCTTTCTTTTCAGGGATCAGAATATCCAGCACTCGCACTGCATCCCCTCTCGACAGGCATTGATCAACCACATGTTTCCCGAGGAAACCTCCCCCTCCCGTTACCAGAGTTAAGTGACTCATCAGGTTGCTCCTTGTTGTTTGCCGGGAACTTCATACCCCCAGTGATCCACGTACTTACCCCAATGCCGGTTCACTTTATCAATAGTTTCCGAGTCATGGGAGTAAGGGTTCTTTTGATATTGTTTCACTGAATCAAGATACTTAGTGAAAATATCTTGATCTTCCTCGAATGCTCCAAGTTCGAGCCCCTTATAGATTTCCCGAAGAACAGACAAGGGGCGCTGATCCAATTCATCGTAGCCAATCTCGATGAATTGATGAGATCTCATATGTTCTGTATCAGAGATGAGTCGATCCATGATATGGGGATAATGTTCTAGAACAATATCAGGTATCGAAAGGTGATCATAATTTTGAAAAGCCAGTTCATGAAAAAGATTGCTGTAGAAATTCTTCATGGAGTCAAAAACGCGGTATGGATTGCGATGGATGTGAATAAACTTTGCCTCAGGATACATGGACTGAAGCAAAGAAACTCTGGCTGTGTAAACCGGATTCTTGACTAAGATGGGACGCCCAGACTGGAGGATTGACAATTTACGCATGAAGTATTGAAACGTTTGCTTCCAGTTTTCAATTTCAAGAGGAGCACAGCCCCTGAAATAAACACCTCGATTGAAATGTTCATCAAAGCGTGAGGGGAAATACAAACCATGGTAAAAGGATGGTTTTGTCATATTCGCAAGCGCAATCTCATCTTCCTGCGGTGAATCAGGCATCACTGGAACATTATCAATGAATCGTTCCGAAGGAAGTGTTTTGAGCAGCAACGGTTCAAGCCATCGCCCTAAAGTCAGCATATTCCATGGAATGCCAGTTGCGATTGGCGGGAGGTATCCAAACCTTGGTGATTTTGATAGGATATTGTAAAGATGCGTCGTTCCGCTTCTCCAGTGACCAAGAATGAAAACGGGAGGCTTCCCTGACATCCCATTGTTCAACTGACGATCGAAAAGACGTCGCTCAAGGGCATTGAATGGAATTCGGGCCGCAGCAGAACATCCAATCATGACCAAGTCCACAAAACGTTCCCGCTCAATCGCACCATTGGAGAGGAACAAGCGCAAAAGCGTCTTTAAATTAGCGCCACATAAAGGGTGCGTCGCTAACTTCCTGCGGCGCGCTTCAGTTGGTTGCGTTTTCTTCATTCGACTGCGGGAACCTCAGGTAAAGTTTCCACGAGAACTTTGTCAACATGCGAGGCTAGTATTACCCCTCATGAAGAATCCAGCTCAAATATATCAAACCTCGGGGCGCATGTCTGAGAGACTCATCTGGAACTCATGCATACCCAACTCATTTCATGTTCTTGAATCTATTCAAAACACCCAGTTGCAGCCGACAAAGTCACATCCCGGCATGCTGAACTTGTGGCAACTTGCCTTTCAGCTGTTGTACAATCTTTGGCCAGTGGAAACTTCTGAAGAATGTATGTTTCAATAAACCGGGCCAGGTTCTGGAATGTAACAACTTATGCGCCCAAAGGCTGTTTCCATGATTCACGATACATGCAATTGTCCTGGAATACGACAAGTGATACGCGAACTGCAAATTCAACGAGATTCACTCTTTTCAATGCCTCTATTTTCTTCTAGTCTGGCACTTTCTTTCAGGAAACACTGATGATCTGGAAGCAACTGGAGAGGAAACAATCCAAATCCCCATTTTCTGTTACCTATTTTAAAAATGCCAAGTGTTTACATCAAAACCTACGGTTGCCAGATGAATGAACGCGACTCAGAAGCAGTCGCTGCACAGCTTTGTGCCAAGGGCTACACCATGGCTCCATCTGAGAATCACGCAGACGTCGTGTTACTGAACACATGCAGTGTCCGGGATCAAGCGGAGCAAAAAGCACTGGGAAAAATGCAGAATCTGGCCGTGACACTCAAAAGAAACCGTCCTGACGTGGTTCTCGGCTTCATGGGTTGCATGGCGCAAAGCCGAGGTAAGTCCTTGGTCGATCAGCTGCCCGATGTTGATCTTGTGCTGGGGACACAGAAATTTCATCACGCTCCAGAGTATATAGATGATCTGGTTCATGGCAGAAAACAACAAATTGTCGACACCGACGAGGAGCAAGGCAGCGAAGCCACGATCAAAGAACACTTACTCAAAGGAAATACGGAAAAATCATCCGTCACTGCTTTTGTCAGTATCATGCAAGGATGCAATCAATATTGCACCTTCTGCATTGTCCCTTACACGCGTGGCAAGGAACGCAGCCGATCCATCGAGGAGATTGTTCTTGAATGCCAGCAATTGGTCGATCGAGGCGTCAGGGAAATCACACTGCTAGGACAGATTGTCAACAGTTACGGCAAAAGGGAGATTGGCATGAAGGATGGTAAATCAGCATTCGTTCAATTACTGGATGCGGTTCATCAAATAGAGGATCTAGAGCGCATCCGATTCACATCTCCACACCCGAAAGGTTATGGCTGTCTCTTATACACATCTCCGAGCCCACGAGACAAGAGGCAATCTC
>OLHY01000540.1_pt1 | contig 11683 bp, 14 predicted proteins | sample 1609411 | NCBI WGS metagenome assembly OLHY01 (sample SAMN05416817, study PRJEB24817) | seawater metagenome | isolation source: Sea water | place: Canada:Atlantic | collected 2013-07
TCTACACTAGATCGCTCGTCGGCAGCGTCAGATGTGTATAAGAGACAGGGCCTAAACCAATCAAACTGGCATATCCCAGGTAATTACTCAGTTGATACCACTGCGGCCAGTAACCATAATACGCATTCAAGGCCAGATCTGTGACCGCCAGCGTCCCCAGAGGGATCAGCCAGGCCAATTTAGGAGGGAAGTAGAGCCCTGCACAGAATGCCAACGCATAAGCTGCACTAAAATTCATAGGCATGAGCCCTGGCCACCGTGTTCCTGCGAACACGATCAGCATGAGGGCAACCAGCCATTTATTTACCTTTTTTTGGTCCACGCGGGTATATTACGTCATTCATTCTTGATGACAAGTAGGGATAAAGCTGGATCTTTTTTTTTGAAACCCTGGCACCGAAATTCCTACAAGATGTTGATGAGACAATCAAAATTCCTGACACCCAGACTTGCTTTGAGGCAAATTTTTAGTTTAGGGATTTCCCAGACATGACAACATCACTGGACCCACTTTTCCCCATTATCTACGAAGATGATTCCCTGCTGGTGCTGCACAAACCAGCCGACTTGGTCTGTCATCCAACCAAAGGGGATGTTTACTCCAGCTTGATCAGCCGTGTTCGGCTTTATCTGGGAGAAGCAAATGAAGGCCAAATGATCAATCGAATTGATCGAGAGACCAGTGGCGTTGTCCTCATCGCAAAGAACAAGGAAACGGCCCGTAGCTTGCGCCTGCAATGGGAAGCCAGAGAGGTAGTCAAAATATATCATGCCATTTCCTATGGCTGGCCCAAGAAGGATTCGTTCAGTGTGGACAAGCCTCTTGGCAAAGATATTGAAAGCGAAGTTGCCATCAAGGATTGCGTGAGGAGGGATGGTTCTCCGTCTTTCACAGGATTCCGCGTCCTGAAGCGGTTCGAAAAGAATCGATCCAAGTTCGCATTGCTTGAAGTTTGTCCGCGAACAGGACGCAAACATCAAATCCGTATCCACCTTCAGCATCTGGGGCATTCCATCGTCGGGGACAAGCTCTATGGACTGAATGAACAATTTTATCTGGATCTGGTTTATGGCCGTTTAACCGATGATCAACGAAAGCAACTTCTACTCCCATTCCACGCCTTGCACGCGCATAGTGTCACCTTGACATATCAGGACCAGGAACGAACGTTTGCATCTGAAGCTGAGGATTGGTTCCGCAGCTTCCATGAAGGGTGAGTTGTTTCACTCAAGCCTGGCATCAAGTTGGATGTTTCGAGGCTTTGCAGCAATCATGGTTGTGTTAGTTGAATCGTGAAATCTTGCCTTCTGTAAAGACAAGTTCCATTGATTTCTTCGCAGATATTGTAAAGTGCATAGCCTTTGAGTTCGTGTGAGTTTTCCCCCGTGTGTTGGACTATTTCAAACTCAAGAGATCGTAGGGATTGATCGGTGACCAGGGGGGGATTGGGGAATTGAAGAAATACCCTTTCCGGCCCCCAGCCTTTGCTCGACTTAAGCCAGACAGTCAGAGGCTCGGCTTCGTTGTTCCAATGAAATGCGTGGGCAATATTCGGTTGCAATCGCAAGTGAATACGTAACGCTTTTTTGCTCGCATCCGTTGCGGATACAACTGTCGATTCAATCTGAATCGCAGGCAGAATATCGCGAAACACTCTCCCTCCAGGATCTGGCTCTGAAAGTTTCTTGATGGAATCAGTGTTTTTTTCAGCTGGATAGGCAAACTCGGCACCTCCTGGCTCAACCCGCAGGGGGAAAGGTTTTTCTCCTCGGGCAGTGATTTCCTTACGAGCCTGATTCACCCAATCATAAAATGAATAGGGTTTATCCAATCGTGGGCCGTATTGCTGAATCCTGCGGCGCCAGATATATTGATTCGGGTCCAGCTCCAACGCAGCCTGCCACGATTCAATTGCTTTGGTAAAATCTTTCGAATTGGATTGATTCAGATCAAAAAAACTCCGGTGGGCAACCCCCATTCTGAAATGCAGCCATCCATCATCAGGCGCATTGGAGGAGGCCATCTGATATGCATGAATGCATTCATCCAGCCGAAGGTCTCCTCCCCAAAGAAATAAGGAATCAGCATATGCTCCCCATGCCTCAGCAGTCTGCCGCATGCTGGCTCTGAGCTTGAGGTTTTCCAAATCCGGACTGCCGGGAAGTGCATTTATTGCGTCGTCACGCTCATGCTGAGGAGATGAGACCGAATCCACAAATGTTTCGAATACTTCCAGTGAGGGATTGATGGACCGAACGATTCCCTTTTCATCGATCAATACGGTGTAAGGAACGGCCGCCACCTTGAGGAGATTGAGTGAATCTACAAGGATAAGCCAATCCATCTGATGCCACTGCATGAACAGTCGACAACGGTCTGGATGTTGTTCTTGAATGATTCCGAGGACTTTAATTTTACCATCAAGTCGGAAGGGCTCTGTGCGAGCGTGCCACACGGGCACGTGCTGACGACATCCTGCTCACCAAGAGGCAAAAACATGCAATACAACTTTTTCACCGTAATAATCATGAACTGAAACCGGTTTTCCATTTTCAAGCGCCGGGAAAGAATAGTGAGGAAAGGAAGAATTTTTTTCAAATGCATGACTCATGACTGTGAATAGTAAAAAAAGAACGCATGGAATCGAATGAATAAGAATCGTGTGATGAGTTTTTTTCATGGCAGGTGACTTTGGACATTAGGCCGTCAGGAAAAAGAAAGCAAATATCACCTGACTTTCGTTTTGAAATAAAACCTGAAGGTCAGGCAAAAGGCAGCAACTCCCAGTCCTACAGCCAGACCAATCCAAATCCCCAAAGCTCCCTTCTGATAATAAAAAGCGAGCATACAGGCCATCGGCATGGCCAGGAGCCAGTATGCGACAATCGCCACAATCGCAGGTATCCTTACATCCTGCATCCCGCGCAATATGGAAATCGCGGTCACCTGAAGACCATCAAAAACCTGGAATATGGCGGCCACCATCAGCAACTGGACAGCTAGATCCTGTACCTCTTTCGATTCCACAAACCAAGCGGCCATCGTCCTGCCTCCGAAAAAGAATAAACAGCCGAAAGCAGTCATCAACACGACGGCAGTGATCAAACTAACCAGCCCAATGCGCCGCACACGATGATCCAGTCCGGCCCCGAGGACTTGCCCGACTCGCACTGAAGCAGCCATTCCGAGACTCAGGGAAAACATGAATGTTGTGCTGGCACAGGTGAAGGCAATTTGATGAGCCGCCAAAGCATTCGCCCCGATCCATCCGAGCATGAGTGCCGCGAAGGCAAAAGATCCCATTTCCAGCAGGTGCTGAAGCGACACAGGCAAACCCAACTTGAACAGCTTCCTTAAAACCGGTAGATCTCCCGCACCCGACCAGGAACCTTGACGAAAACGCGCCAGTGATTTGGATCGCACCAGCCAAGCAATCATTGCAGCAGCAGTCACGATACGAGCCAGGAGGGTTGCCAGTCCGGCTCCGTTGAGCCCCATCGCAGGGCAGCCCAGATTTCCGTATATCAACATCCAGTTGAGCAGAATGTTAAGTAAGACGCCCCCGATCATGAGTAGCGTGGGGATCCATGGATGATTCAATGCTTCACAGAATTGTTTTCCAGCCAAACCAAGCAACATCGGCAGCAAACTAGGCGCAAGGAACCAAAGATAACCTCCGGCGGCATCAACAACCTCGGGAGGTTGTCCCAGAAAAGGCAGCATCCACCGGAAGGCCATGAAGATGACCACAAGTAAAGCAGATGTGACCAGCGTCAGAGCGGCTGAGGCTCGATAAACGCGGCCTACTTGTAAAGGGTCTTTGGCCCCGAAGGCATTGGCACTGAGCACGGAGACAGAGGTCAACATACCAAATCCAAACACCATGGGAAGGTGAAACAAGTTGATCACCAAAGAAGAGGCAGCCAAAGGAATGACCCCCACCTGCCCCACCATCACGGTATCAGCAATACCCATGAGGGTCTGTCCGACGAGACCGGCCATGATCGGCAAACTCAATCGAAACAAAGAACGCACTTCACGTGCATATTTCCATAAAACCCTTAAGGTACGATAATTCATTCATTCCCAGAACTTGCTGCGATACGAATACAAGAGATGATTGAATCAGAGATCAGGCAAAAGTCTTTTTTAAGTAATCAAGACTTTGCTGGGCAATGGCTTCAGGGCCTTCTTCGAATTTAAATACTTCGACGGAAACATAGCCCTGATATCCAACTTCTTTAAGTGCAGAGGCAATGGGCACAAAATCGACATCTCCAAATCCAGGTCCCTTGAGATTTGCATCATTGGCATGAAAATAAGCGAAGGCTGGCCAGGATTCCCGAATGATATCAGCAATGGGTTTACCCATGGAACACATGGCTTTGACATCCAGAATGATCTTGAAAGCAGGCGAAGGGATGCGACGGATAAATTGAATCGCCTCTTCTGCCGTATTCATGAAATTAGTTTCAGATGGCGCCAGAGGTTCAAAACAGATCGTCACTCCCTTGTCTTCGCCGTCTTGAACCGCCGGACGAAAAACCTCAGTTGCCCACTCAGTGGCCTGTTCCAGAGTAACACCTGATTCCAGATTCCGCTGATGAGGTGATCCTACAACAATCGATTTCCCACCCAAATCCTGGCAGAATTGGACCAAGTCACGAAAGTATTGCTGCGTTTTGGAACGGATGCTCGCATCCGGATGCGTCATGTGCATGCCCTCAGCCTCTACAAGCACCCAATGGATACCTGAGATTTCCAGCTGATGTCTCGCAGCTAAGTCCTTGATTTCAGAGCGACGCTGCTTGGAAACATCAGTGACGTACTTAGCACAGGTGAAAGGGGCAATTTCAATCCCGTCGTATCCTGTTTGTTTGACAAACTCAAAGGTTTTTTCAAACGACCACTCCTTGAAGATCTCATTGCAGACACCAAATTTCATGGAGGGCATTGAGCCAAATTTAAGACTCTTTTGCCATCGCTATTTTCAATAAAGATCAGCAATGGAACTTGCTCATAAATAAAAATCGCTCACTTCATGATTTGTATTTTCCTCCTCGCCCCTTTCCGGTTCCGATTCATTTTGAAAATCAATGGGGCTCATTTCCCTGTCATTAGCCTGCCAATCCTCTGCCGAATCTACCGCACGTCGCATTTGATCGAACCACCAGGAGGCTCTCTGTAATCGTCTTTGCGAACGGTGACGGAAACGAAAGGAGGCGTTTCTTTGCTGACTTAATCCGAGTTCAAGTTGTTCTGTGTTCCATTTCATACATCGCTACTATGCATCCAAGCCTTGGACATTTACTGTCCCACGCCAAAGAAAGTAGAGCTTTGAGGGAATGCGGCTCGTTTTGATGCAATCATGGCATCATTCATGCGGTTTTTACTTGCATTCTCAATCACGTAAATGTAAACACAATGTAAATACAAAGTCAGTGTCAACTTCATTCGAATGAGTGATCTTTATTTGATACTGATAATAATCAAGCAAGGGCGGATCATATGAAGCCAATCAAATACCTTCCACTGGCATGTCTCTTTCTAGGGCTAAATCTCGAAGCCCAGATCACCATCACCTCCGATGACATGTATAACCAACCCGGGGAATATTACAGATCCTATGTAAATCAACCTCCGGCTCTGCTGCAGCGTTTTCCGGTCACGGTTGCTGGCAAACTAGGGGAGTCTGGCGGACCGAATTTTTGGGACTTCACCGATGGTCCGACAGATGAGGTCTTTCGATATGATTATGTCGCAAAAGCCACCTCGATTGTTTTCAATGACTTTCCGGAGGCAAGCTTAGCCGAAAGGTCATACAGGGAGAGCAAACCCAACGATGTCAGCTGGATAATGTTTGATGATGCAGAAAATCTGGGACGAAAAGTGTTTGGGTTCTGGATCATCAATGCGCAATTTGATGATCCATCCAATCGCTTCACTCTGCCGATTGTCGATTTCCCGGCAGAAATCAATTACGGAGACACTTGGACCACTACTGCTGAATACCAAAACTCATTATTAGGTATTCCTGCCATCTATAATGAGGTGCAATCCTTTGAGGCTGATGCCTATGGGTTTATCGAACTACCCGAACTGGGTGTGTTCGAATGCTTGAGAATCAATTCATTGAAGGATTTTTCTGTTGCGATTGATTTCAATGGAACGGCTACTTTTACGAATGTTGAACGCCAATTCACGAGGATTTATTATTGGTTAGTTCCAGGAAAAGGTATTGCCGCTCAAATCGTTTCAGAACCAAGTGGCAACCCTGTTGCTGAACAATTTAATCTTGCGAGCATGTTTCAGCGCACTTTTGAGACCAATAAGGAGGAAAAAAATGCAGGTTGTCTGGAAGCCGCTGCAGTCACCGGGCTGGATATTATTCACCAGCCAAATCTTGTACGCCTCAAATGGAATGAGGCTGATTGCGCACAGAATTACCGAGTCCAATTCACTACCTCTGGACTTGGAGCGGAGGATTGGACTGATTTAAGCCCCACGCCCTACACAGACACTTTCTTCATCGACACGAACGTAAACAAAGCTAGGGTCAAAATATATCGCGTGCTCTCTGAAAGAAATTAACGTTTCAAAGGGTGTCTCAGGGAGAGGCCGCAATGCGGCTGGAACCATAGGAAGCACTATGCATACAAAATCAACCATTCATCCTGAATTTGAGCATCGAAATTCGGGACGCGGTGAGGGATTTACTCTCATTGAATTACTGGTGGTCATTGCGGTCATCGCCATTCTGGCCTCCATCCTGCTCCCTGCCCTCTCCGGGGCCAAATCCAAAGCCCGAGAAGTCGCGTGCATGAGTAACGTGAGACAAATAGGTTTGGGAATGACCTTATTCGTGAACGATACGGGGCATTACCCTGTTTACAACCTCGATCCAAGTGCCTCGTTGGAAATGACATACTGGGCAAATGCTTTGGAGTCCTACACGGGAGGCGACTGGACAAACAAACTTTATCGTTGTCCCGACTACAAAGGGTTCACTCTTGAGGGCAATAACGATGGTGCTTTGCTGGGCAGTTATGGATATAACGCCAACGGAACCAAATTCACTCCCAGCCGATATGGTCTGGGAGGAACGCTTGCAAAAATTTTTCTGGAAGATGAATTGGATGACCTTGCGGGGGGTATGCTGAGGATTAAGGAATCCATGGTACGCTCTCCAAGTGAGATGATCGCACTCGGAGATGCTCATTTGGTGTGGACGCCAGCCGGCATGATGGCAGCGTTGTATGGTGACGCATACGCTAAGGAAAATTTCAGTGGAATGGGACTACTGGATATCAACAGTCGATATGGTGTCCAGAGGCCCTCATGGCCCGGAAGTGAAGGCATCAAGGACGCAACCAACCTGAGACATCGGGATCGCTACAACATTTCTTTTACGGATGGACATGTGGAAACGATTCAGAGTCAGACGCTGTTCAAGCAAGATCACGATACCCTGAAGCGCTGGAATAATGACAACGAATCCCACGCAGAGTTCCTTGTGCATCAGGAACAATGAGAGGGTCATCCCCAGTGATACAGAATGTTCGAGATGACCTGGCGCTTTTTTATAAAGCCAGAGGTCTTTGAGTATGAGGTATTGCTGAACCAAGCCTCAGGAAATTAACCTCTGAAGGACCATTCAGAATGCATGTATCAAACCAAGGTGAGTCAAAGAATCCAATGGGATTGCTGCGATTGATGCTTTGACGATCAACGAACCAACATTGCCTCTGCTCTTTCCCAACTTTCCAAGTCATCCACATCCTCCAGAGTTCTCAATTGGAAGCAATTCAATCCCAGCTTTTTAATTCTATCATAGGTTTGCCCCAAAACCTGATCAGTACTCCAGCTGATGTTTGTGAATATTTCCGGCTCAGCATTTCTGAATCCTATCATCCAATATCCACCATCTGCTGCGGGACCTATGACGACTTCTGAGGATAGCAGCGCTTCGATGGCTGTTTCCACATCATAGGATTCAACGTAGGGGCAGTCCGTTCCAAAAATTAAAACGGCATCTGCCTCATCCAGGGCCTGATGCATCGCACGTGCCATCCTCTCCCCAAGGTTCCCTTCCCCTTGGGGTTTCATCGTCCAATGAGACGATTTTAAAAAAGGAGTCATCGCATCGACTGCATTATCCGGAGTAAAGCGAAGTTCGACGTTCTGACTGGCAGACAATTGATTCAAAAAATGGTGAGCCAACAGCTCGTAGGCACGACATGCTTCCTGATTACCCAATGATACCGCAAGACGGGTTTTAACAAACCCTGGCTTGGGAGCTTTGATGAAAACAACGATCTTAACCTTCATGAAACAAAAAACCGCGAACTTTGAGTTGAATCAAAGATCACGGTAAAATTTTTTGGAGGATTGAAGAGAATCAGTCTTTAATTTCAGCGTGATAGAACTCCAACCAATCGTCTAGATTATTGAGGTTCACCGCGTCATACGGGCCACAAGAACCTTCCTCGATGCCATTGGCTGAAAGAATCGACTGACGAGTCGCATCATCATGGATGTAACCGTCGATAGATGCATTCAAGGCGGTAATGGATCCTTGATCTAATTTGGCGCCTGGTTGTTGCCTGATCCAAGCTTCCAACTGCGGATAGGTAGGTTTATCGTTTTTCATATATTCCAGAGTGGACTCTCTGTTGAGCCCCAGGCCATCAAGGACCATTTGATCGTAGCCAGCGCCACAGCCTGGATATCCGTCCGCCAATTTAGCGGCATTTTCGAGAGAAACTTTTTGCCAAAAACGTGGAAGGTGCTGCACTCCCAAAGGGCCGGCCACACTTGAACTTATTGTAGGTACTATTTTACTCATTGCTTTATTGTCTAGGGTCTAATGATTCAGATAGAGATTAAGCAAGCTGATGAAAGTGGGTCAACATGATTCAGTATCCAAAGGCGCCAATTCGAGCTGCACCTTAGATTTAAAGTTAATAAAATGAATATTCAGGGCTGCATTCAGTCAAGAGAATACTAAATTCTTGACGTATCGTATCATCTCGCCATTTTGTGAGTATAAGTCAACCTTTGCTGAACATTTAATTCTATGAAAACAAGACACATCGTCCCCGCAGGCGCATTTTGCCTTCTTCTGGCAGGTCTGATGCCTCAATCCATGGCTGAAAATAACTGGCCACAATGGCGAGGGGTCAACCGTGATGGACACTCCTCAGACACCGGTCTTTTGGATAAATGGCCTGAGAACGGTCCTGAAAAGATCTGGATGTTTAAAAACGCGGGTAAAGGGTATTCCGGACCTGCCATTGTGGGTGGTAAATTCTTTACGATGGGCACCCGTGAAAACAGGACTATCATGCTATGCCTTGATGCAAACACTGGTGAAGAGCAATGGGCGAAAGAAATCGGAGCTGTCCTTGGTAACGCTTGGGGAGACGGACCGCGAGGAACGCCAGCGGTGGATAGTGATAATGTCTACACACTGACCGGCGAAGGAAATTTGTTATGCGTTGCCGCGGTAGATGGTAGCATCCTTTGGGAGACTAAAACATCAGAACTTGGAGGCAGGACGCCAAATTGGGGATATAGTGAATCAGTTCTGATTGATGGACAAAAATTACTTTTCACCCCGGGAGGGGAAGAGGGAACGGTAGCAGCCCTTGATAAATCAACCGGTGAGGTGATCTGGCAAAGCAAACAAATTGAGGATAAAGCACACTACTCATCTATCGTTGCAGCTCAGATAAATGGAGCCAAACAATATGTCCAGCGCACCGAAAAATCAATATTCGGATTGAATCCTGATGATGGTGCTCTGTTGTGGAAAACGGATTTCCCTGGTCGGACAGCTGTGATTCCTACTCCCATTGTCATAGGAAACCGTGTTTATGTGACCGCTGGTTATGGTTCCGGCTGCAAAACAATTGAGATTCAACCCGACAACACGGTCAAGGAACTTTACTCTAACCGTGAGATGAAAAACCATCATGGCGGTGTCGTTCGAATAGGAGGTCAAGTATTTGGTTATTCAGATGGTATAGGCTGGCTTTGCCAAAATTTAAGCGACGGTTCAGAGGTATGGTCGGAACGGAAAGCCTTGGGCAAAGGAGCTATCACTTATGCCGATGGCAAACTGATATGCCTGGACGAAGGGAAAGGTCATGTGGTCATGTTGGCAGCATCGACCGATGGGTACAGGGAACTAAGCAGATTCACCCTCGACCCTCAATCCGAAATCCGAGCATCACGCGGTAAAATCTGGACCCATCCAGTGGTTGTCAATGGCAAGTTGTATCTCAGAGATCAAGATCTGATCTACTGCTACAATATCAAGTAGAATGTAAATTCACTCTTCAAGGAAGAAGATGAAATCCGGCAGCTCATCCGAGTTGCCGGATTTTTTGCTATACCAAGAGCGTTTTCGTGGATTCGTCTAGCAGGACCGCATTTGCCTGTCTTCATTGGAGCTGCATCTGCCGGATGAGTATTTCTATGCTATTCGAAATTTATGTATGCTGATTGTTCTTCTTCTAATTTTTATGGTAAGCGATGAGATTAAGAAGAAATAATAAAATAACGATGCAGTCAGTCTAATGCTGCAGAGTAGAGGGGAGGAGCTGATATAAGGAAGGAAGGCCGGTGGGGTCGTTTTTAGAACAGAGGACCTTGGCCGGCTTATGGAAGAGAAAGTATTGTTTGAGTCTGGGACGCAGTGTCTGACCCTCAACAGAGACGGAGTCAATGTTGGGATCAATGGAGTCACCAATCTGAGCCACTTTGGATTGATTGAGAAGGACTTTGCCTTCACCAATCAATATTTCGGCGGCACGACGCGAGCAAATACCGGACTGGGCAATAAATTTCTGTAGCCTCAGCCGCATTTCTCAGAATGTGTTAAGCATCTGGTTTGGTCTTTTGAAGACCAGTGACCCGATCACCTTCGTTCCAAAGGCCGCGTTTTTTAAGCAACTCAACTCTTTCAAAACGTTTGAGCACGCTGCGTTTAGCTGCCATTCCGCTGGGACCTCTTAAACTAGGATGTTGTGACATAATATGAACTTAGTTTGGATTAAAAAAAAGCCGAACCCTTGAGTTCGGCTTTGGAAATAAATTTGGCGGCAACCTACTCTCACACAGGCTCTACCTGCACTACCATCGGCAATGCTGCGTTTGACGTCCGAGTTCGGGATGGGATCGGGTCGGACCACAGCTTTATGGCCACCAAAAAAACCGTTGAGAATCATGTTCTCTGAAAACTACATATAGGAAAAACCAAGACCTACATTCGCTTTGAAAATCGCTTTACCACCGAAGTGGAAAAAAGCGATCAAGCCGAACGACCGATTAGTATCAGTCCGCTAAATATGTTGCCACACTTACACGCCTGACCTATCAACCAGGTAGTCTACCTGGGGTCTTCAGGGAAACCTTATCTTGGGAAGAGCTTGGCACTTAGATGCTTTCAGCGCTTATCTCGTCCGCACATGGCTACGCAGCGCTGCTCCTGACGGAACAACTGCCACACCAGAAGTGCGTCATTCCCGGTCCTCTCGTACTGAGGAATGAACCCCTCAAGTTTCCTACGCCCACGGTGGATAAGGACCGAACTGTCTCACGACGTTCTGAACCCAGCTCGCGTGCCACTTTAATCGGCGAACAGCCGAACCCTTGGGACCTTCTCCAGCCCCAGGATGT
>OLHY01000541.1_pt1 | contig 11665 bp, 10 predicted proteins | sample 1609411 | NCBI WGS metagenome assembly OLHY01 (sample SAMN05416817, study PRJEB24817) | seawater metagenome | isolation source: Sea water | place: Canada:Atlantic | collected 2013-07
CAGGGCGGGTGCCGAACAGCAGCGTGAAAATCGCCATCAGGGTGGCCACCACCAGGGCGATGTCCGGCGACGGCGCCACCTGGGGGCCCACCACATGCTCGAAGGACAGGGTCACCGCCTTAAGCTGCAAGGCGATGTAGGGCAGCACGCCGACCACCGCCACCAGGGTCACCAGCACCGCCAGCTGCCGGGACTTGCCGTAGCGGGCGGCCATGAAGTCGGCGATCGAGGTGATGTGGTGCTGCTTGCCCACCGACACCAGCTTATAAATCAGCTCGCCGCCCAGCAGCATGGTGAGGATCGGGCCCAGGTAGATGGGCAGGTAGGTCCAGCCGTTGCCGCTGGCCTCGCCCACGGCGCCGTAAAAGGTCCAGGAGGTGCAATACACCCCCAGGCCCAGGCTGTAGGTCCAGGCGTTATTGACCACCCGCAGGCCGCGCCGCTCGGCGCGATCCCCCCACCAGGCGATGACGAACAGCACCATCACATACAGCAGGGCGAACACACCCAACTGCCAGAGACTAAACAAGAGGACGCCTCCGTCCGACCACTAGGGCTTTACCACTGAAACAGCACCGCCACGAAACGCAACACCACCGCCAGAATCATCACCAGCAAGCCGGCGCGCTGGATCTTGAACTCGGTGACCGACAGCGCCATGCCCCGGCGCCAGAAGCGCAGCACCCCGCCCCAGTCGCCGGTGCGGCGGATATACTGACCGTAGGCCACCAGCACCAGCAGCAGGCCCAGCGCCAACAGCGCCCCTTGCAGGTATTGCATTGTTATTCTCCGTTTATGATTCGCTCTTCAGCTTCAAGTACATCAAGGCGGCGGTGGTGGCGTCGCCGCGGGCGCTGTGCCGACCGATCACCGGCACCCCCAGCTCGCCGGCGACACGCTCGAAACGCAGGTCCGGCAGCGATTCCGGATTGCGATAATGGTGCCGCCGCCGATACAGGTCGGACAACTCGATCACCGGGTTGGGCAGGTCGAACCCCAGGGAGGCGCGCAGATAGCGGTTGATAATCCCCAGATCGAAATCCAGACACCAGCCCACCAGCGGCCGGTTGCCGATAAAGTCGAGCAGGTGGCGCAGGCCCTCTTCCACCGGCACGCCGTCGTGCAAGTCCACACCGCGCAGACCGTGAATGCAAATCGACTCGCCGTTCAAACTGGCCGGCCGCGCCATGCGCAGGTCCAGCGCCGCGCCCGCCTGGACCCGGCCGGCGCTGACCGGCACCGCCGCCACCGAGACCAGTTCGGCGGTGCGGGTGTTCAGCCCGGTGGTTTCGCAATCCAGCGCCATCACTTCATCGCCGGGCGGCGCCGCGAACAAATGACCATAGGGGCCCTTGCCGTGGCGCCGCCGTTGCACAAGACGCTTCAACATCGTTAATACTCCAGATGAAAACGCCGGGTCAGGCGCTTCTTGAACTCATTGACCACCTGCAGGGACTCCCTGAGCAGGTCTCTTTCCAACGGCGACAGCGCCTGTATCAGCAGTTGGTTGTTGCGGCCCTCTTCGTCGTTGCCCTCCAGACGGGCCAGCTGCTGCTTGAGCCGCAGCTCCGCGAACAGCGCCATGGACTCGCCCAGTTCCTCGGCGAAGCCGGTCTCCATATGCCCCGCCTCCACCAGCCTGTCGAGCCGGCCGAAGGTGCCGGTCTCACCGACGCGGTGCTGCAAAGACATGGCGCGCACCCCGTGCACCACCGGAAACAGGCCGCCCTTTTTGATATCGATGCCCTGCTGGGGCTTCTTCAGGGCGCCGAACCAGTTCAGCGGGGTGGAGAACTTCAACAGCGGCCGGGCAAAGCGCGACAGGATCAGATCGTTGTTGCTGCACACCCGGAACAGGTCCCGCCGCAGCTCATCGACCAGCTCGGTGCGCCCCGCCGCCGGGTGCGCGTCGAGCAGAATCGCCAGGTTCATCATCGAGGCGTCGTCGCCCTGCTTGGCCCAGCGGCCGATGCGTGCCTTCCAGTCGGTGGCGCTGCCCACCCACTCCGGGTTGGACACCATGATGTTGCCCGGACAACGGGGGTAACCGAGGCGCAGCAGGGTTTCGGTGAAGCGCTGCATGTGCGCGTCGCGCTCCGGCCAGTTCTCCGGGTCGTCGACGATCAGGGCGTTGTCCTGGTCGGTCTTGAGGATCTGCTCGCCCCGCCCTTCGCTGCCCAGCACCAGCAGGCAACCGTGCTCCTGATGGCTCTCCGGCACCACGAACTGGAACGCCTTGCTGATGATGCGGCCGTTCAGTGCCGCCAGCAGGTCCATGGCGAAGCGCATCTTGACGCCCTGCGCCATCAGCGCCTGAATCAGTTCCGGCAGACGGGCGCTGGCCATCGCCAGCGCCTCCAGGTTGTCCGCCTTCTCCACCTCCAGCCCCACCACGTAGGAGCGGCTGGAGAAGAAACTCAGCACATCGGTGAGCTCCACCACGCCCACCGGACGGCGGCCGTCCATGACCACCACCCGCTGCACCTCGTGGCGGGTCATGCTGACCAGGGCGGCGAACAGAAACTGGTCCGGCGGCACCGTCACCAGCTCGAAACTGGCCAGCGCCAGAGCCCGGGACTCCGGGGTCAGGCCGTCGTTGACCAGCCCGCGCAGCAGGTCGGTTTTGGTGATCACACCGACATGGCCGTCGCGCTCCATCAGCAGGCTGTCGGCGTTGTGCTCGTTAAGCGCGGCCACCGCCTGGGCGATGGTGCCGCCGCTGTCGAGTATCAAAGGCTGGCGCATGCATTGATGCACCTTGGCGAGCATAAAGCCCGCCATGGTCACCCCGCCCTCGCGCCGCTCGGCAAGAAGCTGGTTCTTGCTGGCGAGGCGCTGGCGGAAGTAATCGTCGAATTCTTTCTGATCCTGGCACAACGACTGGAACAGGTCGGCCGGTATCAGATAACACAGAGTTTCTTCTTCGGTAATAAACCGGTAACGGCTGCGACCGTTAAGCACGCTGAGCGCGCCGAACAGATCACCGGCACTGTAGACACCAAGCCGTCCCGCCTCCGCGGGAAGGGTCGGGTCCAGTTCCAGAACCGCGCCTTTGTGAACCAGATAAACAAACTGCGCCGGATGGCGCGCTTCGATAATCACCGTACCGGCTTCGAAGTACGCCATTTCCATGGCGTTCTCGAGACGGTGGCGGTGTTCCTCGTCCAGCAATGAAAACGGTAGTTGGGTAAAGTCCACGTCGATCATGGCCAGGTCCTGAACGGAGATCGGGGCCGCGCGGATACGCGGCCCCGATATTCAGCTTACTCCGTTTGTAGTAGCGCCGTTAGTGGGCGGAAGCCCCGCCGGCGCCACGCGGTACGCGGATGTCTTCAACGATATGCTGGATGTGCTCCGGCGGCGGCGCGGTCACACGGGATACCGCGAACGCGACGATAAAGTTGAGGACCATACCGACGGTACCGATGCCCTCCGGTGATACCCCGAACAGCCAGTTCTCGGCGCTGTTCAGCTCCGGCGACACGAACTTGAAGTACACGATGTAGGAGAAGGTGAAGGCCAGGCCTACCGCCATACCCGCGATCGCGCCCTCTTTGTTCATGCGCTTGTAGAAGATGCCCATCAGAATCACCGGGAAGAAGCTGGCCGCGGCGAGACCGAAGGCGAACGCCACCACCTGCGCCACGAAGCCCGGTGGATTGATACCGAAGTAACCGGCGATCAGGATCGCCACCACCGCGGCCAGACGCGCCGCCAGCAGCTCCTGTTTCTCGGAAATATCCGGTTTGAGCGTTTTCTTCAGCAAGTCATGGGACACCGCCGACGAGATCACCAGCAACAGGCCGGCCGCCGTCGACAGTGCCGCGGCCACGCCACCGGCGGCCACCAGTGCGATCACCCAGGCCGGTAGGTTGCCGATCTCCGGGTTCGCCAGCACGATGATGTCACGGTCGATATACACTTCCGCATCGTTATCGGTGACTTCGTTGGTGACCACGCGCTGACCGTGGGAGCCGGTCACTTCGTCGCGGTCGCCGGCGAAGGTCGGCGTGCCCTTGAAGGCGGCGCCGGCGGACATCTGTACCCGGCCGTCGTCGTTCTTATCCACCCAGCCGATCAAACCGGAGTTTTCCCAGTTATAGAACCAGCCCGGCAGCTCTTCGTACTCGGTCTGGTGCACGGTTTCGATCAGGTTGGTACGGGCGAAGGCGCCGACCGCCGGAGCGGTGGTGTACAGCAGGGCGATAAACAGCAGCGCCCAGCCGGCACTGATACGCGCATCACGGACCGTGGGTACGGTGAAGAAACGCACGATAACGTGGGGCAGACCGGCGGTACCGCACATCAGCGCGGCGGCGATGAAGAACACATCGATGGTGGACTTCTGACCTTCGGTATAAGCGTCGAAGCCGAGATCCTGAACAATGCCGTCCAGTCGCTCGAGCAGGTAGACACCGGTGTCGTTACCGGCGGCGTCCAGCACCGTGGCGCCGAAGCCGGTCTGCGGCAGCACATGGCCGGTCATCAGAATGGACAGGAACACCGCCGGTACCAGGAAGGCGAAAATCAGCACGCAGTACTGGGCAACCTGGGTGTAGGTAATCCCCTTCATGCCGCCGAGGACGGCGTAGAAGAACACAATCGCCATGCCGATCACCACGCCCATGTTCACGTCCACTTCCAGGAAGCGGGCGAACACGATACCCACGCCGCGCATCTGGCCGGCCACATAGGTAAAGGAGATAAAGATCACGCAGATCACCGCGACGGTACGCGCCACGTTGGAATAGTAACGATCACCGATGAAGTCCGGCACGGTGAACTTGCCGAATTTTCTCAGGTAGGGCGCCAGCAGCATCGCCAGCAACACATAGCCGCCGGTCCACCCCATCAGATACACCGAGGCGTCGTAACCGGAGAAGGCGATGATACCCGCCATGGAAATAAACGATGCCGCGGACATCCAGTCCGCCGCGGTGGCCGCGCCGTTGGCGATCGGTGATACACCGCCGCCGGCGACGTAGAAGTCTTTCGTGGATGACGCCCGCGACCAGATCGCGATGCCGATATAGAGCGCGAACGAGCCACCGACGAAAAGATACGTTAGTAGTTGAACATCCATCTCTTGGTCCTCTTTGTTATTTTCGCGGCGCTCACTCTTCGTGGACGTCGAATTTTCGGTCGAGCTTGTTCATGGTGAAGGCGTACATCCAGATCAACACCAGGAACACATAGATCGAGCCCTGCTGGGCGAACCAGAAACCCAGTTTGAAACCGAAGAACTGAATGTTATTGAGTGCATCCACGAACAGGATGCCGCAGCCGTAGGACACTACGAACCAGATGATGAGATAGGTGAAGATGAGCTTGAGATTAGCGGCCCAGTAGGCACGGGCGTTTTCTTCTCTCATTTGTTTACCCCTTTGCGCACTGACAAACACGGGACCCGCGTTGACACGGGCCAGCTGGCTCAAGAGTAAACAAAGGTGTGTTCAGCCACAGTATGACTTTAGTCGAAGGGCCTGGAGCGGGTTCAGCGGACGTAAAGCGCGCGCATCAGCCAGTCGTTCAGCGACACCACCGCGCCGCCCTTGTGCAGGGCTTCGATAAAACTGTCCTGAAGATCGCACAGATCGCCGTTGAGAAATTCCGGCTGCAGCACCCCCCCGTGGGAGACCTGCACGTCTTCCCAGCCGAAACGCCCGGCGACTTCTTCCACCAGTTTAAAGTCGTGGACGCTGTAACGGGGACGACGGCAAAACACAATCAGAACGTAGCGTTCCCCGGCTTCGTATTCCGGTTCCATGGCTCTGGTCGCCTCACCCTCGGCGAAAAAAGCGTGTACCTCGTACATGTTCCGCTCTCCTGCAAAACCCTGTTCACATAACCGCCTTTTAAGGGATAGCACGGACCATGCCGGTGTCGTGATCGAAAAAAGGTTAAAGGCCCCCCTAAAAAAATGAAAACATGCGGCGGGGGACGCCGAGGGTATGGCGGAGAAGCGCTCAGCGCGGGGCTTACAGCGGCGGCCGCTTGCCCGGAACCGGGCGCCAAACCGGGCTCCGAGAGGGCTGAAACAGGCCTCGAAAGGGCCTTTGGAAAGGCAGGTTTCGGCCTAAAAAGATACAACCTGGCCGTCGTTGTTTCCCCCTGACTCGCGCTCCAGAATGGCGCGCAGATCCGCCAGCCGCGTCTCGCGCTTCACCGACTCCATCAGCGGCCCCGCTTGCGGCCAGCGCCGGCGGCTGTAGCTGAGCCATTGCTTGACCCGGCCACACAGCTGCGCCTCACTGCCGGTGCCGACAATGTCGGCGCCGAAATCACGCAGGACCGCCAGTACTTCCGGCCAGCCCGCGGGTTCGCCGCCGGCCACCTCCCGGGTCAGTAGCGGGTTGGCGACCGCGCCGCGCCCCAGCATCAAATCCTGGCAACCGCTCTCCGCCTGGCAGCGGCGGGCGTCCTCGAGGGTCCATATTTCGCCGTTGGCGATCACCGGCAGAGTGACCCGCTCACGGATGGCGCCGATCCGGTCCCAATAGGCCGGTGGCCGGTAACCCTGCCGCTTGGTGCGGCCGTGCACGGTGAGCCAGGCGGCGCCGGCCTCCTGCACGCCCAGAGCGTTATCCAGCGCCAGATCCATGTGCTCGTTGCCGAGCCGCATTTTCACCGACACCGGTATGTGGGCGGGCACCGCCGCGCGCACCGCCCGGGTCACCGCGTGCACCCGCTCCGGCTCATCCAGCAGGATGGCGCCGCCGCCATGGCGGTTGACGATCTTCGCCGGGCAACCGAAATTGAGGTCGATGGCCGGCGCCCCCAGTGCCACCGCCTGGGCGGCGTTGTCCGCCATGCTCACCGGGTCCGAGCCCAGCAACTGCAGATGCACCGGGGTGCCGGAACGGGTGCGGGCGCCATCGCGCAGCTCCGGGCACCAGCGGTAGAAGACACGGGGCGGCAACAGCTCGCCGCTGACGCGCACGAACTCGCTGACACACCAGTCGTAGGTGCCGACATCGGTGAGGGCCCGGCGCACCCAGAAGTCCGCCAGACCCTCCATGGGGGCGAGGATCCGTTTCATGGGCGCGGATTCTAGCACCCATGGGCCGCTCAGGTGTTAAGGATCACCCCGCCGTTGACGTGCAGGGTCTGGCCGCTGACGTAGGAGCTGTCGGCGCTCGCCAGATAGACATAAGCCGGCGCCACCTCACACGGCTGCCCGGCCCGGTTCATCGGCACCTGCCCGCCGAACTTGGCGACCTTCTCTTCATCGAAACTGGCCGGAATCAGCGGCGTCCAGATCGGCCCGGGGGCTACCGCGTTAACGCGGATGCCCTTGCTGATCAGCGCGGTCGCGAACGAACGCACCAGCGCCTGTACCGCGCCTTTGGTGGCGGTGTAGTCGAGCAGCGTGGGGTTGCCTTTGAACGCATTGATCGAGGACGTGGAGATAATCGTGTCGCCCTCGTGCAGGTGCGGCAGCGCCGCCTTGGTGAGATAGAAATGGCTGAACACATTGGTGCGGAAGGTGCGTTCGAGCTGGTCGTTTTCCAGTTCGGTGATCTCCTTCCAATCGTATTGTTCCGCCGCGTTATTCACGACGATATTAATATCGCCCAGGTCATTGAGGGTACGGGCGACAGTCTCATGGCAGAACGTGGGATCGCCGACATCGCCACGAATCAACACGCAACGGCGGCCTTCCGCTTCGACCAGATCAGCGGTCTCCCGTGCGTCGGTTTCCTCTTCCAGGTAGACCAGCGCGCAATCCGCGCCCTCGCGGGCGAAATGCAGCGCCACCGCGCGCCCGATACCGCTGTCGCCGCCGGTGATCAATGCCACCTTCCCGAGAAGCTTATCGGAGCCGCGATATTCATCACGTATGTACTGCGGCTCCGGCGTCATCCGGTGTTCGTCGCCCGGCTGCTCGTCTTGATGCTGGGGAGGGAAATGTGATCTGTCGCTCATGGCTGCTCTCCTTGCAGAGTGAGTCGGCCTGCGTCCAGCGGCCGGGAATGGCTTTCAACATGGATCAGCATAGGAGAGGGCCGCTCAAAACGGCCAGCGTCGGGTCGTAAAATCATGGTAAGTCGGGGGAAGGGACGAGCGGCGAGACCGAAACGGAGCGGCGAAAGAGCCCCGCCGGCTCCGCAAGCGAAACGCCATAGATTAAGGAGATCAGAGGAAGAAGCCGCTTGCGACGACCCGGCGGGCATTTCACTATAGGACGGCGCCCGGCGAGGCGGAAGGGCGTGTTTAGACCCTTTTGGAATCAACCGGAACTGCTCATTACGGCACCACCCGTTGTGAGCACTCACACACCTCCAGAGTCAGGAGTTGCGCCGATGACCACCTACGAAGGCGGCTGTTTGTGCGGCCAGGTCCGCTACCGGATCAGCGGCCCGTTTCACCAGTTCCACCTGTGTCATTGCTCGCGCTGCCAGCGCTTCAGCGGCACCGCCCACGCCGCCAATCTGATCGCCGCGGCGGACGCGCTGGAATGGCTCAAAGGCGAGGACCAGGTACGCCGTTTCGATCTGCCCGGGGCGAAAAGCTTCGCCCGGGCGTTCTGCACGCAGTGCGGCAGCATGGTGCCCCATGAGAAACGCGATGGCAGCGGCGTGATCGTGCCCGCCGGCGGACTGGACCAAACCCCGGACCTGGCCCCCAACGATCACATCTTCTATGCCGACCGGGCCGGTTGGTACGACACCGGCCTGGGCGCGAAGAAGTACGACGGGCCGCCCGGCGCCTGAAGCCAGGGCCGGCGGCCGCCCCAATTGACCCCCCGGCGGTGCTGAAGTATGTTGCGCCGGCCATCCCACGAGGTCACCCGAGGTTATCGCACACATGGCCAAAAAGACCCCGCAACTGGAACAATCCCTGGACAGCCTGGAAGCCCTTGTGGAACGCATGGAGTCCGGCGAGCTGACCCTGGAAGAATCCCTGCAGGCGTTCGAACAGGGCGTCAAACTGACCCGCGAGTGCCAGCAGGCGCTCAGCCAGGCGGAGCAGAAGGTGCGCATCCTGCTGGAGCAGGACCCGCAAGCCGAGCCGGTGCCTTTCGAAGGCCGCGATGACCAGTAACCTCAACGCCCTGGACCCGCTCAACGCCACCGTGCGCGCGCGGCTCGACCAGGCGCTGCGCGACCATCTGCCGGACCCCGCGGCCAGCGACGCCCCGCGCCTCGCCGAAGCGATGCGCTACGCGGCCCTGGCCGGCGGCAAGCGGATCCGCCCGATGCTGGTGTACGCCGCCTGCCGGCTCGCCGGCGGCAGCCTGGAACAGGCCGACGTGCCGGCGGTGGCGGTGGAGCTGATCCACGCCTATTCCCTGGTCCACGACGACCTGCCGGCGATGGACGACGACGATCTGCGCCGGGGCCAGCCCACCTGCCACCGCGCCTTCGACGAAGCCACCGCGATCCTCGCCGGGGACACCCTGCACACCTTCGCCTTCGAGCTGCTCAGCCGCGCCGGCGACTACCCGGACGGCGCCCGCGTCGGCATGGTGCGCGCGCTCACCCAGGCCGCCGGCGGCGCCGGCATGGCCGCCGGGCAGATGCAGGACATGGCCGCCCATGGCCAGCTGCAGGACGTGGCCGCCCTGGAACGCATGCATTACCTGAAAACCGGCCGCCTGATCACCGCCAGCCTGACCCTGGGCTACCTGGCCGCCGGCCGCCCGGACGCCGAGCTGGCGCGCAACCTGACCGCCTACGGCGACGCCATCGGCCTGGCGTTCCAGATCCAGGACGACATCCTCGACGTGACCATGGACACCGAACAGCTCGGCAAACCCAGCAAGTCCGACGAGAAGCACGGCAAAAGCACCTTCCCGGCCCTGCTCGGCCTGCAGGCCAGCCGCGAGCGCGCCCAGGCCCTGTGCCGGCAGGCCCGCGCCGCCCTCGCCGGCTACGGCGACGCCGCCGGCCCGCTGCAACAATTGGCGGACTACATCGTGCAGCGGTCTCACTAGATCACTGACGACGGGCCCCAAGGATCGTTATAATGCCCTCCCCTTGCCAAGCCGACGCCGACTGATTCAGGCTCCCAATCAATGCAAAAGACGTTTACCGACATTCCGCTGACCCGCCCCCACACGCCGTTGCTGGACCGCATAGGCGCGCCGGCGGACCTGCGGCGACTGCCCGAAACGGACCTTGAGCAGATGGTGGACGAACTGCGCGCCTACCTGCTCTACGCCGTGGGTCGCGCCGGCGGGCACTTCGGCGCCGGCCTCGGCGTGGTGGAACTGACCGTGGCCCTGCACTATCTGTTCGACACCCCCTACGACCGGCTGGTCTGGGACGTGGGCCACCAGTGCTACCCGCATAAGATTCTCACCGGCCGCCGCGACGAGATTCTCACCGTGCGGCAGCAGCACGGCCTGTCCGGCTTCCCGAAACGCACCGAGTCGGAATTCGACACCTTCGGGGTGGGCCACTCGTCCACCTCGATCAGCGCCGCGCTGGGCATGGCCCTGGGCGCCGAGCAGGCCGGCGACAAACGCCGCACCGTGGCGGTGATCGGCGACGGCGCCATGACCGCCGGTCAGGCCTTCGAGGCGATGAGCCACGCCGCCCATACCCGCGCCAACCTGCTGGTGATTCTCAACGACAACACCATGTCGATCGGCCATAACGTGGGCGGGCTGGCCAACTACTTCGCGCGCATCTGGTCGTCCAAGACCTACATCGCCCTGCGCGAAGGCGGCAAGAAAGTGCTCTCCGCCATGCCGGCGGCCTGGGACTTCGTGCGCCGCACCGAAGAAAGCATGAAGAACATGGTCAGCCCGGACATGCTGTTCGAGGCGATCGGCTTCAACTACATCGGCCCCATCGACGGCCACGACATCGACGAGCTGACCGCCACCCTGGAGACCATGCGCGACCTGGAAGGGCCGCAACTGCTGCACGTCTACACCACCAAGGGCAAGGGCTTCGGCCCGGCGGAAGCGGACCCGGTGGGCTACCACGCGATCAACAAGATCGAGCCCAAGGCGAAAGTGGAAGTGGCCAAGCCGGCCAAACCGAAGAGCCCCAAGTACCAGGAAGTGTTCGGCCAGTGGCTGTGCGACCTGGCCAAGCAGGACCCGCGCCTGATCGGCATCACCCCGGCCATGTGCGAAGGCTCCGGCATGGTGGATTTCGCGCGCCGTTTCCCGGAGCGCTACCACGACGTGGCGATCTGCGAGCAGCACGCCCTGACGCTGGCCGGCGGCATGGCCTGCGAAGGCCGCAAACCGGTGGTGGCGATCTACTCCACCTTCCTGCAGCGCGCCTACGACCAGCTGATCCATGACGTGGCGCTGCAGGACCTGGATGTGACCTTCGGCATCGACCGGGCCGGCCTGGTGGGCGAGGACGGCGCCACCCACGGCGGCGTGTTCGATCTCGCCTACCTGCGCACCGTGCCGAACATGATCGTGGCGGCGCCGTCGGACGAGAACGAGTGCCGGCAGCTGCTCTACACCGCCTGGCTGCACGAGGGCCCGGCGGCGGTGCGCTACCCGCGCGGCACCGGCCCCGGCGCCAAAATCGAAGACACCATGACCGCCCTGCCGGTGGGCGAAAGCCGCACGCTACGCCAGGGCAAGGGCGACGTCGCCCTGCTCGCCTTCGGCGCGCTGGTGCCGGCGGCCCTGGAGGCCGCCGAGAAACTCGACGCCACGGTGATCGATATGCGCTGGGTGAAGCCCCTGGAC
>OLHY01000545.1_pt1 | contig 11639 bp, 13 predicted proteins | sample 1609411 | NCBI WGS metagenome assembly OLHY01 (sample SAMN05416817, study PRJEB24817) | seawater metagenome | isolation source: Sea water | place: Canada:Atlantic | collected 2013-07
AGATTGCCTCTTGTCTCGTGGGCTCGGAGATGTGTATAAGAGACAGCTTTTATTCAGAGTTATTAATTCCATCTTCTTGTGAACTTGATATATTAGATTTGATGTAGTTTATAAAGAAGTTTTTAGCATTATCGTTTTCAAGTATAAATTTTTCCATTTTAGATGCGCCTTGGATTTGTAAAGGTATATCAACTTTTGATTCTTTAGCTAAATTAACAAACTCTTCATCGAAAGATAGCCAAGCTCCTTTTTTTATTACCAAATCCCACATTAAAAGAAAATCAAAAATTTCCTTTTCAATCCAGTTTGATGTTCCTTTTTTTCTTCCGTACTTAATAGGGTATTTAATTATTGAATTGGTTTTTTCGTTAGGAGACTTTTTGATAACTATTTTTGCGAGGTGACCTGTATATGGATTTTTATATTCATCATATGTAGAGCTTGGATCTTCTAATATTAAATCACTTTTATATCTAGGCTCAAATTCTATAATCCAATTAGCGAAATGAAGCAAAGCGTTGCCTCCTGTAGCTGTTGTCTGCCTGATGGGCGCTTTACTGTATGGGTCAAGTTTAATATCTGCTCTAACTTGAGATATGAAAATAGCTATATGCCCTCTTTTTTGTAAAGCAGTAGAAATTCTTTTCATTAAGTTAGCAGCAACTACGGCTCCTCCTGCTACTTTTTGAGAATCTTCAAATGATTTAACTAAATCACATTTCCTAATTAAACCGTCAACAGAATCTAATATGAAAAAGTATTTATTTTTTTCTTGATTTTTGCCAACAAGTTCTCTCATGGCGTCAAATACTGTTTCATGAATATTGGATTCAAGAACAAAACATGTCCCTTCCACCCAATCTTCTGCAGAATAAACAAATTTCACTCCTGACCTTACTACCATATTGGGGCTAAGTCTACCTTCCGCTTTTATGTAAAAACCTTTTCTGTTTTGCCCTTCAATTTCCAAAAAGTTTTTCATGAATTGCAAGGCACAACTTGTTTTGCCTCCTTCGTTCATACCGCAAAACCTATGCAATCCTGTACCTAGACCTCCATCTAGCTTGTAATCAAATATTAAACTTCCACTTGGCACTATATAAGATATAGTCTCTTCGAAATTATAATGAGATTCTTTATTGTTTTTTAAGAAACTGCTTAATTGGTTTTGAGACGTTAATATTGATTTTTCTTTATCTTCGTTTTTTACTTTTTTTCTCATTTAAAAAATCTTTGATTGTTTTAGGTGATTTTGTTATTTTAAGGTCTTTTCCTGACTTGCGCTTATTTATCGTATGGTTAACTTTTTGAATTGGGTTTGTGACTAAAAATTTATTATATCTTTCCTGAATAGAAAAGACATCTTCTCCTGCATAAAGCGTAAGAGAATTAACTTTATCTACTTTTAGTTTATCCCAAAACTCTGAATGAGGGTACTTTTTAAGTAAAGAGTTCAGTATTTTAAACTCCCTAGCCCAAAAGCTAGGGGGAACTTTTGAGGGGATATGAACGAGTTTTAATAGCAATTGCCTTTTATTCATATAGGTAATACTACACAAATAAAAGGCGATTGTCAAGTGCTATTAAGTTATTTTACTCGTTTGATGGAGAAAATGTAGGACTTTGTAATCCGGGATTTTTTAAAGCTTCTTTTTCGTTTTCTGATTTTAGTTTTTCATCAATTTTTAGACCTTCTTCAGTAAGATCAATGTTTATGTTTCCTGATTCTGGAGCAGGCTTTTCTATGAATACTGCTGTTGGTTCAGCTTTTATTTCAGTCATTTCAGCTAAGCTTTTAAGCTGTTTTTCACCTTCTTCTGTTAATGAGCCTTTCTTTTCGTATCTCTTCAAGATCCCAACTTTTAAACCAGTAGGTAATTTTTTTTGATCTTCAGTTAATTCGCCAGAACCTTCAATTAACATTGTCTTATTTTTTTCGTATGACATGGCGCACATATATTTAGCATCTGAAGAGTTCATGCCTGCTGTATCAACAAAAGCAGCGTCATCCATAGCACACTCCTTTACATACATGGAGTATATTTCTTTTTCGTCATCTTGCATTTCATTAGAAATGGAAATGTTAGTGATTAAATTTTTATTATCTATATTAAAATTGGATTTCATAGTCTTTTGTAAATTAATTATGGTTTTTTGTATTTAATGCTCCATTTGGTTTTGATTCCTTCTCTTGGGCTATTAGCAATAGCTTCTAAAGGTTGTAACTGGTCAATGGTTTTTTTCAATGTGTCGCCTTTTTTATATGTTGGGCCGTCATTAATAACTTCGTAAATAGCTATTTTGCCCATATCGTCACTTAAATTTAAAACGTCTCTTACTATACCTTCGCTGCCGTAATGTTTGCATTCAGGGTTAACGTTAATAACTCTCATGCCTTTAGCTAATTGAGTTTGATCTTCCATTTCAACTTCGCCTCCTTCTGAGGAATATTCAACATAAGAATGCACAGAGGCTAGATAATCTTCTATAATAGTAATTTTACTTTGAACCCAAGGCTCTAATTTTGAAGCTAAATTAGGTTGACTTCTCATTTTCTCTAATAAATCTTTAGAAAAATCTGAAATAAAAGCTAATTGACCTAAAGCCATTCTGTAGGCATCTTCAATATTATCTGAATCGTCAGCTTCAATTTCTTCATTTATTTCTTCCGCTTCAGTTAAATAGGGTGAAACTTTAAGTAAATCTTTTTCTTCCCAATAAGTGAAACCATCCCATTGATGAATTACATCGTCAATACTGCCTTTAGATAAAAGTTCTGTAACAGATTTTTTGCTTTCCCACATTTTGCAACTCCAATACCTAGCTTTCCATCTAGGACCCGGATTAGTGTCGCATTTATGACGAGATCTAAAATTTTTACGGCGTTTCGGATCATCCCTCTTAATTTCCATGTTTGGATCTCCGAAATTAACTTTTACAATGTTACCTTTTTCGTTTTTAACATAAACGCTAAATTTTTTAGGACCTTTTGGTGTCCTAAAAGGTTTATTCAAAGTTTTTTTATCTTTAGCGCCTTTTATTTGGCTACTTAAATTGATTGATATATTCATTTTATTCCAGATCTTCGTAATCTAACTCTAATTCACTATTATTTACACCAAAACGTTTTAAGTCAGAAATAGCTTCATTTAAGTCTGACTCTTCGAAATCATCAAAGAAAAAAATATCTACAATTTTATCTTGCATTTTTTAATTTTTAGCTATATCTTGATCGGCTTTTCGATAAGCTTTTTTAACTTTGCCACCTCTTACCATTTTTAAAAACATATTTACTCTTGCCATAGCCCATTGCGCCCTACTTTTTCCGGGCCTGTGACTTGAACTAAAGGCTCCAAGCCCTCTTCTGTAAACTTTCTTAAGTTGACCTAATGTAACTTTTTTAGAATACTTATTATTATGTTCTTTAACTTTGTTTTTTAAAGCATTTGTGACTTTTTCGCTAAATGTTATTGCTGCTTCTGATACTTTTTGTTTATCATCTTTTTTATTTAAGTTTTTTTCAGCTTTCTCTTTAGCATCAGGGCTTGTTCCTGCAGATCCGGGTTTATTGGTTTTTGACCCTTTTTTTCTTTCTTCTGGTTTTGCTGGAGTTTGAGCGGAGCTTTTTGGTCCTTGCTTTTTATTTGCGTTAGATATTCCTAATTTTTCTTTAGAAGCAGAAGGAAACGCCTGTACAAATTTTTCACCTTTATTTTTTACAAAATCATAAAGTTTTTTGAGAAATGTGTCGTAGCTCATTGTTAATTTGGATCTGCCGAAGTTAGATATAGCATCTGATATATCTGCAGGGGTAACGATTGGAAAAGATCGAGTGTCAGGAAATAAAAAATCACTGTCTTTTAAATCTTTTCGCTTTATACCGTCAAAAGTTTTTTGAGCTTCTATTATTTTTTTTGAAAAATCTAATAAAACATTAAACATTACTTATATATTACACTTCAACGTTTAATAAGGAAAAAAAAACCACCCATAAGGGCGGTTTTTCTTTAGTAGATAAACTTAATGACAATCTGAATTACTCTAACAGTAATGATGAGCTGAATTAAGCTTTATCTTTATCTAATTGGGCAAGCCCCTCCTTCACACTCTAATCCTTCTAGGGTTCCTCCTGTTATATTAAATCCAGATAATTGTTTTACTTTAGATTTAATTTTTTCGTATTCTTTTTCATCAATTTCTTGATAAGGAGCTTGTTTAAATCCATGTTCTTGCCTTAATAAAAAGGAAACACTTTTGATTCCTGATTTATAATTAACTTTTAACCACTCTTTAAGTTCTTCTAGTTCTTCTGGAGAATAGTAAGCAGTAACGCTAACCGCATTATCGCTCCAAACATTTTGAAGAGTTCTTACCATTTCGAGCTGTTTTATAACTCCCATTTCAGAAGCTAAAACAGCTCCATCTGGCGTTTCGCAAGGAAAATAAACAACAACAGTATCTCTGTTTTCAGAACCATCGAAATTAAACAAGAATTCAGTTTTGTATCCTAAATCTTTACAAATCTGAACTAATCCATCGCTACTGCTCATTCTTACTGTTCTTAAATAATGTTTTGAATAAGCAGGGTGTACGCCGGGAGTGGAGCCGCCTAATAAACTTAATGTTCCAGAAGGCTTAACGGTTGTAAGTTTAATACTTTCTGGCCAACCTCGCTCTTTGCTCCATTTCTTATCAAGCTTTCTTAACTCTTCGTAACATTTGTCTAGCCATTTAACTTTATCAAGAGCTTGGCATATTCCTGTTACCCCTAGCCCTAAGCGCATATTTTTATGAACAATAGCGTTCGTTTCTTCATGTAAAAAAGGTAAAGAAGCTATAGCTTTTTGAGTTTTATAAAGTAGTTTAGCGCATTCATTTAATTCTTGTTGCGATTCAATATTGTTTAAATATAATTCACAAAGATTGCAACATTCATAATCTGAAAGGCTAATCTCTCCGCAAGGGTTTGTTCCTACTACATTATCTGTTTTTGTAGGGTAAAGTTCTGAATCTTTCATTAAACCATCTTTTAATCTACCATATTTTCTAGAAAGAGGTAGATTGAAGAAACCGTATGGTTCACCGTTTGCGATTCCGCTTTTTTTATTTATTTCATAGCCGTTTTTCCAAAACTCTTCCATTAAGTGAGAATAATCATCAACATAAAGCGTGTTATTACTCATTGCCCTCCAATTAGGGACGTTAGTTGTTCCCCAATTTTTAGCTCTTAGATAGAGTATATCGTCAGGGTCACCTAATGCGATTTCTGCCGAACGCCTAACATTACCAGCAACTACAACACTACCTATAATGTTACAAATATCTAATACATCTATAGATCTAAGTTTTTTGCCTTCTCTTTCTTCGAATATTGAGCAAATTTTTTCTATCCCGTCTACTAAAATAGAAGGACCGCTAGCTTTTCCACCAAATCCTTCAATTTTTTCACCAGCACCACGAATAAGGATCGTGCTATATGAGAAGCTTTTTCCTGTCGTAAAATATGCATCCAATAAATGTTCGAGAAGTTTTACCCATCCTTCTCTAGCATCCGGCACAATAAAGTCTGCATCTTTCGTAGGTTTATGAGTGATGCGAACGTCTCGCTTAATTCTGGGTAATTCGTGAACATCTTCTCTTCTTATGCTATACCCTACTCCTCCACCTAACATTAAATTTTCAAAAAGAAAAAGAAAAGCTTTAGGCTCTTTCATGCTAGCAAACCAGCAATTTAGTAAAGAATTAGCGCCAAACCTGTCTACAGTTGATGTTCCTAACTGCCACAGCATCCTACCAGCGAAATTGCATTTCAAGTTAAAAACTAAATCATAAATTCTTTCTGCTTCTTTCTTTGTGTAACCAGCACCTATTTTCTGAGCACCTTCTACGCATCTAGCTACTGTTTCATGCCATTCTTCTGTATTGCCGTCTTCTTTTAATCTTGCATATGTTCTTTTGTAGACTATATACCCTAGCCCATTGAAGCCCCATTTAGGCTGTTTGTTTTTGTATTTTTCGAGAAATTCATTTGAAAGGATGCTGGTTTTTTCACTCATTGTAATTTTAATTATACACTATTTTTCAAAGTTATCTACATCAAATCTTACCATTTTAGAGACTAGTTTGTCAAATGATATTTTCGGTTGCCAGTTTAATTCTTTTCTGGCGGGAGTAGAGTCTCCTAATAGTAACTCTACTTCTGCGGGTCTGTAAAATTTTTCATTTATTTTGACTAAACCAGATGATTGAACTGTATTATGTATAACATAGTCGTGAGTTAAAGAAAATTCTTCTTTTACTCTTTTGCCGTGCCATACTCCGTTTATGTTAACAGTCTCAAAAGCTTTTTCGATAAATTCTCTAATAGAATGTGTTTCATTGCTGGATAAGATATATTCTTTAGGTTCATCTTGATTAAGCATTTTCCAGACACCATCTATAAAATCTTCACTATCGCTCCAATCTCTTTTAGCGTCAAGATTGCCGAGTTCAATAGGTTTAAAAGGTAAATTATTTTTAATTGAATGGTATATTCTAGCTACACCTTTAGAAATTTTTCTTGTTACAAATTCTTCTCCGCGTTTAGTGCCTTCATGATTAAATAATAATCCGTGAACTGCATATAAATCATATGAATCTCTGTAGACTTTAATAAGATGTCTAGCAGCAGCTTTGCTTGCTCCGTATGGACTTCTAGGGCGTATAGGGTGATTAATATCTTGTGGGGTAGTTTCAACATCACCAAATTCTTCGCTAGAACCTGCACTATAAAATCTACATTTAGGTTGGAATCTTCGGATAGCTTCTAAGCATCTTGCTACTCCTGTAGCATTTGTGTCAAAAGTTTGTAATGGTAAATCCCAACTACAAGCCACAAAAGATTGTGCAGCGAAGTTAATAAAATAATCTGGTTGAATATCTCTAACTAAAGTATCAATACTTACACTATCCGATAAATCTCCATAAATAATTTGGAAATTTTTATTATCCATGAAATTTTTACAGTTTACGAAATTTGGATTTGAAGTTCTTCTTATCATTCCAAATATTTTTGCATCTGTATTAGCTAACAAGTATTCCACCATATTAGCGCCATCTTGACCTAAAATTCCTGTGACTAGAACTTTCATATTTTTATTTTATCTTGATTTTGAAGATACCAATTATATGTGTTTTTAATACCTTCTTCTAGTTTTATTTCGCAATTAAAACCTAAATTATTTAATTTAGACGAATCCATCCATTTCCTAAGTGTGCCATCAGGCTTAGATAAATCGAATTTTATTTCTCCGTTAAAGTCTATGATTTTAGATATTAAAAAAGCTAAATCACAAATAGATATTTCTTCTCCGCTTCCTATGTTTATGTGAGAAATATTTTGATCATAAATATCTTTAGCTTCTAGTTTATCTATGGCGAAAAAACAAGCTTTAGTCATATCATCAACGTGCATAAACTCTCTTTTTGCTTTTCCAGTGCCCCACACTTTTACGAATGGCTTTTTGTTTACCTTTGCTAAATGAAATTTATGAATAAGTCCGGGTAGAACATGAGAGTTATCTGGATGAAAATTATCATTAGGCCCGTAAAGGTTTGTTGGCATTGCAGAAATAAAATTGCATCCATACTGTTTATAGTAACTTTCGCACATTTTTATACCAGCTATTTTAGCTATAGCATAAGGTTCGTTTGTGTATTCTAAAGGAGACGTAAGTAAATATTCTTCTTTTAAAGGTTGTTGAGCAAATTTAGGATATATGCAAGAACTTCCTAAGAATAATAATTTTTTGACTCCAGTTAAATAAGATGAGTGTATTATGTTATTTTGTATTTGTAGATTTTCATATATGAAATCTGCTCTATACAGATTGTTAGAATGAATACCTCCAACTTTAGCAGCGCAATCAATAACTAAATCAAATTTATTGTTTTTGAAATAATCCAAGACAGCTTTTTGGTCTAGCAAGTTTAAATCTTTTCGAGAAGCGAAATGAATAGTTAATTGCCTTTTTTTAGCTTGTTTTAATATGGATGATCCAACCATACCATTATGTCCAGCTATAAATATTTTCATACCGTAAGTCCTACTTTTCGTTTGGTTGAAGCTTGATACTCTTTTACATAATTTGAACATTCTAGCAGAGAGTCGTGAGTTCCTGCATCAAGCCATATAACATCATCTTTGAGTTTAACCACGTTTAAATCATTATTTTCTAAATAAATTTTGTTTATGTCTGTTATTTCAAGTTCGCCTCTTAGTGAGGGTTTTATTTGTTTGGCGTAATCAATAACATTTTCATCGTAAAAATATACTCCGGGTACCGCGTATTTACTTTTAGGGTTTACAGGTTTCTCCTCTATAGAAAGAACTTTATCTTTACTGAATTCAACAACGCCGTATTGTGTTGGATCATTAACTTTTTTAGCATAAATTGTGGCTCCAGAGTTTAATGGTTTGGGTAGATAACCATTTAGAAAAGTATCCCCCAAAACTAACATAACCTTATGGTTTTTTATAAACTTTTCACTTAACAAAAAACTTTCAGCTATTCCATTAGGTTTATCTTGTTGGATGACGGTTAACGAAACTACACTTTTTAATACTTTTTTTAATTTTTTAAAACCATCTATGTATTCGGGAGATGTAATTAAGCAGATGTCTTTTATATTATTTTTTACTAAAATATCTAGAGAATAGTATATCATTGGTTTATCGTAGATAGGAAGAAGATGCTTATTAGTAATTAAAGTAGATGGGTAAAGTCTACTTCCACTGCCTCCTGCTAAAATAATACCTTTCATTTATAAAATCTCCTTAGTTGCTTTTTTTATAATCATCGACCATTAGTTTTAAAAATTCATCCATGTTTGTATATTTAGGCTTCCATCCTATTTTAGATTGAATTTTAGAGCTGTCTATTCTATACCTAATATCATGACCTTTTCGATCTTCTACAAAATTAATAGAAGAATCGTCTGATCCCCAAAGGTTTACAACTTTTCTTACTAAATCGATATTTGATCGCTCGTATCCTGATCCTATATTATAGATCTCACCGAAACAACCTTTTTGAGAAACTTCCCATACAGCTTCACAATGATCTAAAACATTAATCCATTCTCTAGTATTTTTTCCGTCTCCGTAAACAGGAATTTTTTTATTATTTTTTAAACTATTGAGTATAGTAGGTATGAACTTTTCTTTGTATTGGTTAGCTCCATAATTATTGCAGCATCTTGTTACCATGACTTTAGCGTCAAATGTTCTAAAATAAGATAATGCTAATAAATCAGCAGAAGCTTTTGAGGATGAATAAACGGAACTAGGTTTTAGTAAATCTTCCTCTGTAGAAGGTGGAGAATATGTAGATAAAGATCCATAAACTTCATCAGTTGATACGATAAGTATAGGTTTATCGTATTTTTTTGCATACTCAAGCATATTAAACGTTCCAGTAATATTCGAATGAATGAAAGGATATGGTCCTGAAATAGAATTATCTACATGAGATTCTGCAGCAAAATGATATATGTAATCTATTTCAGTCTCGCGGTTTTTTAAAAGTTCGAAAACATTGTTAACATCTCCTTCTATTAATTCGTATCTTTCTTTGTATTGTTTGCATACATTTTTATTTGCACAATAAGAAATTTTATCTATGTTGATAATTTTTATTTTAGGATTATCAAGCATTACTTCCATAAAAGCGCTGCCTATAAATCCGCAGCCTCCTGTAACTAAAATTTTCATATTCCGATTATTCTATTAAATTCGTCAATATTTTCAATATAATCTTTTCTTTCGTAGTCTGTAGAGCAAAATACTAAAGCTATTTCGTTGCCGGTTAAATACTTTTGGCGACCCCATACTAATTTGTCTATAACAGCTGATTCTCCACTTCTGAGTACAAAGTTTTTTTCTATTTTTCCATTAAATAATGTCATTTCGATTTGACCGCTTAAACATGTAAATAATTGACAAGTTTCATAATGGGCGTGTTCTCCTCTTACGGACCCTTTAGGAACGTCAGATATAATAAAACATCTTTTGCTTTTAAATGGAATAGATTTAAGGTCAATCGGAATAAGAGAGCCTCCTCTTTCATCTGTGTATGATTTTAATTTCATTTAATTATCGATAAAGCATGTTTTAAGTATGCTTCTTATTTTTTTTGATTTCATCAACTATTAGTTTGGCATCGTTAAGTGTCATGTTTTCATGCATTGGTATAGACATAGTAACTTTAGATTTTCGTTCCGAAAGGGGTAGGTTCCAATGTTGTTTTTTACTGTATAAAGAATGAGTATGGAGGTTTTTGTAATGTATGCCGCAAATTATTCCAAGCTCTTTTAAATGTTTTATGAATTTATCTCTTTCTGAAATATCAATTGTATACAAATGGTTACTGTCGTTATTTAATCCTAGATAATTGTTGTAATAATTTCTTATTTTAGAAATCTTAGATGTTTTGCTGTTATAGTTTGTGAAATTTTTTAGAATGATGTCGGCTTGCATTGTGCTCATGTACATTTTATAACCAACAAATTTCATTTCTCTTTCCCAGTTGTTTAATGCATACCCCATACCGTTTAATGACATTTCTTTAAAATAATCAATTTTACTTTTATCGTTAGAAACTATTATTCCTCCGTCACAACCAGAAAGAGGTTTAGTAGGATAAAAGCTGAAAATCATTAAATCATCATCAGAACATTCTTTAGAAAATTGATTTTGCTCTAATTTTTGAGCTGAATCAATAATTTTATAATCCCCGAAGTTAGCAAGCATATAAGAATTGCCAACCCAATTCACATTATCTACAAACGTATAATCATTTCCAGAATTAATGATTGAATTAATTACAACTGGAGGAAGAATGCTTGGAACTTCTATTGTTGTTTTTTTATTTAATAATGATAAGAATATGCTGTTAGATGCGCTATCTAAAGCTGCAGCGTGTTTAGCTCCTACAAATTTACTGATTTCATTCTCTAACTCAGTAACATGTTTTCCGTGGAGCAGATTATTGTAATCTGATGTTTGTAGTGTATTGTTTGGTACATTAAATAAATTAATCATTTTATTTAAGTTTTATATAGCAGATCCATGTGTAATCAAATTTTTCCTCCCAGAAAACTGAATATTCATGCTTTGATGTTTCTTTTAACAATGCGTCTGGGGTTGGGTAATTTTCATCCCAAGAGTCTCCCCATCTAGTTAAATCTGGTTTAAAAATAGGAGGCAATTCTTGATAGTTCTCAATGTTTTTCTCTAAAAAATTATAATCTTCTTCCTTATGTGGATGTGTTTCTTTATAACCATCTTTATCTATGCAGTAATTACGTTTGCTTAGTATTTTTTTGGGCGTATAACAATCACCTTGTTGATAAGGATAATTATCTTCAACTATAATATTTTTAAAACCTAATTCTAAACATTTTTTAATTCTAGGTAAACAGTCTTGGTGATCATCAAAGAAAACTAAAGTTTCGTTTTTGTTTAGAGAAGACCAATCTGTATCTAAAAAATCAGTTTTTTGGTATTCAGCTTTCGAGCTTGTGTAATTTCTAAAATGAGGGCTAGGGTCTATAGCTGTCTCTTATACACATCTGACGCTGCCGACGAGCGATCTAGTGTA
>OLHY01000551.1_pt1 | contig 11554 bp, 11 predicted proteins | sample 1609411 | NCBI WGS metagenome assembly OLHY01 (sample SAMN05416817, study PRJEB24817) | seawater metagenome | isolation source: Sea water | place: Canada:Atlantic | collected 2013-07
TTCTAAAGCAGATGCTACATATTTAAGATACCCAGGGGGGCCTTCTCCAGAACCTATATTATCTACAAAAGTAGGGCTTAACCGTTTTGTATGGGACATGAGATACCAAAGCTTACCAGGAATACCAACTGCCTATATAGAAGGGTCTTTTAGAGGTCATAAAGCAATGCCAGAGAGTTATACAGCTACCTTAAAACAAAAAAACAACTCTTCTAAGGTTACTTTTAGCATACTACCAAACCCATTGTATGACATTACCAAGAAAGAGTATCTAGAAATACATGATTTTAAAACCAGTACCGAGGCCAATCTTAAAGACATGCACACACGGGTTCAAAAATTAAAAAAAGTACAACATCAAATAGCACAAATTTTAAAAGAGTTGCCTAAAGAAGAAAAATACAGCAGTCTAAAAACCAAAGGGAATGCTATTGTTAAACAACTTATATCTTGGGATGAAGATATGGTACAGCGCAAGTCTAAAGCTTATGATGATGTAGAGAATTTTCCAAATAAATTTACTGCAGAATATATTTTTCTTATGAACCAAAATGATAGCAGTTTACCCAAGCTAAACCAAGCATCTAAAAATAGACTTGTAGAACTTAACAACCAATGGAAAGTGCTCAGAAGCATTTCTGATGAACTACTAAATACAGTAATTCCTGCCTACAATACCTTGTTATGGGAACATGGCATTGGGGCTCTTAAAATAAAATAAGTAATGAGTTTTTACAAAAGAATATAATAAGCGGTTATAGACAATATATGTATTGTCTATAACCGCTCTATTTATCAAACACAGGGTAAACTACCCAACAAGAACTGATTTATTTTCTAAAAAATTATGCCATGTATTACTACTTTTAGCCTGCTTAAAAATATCTGACAGTAATACAAAAGCTACACAAAACCCTCAACTATATCCCACCACGTTAGTACTAGGTATTTATACCTATTTTTCTAAAATAGATGAGTATGAGCATTGTTTTCTGCTCATTTTTCTTATTTTTAGCCTGCTATAAAAAACAGACATCCCTAAGTCTAAAAAACACTTGGAGTCTCTTGATGGCAATAAAAAAAAAGGATGTATCATCAAAAAAACCAAATTATACTGCTTTTTATTCAATCTCAACTTTTTTGGTAATAATTAAAATAGATGACAGAACTTTTAGCATATTTTAATGGAAAAATTACTATTTCTGACAAGATTAAAGAGAAACTGAATGAAATTATTATAGAAAAAAAATTAGTGAAAGGAGAAAAGATTCTCTTGGATAATTCTATAAAAAAAGAACATATTTTTGTCACAAATGGCTGTTTGCGTTCTTTTTATAAAACAGAAGACGGAAAAGAACACACCATACAGTTCGCAATTAAAAACTGGTGGATAAGTGATTATATGACCCTTTACACGAACAACACATCGGTTGTTTCTATAGAAAGTGTTACCCAATCTAAAGTTTTAATAATAGAAAAAAAAAGTATAGAAATATTACATAAAATGTATCCAGAATTTGAGACCTTACAGCGTAAAAATTTTGAAAAACGTATTGCAGCACTTCAATATAGAATTTTAAGCTTGCTAACTCTTTCTGCAGAAAAAAAATACAATCAATTCATGAAGGATTATGCAGAATTTGAAAAGATCATCCCAAATTATCAAATAGCTTCATATTTAGGCATAACTCCGCAGAGTTTAAGCAGAATAAGAAAAAAAAGAATTAAAAATTAATTTATTAACATAGGTTCATTTTAATCTTTCGGTTAAAACTTATTTTTGCAGCAAATTAAATATAATAATGAGTTTTTTAGAGATTTTGAATAAACGTTATGCCACCAAAGCAATGAATGGTGAGGTAGTGTCGCAACAAAAAATAGACAACATTTTAGAAGCCATTAGACTAGCTCCATCATCTAGCGGATTACAACCCTTTGAGGTTTTTGTAATTACAGATAATGAAACAAAATCTACCATCAAAGAAATTGCTTGGAATCAATCTCCAGTAACAGATTGTTCTCATTTATTGGTATTTGCAGCTTGGGATCATTATACAGAAGATAGAATTAATCATATGTTTGATTTAACAAATGAAATTAGAGGATTTAAAAATGAAGGGTGGGAAAACTATCGTCAAATGCTATTATCTTCATACCCACAAAAAAATTCAGAAGAAAATTTTGAACATGCAGCACGTCAAACATATATAGCATTTATGGCAGCTATAACACAAGCAGCTTATGAAGGCTTAGACAGCACACCTATGGAAGGTTTTGATGCAGATTCATTAGATAAAATATTAGGCCTACGTGAAAAAGGGTTGCGAAGTACCCTTTTATTACCAATAGGTTATAAAAATGCAACAAAAGACTGGTTGGTAAACCTTGTAAAGGTTAGAAAACCTATGAAAGAATTAGTAACTTTTATTAAATAAAAATAAAAAATGATGAAAAAAATATTGATTGGATTAGCAGGAATCATACTACTTGCTTTTATTGCGTTCTATATCGCAACTAAACCTACAGAAACCAAAGAAGGAACCTATATTCCTTCTCCATTAGCGTTAAAATTAGCGACCTCTCCAACTACAGATTTTGACAATACCATCTACAAAAACCCGTATACTGGAAATAAAAAAATATTAATGGTTTCTACAGAAGAAAGAAACATGACAATGGCTAACGGAAAAAAATTCTCGACAGGAAATCATCCGGTTGAAATGCTTCTTCCTATTCTGCATTTAAAAAATGCAGGTTTTGATGTAGATGTTGTAACCCCTACCGGGAAACCAGTTGCCATAGAAATGTGGGCAATGCCAGAAGACGATGAAAACGTTAAAAAAATATATGCTGAGTTTAAAAATAAATTAGAAAAACCAGGAAGTTTAGCTAATTTCGTTACAAATTCATTAAAAGATAGTACAGATTATGCCGCAATATTTTTCCCTGGTGGCCATGGTGCTATGCTTGGTTTACCAGAAAATAGAGATGTTAGTAAATTAATAAATTGGTCTTATAACAACGATTTGTTTATGCTTGCAATTTGTCATGGCCCAGCTGCATTATTAGCTGCAAGTATAGACGCAAACAACGAAGATTTTATTTACAAAGGATATAATATTGCCGCATTTCCAGACGCTGTAGATGCGCAAGGACCAATGATTGGGTATACCCCAGGAAAAATGCCTTGGATATACGGTGAGAAATTAAATAAATTAGGTGTTACTATTATTAATGAAGGAGCTGATGATACGGTAAAAATAGACAGAAAATTAATTACAGGCGCTAGCCCATTAGCAGCCAATAATTTTGGGAAATTAGCCGCTACCGAACTGCTTAAAGAAATGAAAAAATAAGTGGTAGAGCAGGTAACATGTATTTAATAATATAATTTCAGAATAAAAAAACATTATTGTTACCTACTTGTATAGTTTATTGCTTTTTGTAGGCAAGCGAAAATATTTTCTATCTTGCCTACGCTAAGCTATACTGGTTTTGTTTTGTATTTGATAAATTGCGTGCTTAAAATTAGCAACAAGCCATACATAAAAAAGTTGCCACCCAACCTTACCCTCTCACGTTACACTAGGTATTTATACTTATTTTTCTAAAATAGATGAGTATGAGCGCTGTTTTCTACTCATTTTCCTTATTTTTAGACTGCTAAAAAGAATAAAGACCCCTAAGTCTATGATAAAAAAATTCTAGGAGTCTCAAAAATTTAAGAAAATAACAAAAGTTGTGTTATCAGGAAATTTAAACCTAATAACACAAACAATGCTTCTTTTAATAGGAAGTTGTAAAACATTATGAAAAGTAAAATATCACTAATAGCATTTTTTATCTTAATAACATCTTGTTCTATTCAATATAAGACAAGTGAAAGTTTTAAAATGAATTTCAATGATGTAGACAATTTTTGGAAAGTTTATGATAAGACAAACTTGGAGAATAGTGATGATGAAAGGATTAAGATTATTGAGGAAGAATATTTTGGACAAGCAAGTAATGGATTAAAAATCTTGATTAAAGTAGACAAATTGACTCCAAGTAGTTTTAATAACTTTATTAAAGACACTCTCTTTTTTAATTCCATCAGGGAGACTACTTTGAAAATTAAAGAAGATTCTTCTAAAATTCGGAATCATATTAAATCTGTTGAAAAACTATATCCTAAAGCTAGGTTTTCCGATGTTTATTTTGTTATTGGTCAGAATTTTCATGGCGGTACTGTTAGAAATGGTAAGATGATTATAGAAGTTCAAAAAAATGCTAAAACTGAAAAAACTAAATCGGAAATCATTTATAATAATGGGTTTAAAGGAATGAATGATTACAATTCATTAATTCCGTTAGTGATTCACGAACAAATACACATTCTTCAGAAGAAAGGAAATTCAAATGAATTACTCTCTGCAGCAATATCAGAAGGAGGTGCAGATTTTGTTATGTTTTTAGTAACAAATCAATTTCCTTCATTTATAAGAACAACTTATGAATATGGAGAGAAAAATGAATTTAAATTATGGAAGAAATTTCAACAGGATTTAGAGAAAGATTACAATTCTATTAGAAAAGACTGGTTTTACAATTATAGGCGAAAAGACATTCATCCCGATTTAGGCTATTTTATAGGATTTAAAATCTGCGAGAAGTTTTACAACGAGTCTACTAACAAAAAGGAAGCACTAGAATTTTTATTGAATATTGCTAATAGTAAGGAATTGTTGGAAAAATCAAAATACAATGGAGGTAAGTAACGTTTTACAACAATATGTATAAGTAATAGCGGTTTAAGCGACAAAACGAAAGTATGAACATAAAATAAAAGTTTGTGTAAAACCGAAAGGATTGTGAGTAGAAACCCGCTACTACTCATACACAAAACGTTATCAGTAATAATACAACAACTAAAAAATGAAATCATTTAAGAAAGTACTTCTACTATTATTATCAATAGTTTTAATTTTTGTGATCTATCTAGTTTTTAATACTCTAAACTTTAAGACAAAGCAACTAAATCCTGATCTGATTGCAGTTCTTAAAGTTAACTCATCTTCAAAAGAGAATTTCTCTAAGGCTATAAAAATAAAAACAATATCTCCTGAGAACAAAATAGATTTTGACTCGATTCAATTCCAACACTTTTCAGATTTTTTAAAAAACACTTATCCATTAGCAGATTCTCTTCTAGAAAAGAAAACGTTTAATTCATATAGTTTTCTATACAAATGGATGGGTTCAGATCTAACTCTTAAACCAATTATTTTAATGGCACATCTAGATGTTGTTCCTGTTATTCAAGAAAATCGAGCAAATTGGAAACACGATCCGTTTGGTGGAGAAATAATAAATGATACTATTTGGGGACGAGGAGTTATAGATCATAAAGTTGGTGTTATTGGCATTATGGAATCTTTAGAGCTTTTATTAAAGGATGAATTTCTACCAAAACGCAGTATTTATATTGCTTTTGGACATGATGAAGAAATAGGTGGTGTAAATGGTGCTATCAAAATTGCTCAACATTTGAAAGAAGAAAATATTGAAGCAGAATTTGTTTTAGATGAAGGAGGAAGTATTGTGCAAAAATTAATTCCAGGTATTCAAAAAGACGTTGCTCTTATAGGGATTGCAGAAAAAGGCTTTGTTTCTTTAGAATTATCAGTAAGCATAGAAGGTGGTCATTCATCAATGCCAGAGAGAGAAACGGCAATAGATGTACTCTCTAATGCTATAGTTAAACTTAAACAAAACCCTTTTCCAGCTTTAATTTCACCATCAATTGAAAATTTTATAGATAATCTAGGTCCAGAAATGCCATTTGCAAATAAATTAGTATTTGCAAATAAATCAATTTTTAAGTCTTTGATTACTGGCATATATGAAGAATCTGCTTCAGGCAATGCACTTGTAAGAACAACTACCTCGCCCACTATATTTAATAGTGGAGTTAAGGATAATATTATTCCGCTAGTAGCAAGTGCTGTCATAAATTTCAGAATTATTCCTGGAGAAACAATTACTACTGTTACAAATCGCGTCATTAATATTATAAATGATAAACGCATTACAATTAAAAAAGGTTCGTTTCTTTCCGAACCATCAAAAGTGTCGAGTACAAGTTCCTTTGGCTATAAAACACTTAATAAAACTATTTTAGAAATTTACCCAACTGCACTTGTTGCACCATACTTATTAGTAGGGGCAACAGATTCGAGACATTTCAATGCTATTTCTGATAATATTTATAGGTTTTCTGCGATCAAACTAAATAAGGAAAATATAAAATCTTTTCATGGATTGAACGAACGATTACCAATTAGTGATTTTGAAAATTCTATTCGCTTTTATCATCAATTAATAAAAAATAGTACTTCTAAATAAAATACTCATAACAACATCTATAAAAAATAGCAACTAAAGTGTAAAACAAAAGTATATACATAAAATAATAAGTCTGTGATAATCCAAAAAAAGAAGTTACTTTGATTCGTTAATTTTCATGTACAATACCGTTACCATTCATTTTGACCCTTTATCAAAAATATAATTTGATTAAAAAAAAGTTTACCCCTATGTCTATTAGCAAGCCTATTGAACCAAATAAAAGAATCGAAATTATAGATATTCTTCGTGGATTTGCACTACTCGGAATTATTTTTATGAATATGAGTTTTTTTAGCGGTTACATCTTTATGCCCTTTGAAGAGCTGAAACAGATATCTAACTTTGGGTTAGATAATAAATTATATAATTTATTAGAAATTACAGTCACAGGTAAATTTTACACTATATTTTCAATTTTATTTGCTGTTGGTTTTTATATACAATTCAACAAAAACAGAGATAGAACTGTTGATTTTTTAAAAACATATCGGAGAAGATTGTTCATTTTATTTATCATTGGGATTCTACATACTTTATTTTGGTATGGAGATATATTACTTACATATTCTATTTATGGTTTTATTCTTATTATATTTCGTAATGTAAAACCAACAAAACTTCTTCGATGGTCACTCTTTTTTCTGTTTGCACCACTTTTATTAGATTTTGCTCTTTTACCATTTACTGAAACTCTGCTGGCTCTAAATCCTGCAAGCACAAATCAGACACCAATTGCTCGCATTTCCTATCCGGATATGTTAAATGAAGATGTTATTAATATTTTTAGAGCGGGTTCTGTTAGTGAAATATTCAAGTTAAATATTCATAATTTTATATGGAAGCAATTAAGCTACATACCATCGGGAGGCTATTTAAAATTCCTTGGTATTTTTCTTTTAGGTTACTATTTAGCCTCAGTAGACTTCTTTAAAAAAACACCAAAATCTACAAAACTTATATTAACTATTTTAATTAGTGGTATAATAATTACTATTTCTTCAAAACTTTTAGGAGGCAATGCATATGAGGTGCCTACTCTTCAAAACATTCGTTATAAATTCTTATCAATGGTTGGTCAACTGCTGATGAGTATTTCTTATATCATGGTAATAATCAAAATTGCCCAGACTTCAATTGGTAAAAGAGTATTGAAATATTTGATGCCTTTGGGAAGAACGGCCTTGACTAATTATATTATACAAACAGTTTTAATGATTGTCATTTTTTACAATTTCGGATTTAGTCTGTTTGGGAAAATAGGGTTAATACCAACGTTCATTATTGCTATAATAATTGTAGTGATACAATTAATTTTGAGTAATATTTGGTTGAAATACTATCGATTTGGACCCCTTGAATGGGTTTGGAGAAGCTTAACTTATAAAAAACGGATGAAAATTCGCCATTAAAATATATAACCAAATTGAATTGATAAATTTAATAAAAAACAAACTTAAGAAGTATATAAAAAAATAGGACAAGATTGTGAAAAGCATAAAGTTTCGTGCGAATAATTAGCTATCTTTAAATTTGATAAATCTGAACTCGCTTGCCTTGCTGATTCGCACTCGGCTCAATTAATTTAGTAAAAGGAAGATGTTCGTAGGTTTCGCCGCTTCAAGCCGCACGCTTCGCCACGCCTAACTTTTCATATACTAATCGTTGGCAAACATAAAATAAAGCTCAACACATTTAAGATTAAAATAAAAAAAATTAATATGAAAAAAATAATTTTATTTTTAGCAGTAGTATTATTTACTACGATTGCTAATGCCCAGGAATACAAAGAATATTATGACAATGGAAACCTTAAAGTTATTGGTAACTATGATGTTAATAAAAAACAAACAGGAGTATGGAAATACTACCATGAAAATGGGCAGTTAGGTATCGTTGGTTATTATAAAAAGGGAAAAGAAACAGGAGAGCTGAAAGAATATTACGAAAACGGTCAGATAAAGGAGATTGGAAATTATAAAGACGGTTATGATACAGGTGAATGGAAAAATTATTTTAAAAATGGTCAATTATATTCAGTTGAGATGTACGAAAATGGAAAGAAACATGGAGAGTGCAGATACTATATAAAAAGTGGTCAATTAGAATTTATTTTTAACTATAAAGATGGGCGTAAACATGGTAAAATTAGAGAATTTCATTCAAATGGGCAGTTGTTATCAGTAGAATACTTTGAAGATGACTATGGTGTAAACATGAATAGTTGGAAATATTATGACGAAAATGGAATTGAACAAAATTAACGTTTGCCAACAAACCATATACAAAACCGTTGTATAAATTATATAAAAACACGTGAACAGATTAATAACCTTCGCATTAATTGTCTTAATTTTTTCCTGTCGACATGAGAGAGTTACTGATAATATTACTTTTAAAAATGAAACAAAAACAAATCTTAACTCAAAAAATGAGGTAAGTTCAAGACAAATAGAACTTAACCAAATTAAGCAACCAAATAAAACTGTATTTAGAAATTTAAAAATTGACACCACAAAACTGTTTGGACTTTGGTCACAAGACCCTACGGCTATATTTGCTGATTTTAATTTAACTTCTACGTCTTTTAATATTGTAGAATATGAAGGAAAAGAAAAAGAACCTTATATTTTAGACAAAAACAAAATCACTGTATTTTATCAAGACAAGCCCCATATAGGAGTTATTACTCTGAATAAATATGACACATTGAAGATTAAATGGACTAGCACAGGATTAGAAACTGTATATATCAAAATCAAAAGATAAAAAATAGTGATAAACTAAAAATTAGTACATTTTAAACTGCCACGTTTCATAAATATAATACTAGCAAACCCAAACCACCATACCCAACCAAGTTACACTAGGTATTTACACTTATTTTTATAAAATAGGTGAATATTAGCACTGTTTTCTACTCATTTTTCTTACATTTAGACTGCTAAAAAGAATAAAGACCCCTGAGTCTACTATAAAAAAATTCTAGGAGTCTCAAAAATTTAACAAAATAACAAAAGTTGTGTTATTAGGGAATTTAAACCTGTTAACGCAAATCATGCTTCTTTTAATAGGAGGTTAGCTAACAGCACAAACTAAAACCAGAATACCTGTTATAGAATTATAAAAGTTAAAACACCGCAATTATATACCTTTAAAATAAATATAAAATGGACACAAAAAAAATAGTTAGTAGATTTAATAAGAAAGCAAATGAATGGTTAGTTGATCTAAGATTATTGGATGAAGAGGTAATTCAAATAAAGCCAACAGAAAAATCGTGGTCTCTTGCAGAAGTATATGACCATGTAATGAGAGTATCTAGAAGTTAATATGGAAGTATTTAATTTAAAAAACGATAAAGTAGAAGATGAAATATTAGAAAGGTATATTGTAATTTAAAAAAAAACACAATGAGTAAAAAAAGTTTAATAATAGATGAAATTGAAACTCCATCATCACTAAAAGAAAAGTATGATAGTTCTGAAAAATTAAAGAGTGATTTATATTTAACTCGAGAAAAGTGGAAAGACATTAAATTGGATTCCGATAAAATTAATAAAAATCGTTCGGGTTTTAATGAAAACCCAAAAGCAATGGGATTAGCTTTTTTGATGACTCTTCTTGTTTTTGCGATTATTTTCGGGTTCCTTAGTGATACTCCTTGGGTAGTTTTTATTCCAGTTTCACTTCTAATATGGTCAACTTACAAGTTTGTTGATATATATAATACCCACATCAACATCGACAGTAAAATTAAACTTAATAACAACATAAGAGTTGGTCTATTTAAAAAGATTGAAGAATTTGAAAAAGGTTTGGAAATTCTCGAACAAGAAATCAACTTAGAAGAATTGAAATATCTTACAAATTTGGTTCAAAATATTAAATCACATTTGGATTCTGATAACGATAATACAATCGATATTATACAACATGATAATGAATTCATGAAGATTCTAAAATCTAATCAAAAAATTGTTTTGGAATTTGAGAAATCTGAAAACAGAGATTTTACGAAACAATTTGTGAAACTTTCAAGTTTTTTGGTAGAGAAAGAAAGTAATCTTCAAAAAATTTATTTAAGGGTTTCAGATATAAACCAATTAGAGTTTTTTGAAAATTTTAAAGAAAACCTTCTTAATCAAATACATTTTTACAATGTATTGAGAATAAATTCCCTTCAAATGTTATCTTCCTTTGTAGATGATGATAGAATTACCTTTTATGTAATATATGAGAAGTTTGATAAGTTGGGTGTTTGGAATACAAATTTCGAGAATCAATTGTTATCTAAAATAGATTTACTTAATTCAAATATTAATAGATTGATTTCAGAATTTAATAATATGAGGGATTCTATAGACAATTCTATAAGTGAGTTAATTTCAATTACGGAGGAAAATACTTCTTCTCTCTCCAAGAAGTTAGGGGAAATTGGTTCTAAACTTGATACGAGTAATATATTAAATACAATTAACACATATCAGAACTATAAAACGAATAAGAGATTGAGATAGATCTACCTAATCATAAACTGTATGATTATTTTGAGAAAGAAGATGTTCGAGAAAAGATGATTCGTATGTTTATTTCAAGACCTGAATTATTAAATCAATTAAGAGGATAATGGATACAACTTTATTAAAATCACATTACGATAAACTCCTAAAGGATGAAGACTTTGATAAATTAGATTTAGGTTTAAAGAATCCAAACATTTTCCAAATACTCCGTATTTCCAAAAATGAGATTAGACACTCTAATTTTCTTTCTTGGTTGTTAGACCCTAATGAATCACACAAACTTGGTGATATATTCTTAAAACGTTTCCTTAGGGAGGTTTTCTCATCGGATAAATTCGGAAACATTGACCAAGTTGATGTTGAGGGAATGAATTTAACTAAAGTTGAAATTCTAAGAGAATGGAAAAACATTGATATTTTAATTGTTCTTGAAAATGTTGTTGTTTGTATTGAAAATAAGGTTTTATCAAAACATCTTAAAAAGATAAAACCTAACTGATAACATTGTATATGAAATTTTATCACCCTTTGAGATGCTACGCTTCATATATATAACGTTATCAAACTCTTAACCAATCAAACTAAAAAAAAGCCCACAAAATGTGGGCTCAAAACAAAAAACTCAAATTATTAATTAATCT
>OLHY01000555.1_pt1 | contig 11506 bp, 8 predicted proteins | sample 1609411 | NCBI WGS metagenome assembly OLHY01 (sample SAMN05416817, study PRJEB24817) | seawater metagenome | isolation source: Sea water | place: Canada:Atlantic | collected 2013-07
CAATCCGTTGGATTGAGTGTCGGGAAGCTAGCCGCCCGCGTACGAATCTCTCTGGGCGGACCAATTCTCTGTGCTGACTGCACAACCTCGTATCAACATGTATAAAGCAATCCGTTGGATTGAGTGTCGGGAAGCTAGCCGCCCGCGTACGAATCTCTCTGGCGGTACGTTCGGGACACGTTGTTCGGGACACGTTGTTCGGGACGCGCTGTCGCTTCGGCGGACCATTTCTAAAGACTTCAACATCTTGTCGTTTTCTCTATTTTACCCAAGACGGAAAACCCTCTCTTTAACTCAGCGACGCTCCGCCATGAAACCAAGCATAGGATGGGGCGGGTTTCAGTAAGGCTGCGCTGGGCGATAAAATTGGGGCTTACTGAAATGTCGAATCAGATGCTAGTATCCTGTTTTAAATAACAGTTAGGCGTTAGATTCGAATGCGAAGTCTCTGGATCAAAATCCATCTCTATGTTGCTGCTTTTTTTCTCCCGATGCTATTGGCGACGGCTGTTTCCGGTGGTCTTTATCTTCTCGGTATAAAAGGTTCTATTGAATCGACTTCGGTTCCCTTATCTGTCACAAAGATGATATCGGCTGACTCGAAAACGCTGGAAAGTGATGTTCGCGAACTGTTGAATGCCAATGGAATAGATCACAATTTTGAGTACGTAAAAGTTTCCGGTGGCACGTTCATCACCCGACCAACGTCTTCTGATTATTATCAGATTAGAACCCGCGATGATGCGTTAGAGGTAACCTTCAATCAGCCGGATGTCATTAAGACACTGATCGAGCTTCATAAAGGACACGGACCTTTATTCTTCAAAGACCTGCAAAAGCTCATGGCCGTTGGTCTATTGATCGTTCTACTGAGCGGGTTCTGGCTTGGCACATCGTCACGAGCGCTGCGCGTGCCGACACTTCTCACCAGTATCGCTGGATTATTGGTGTTTCTAGCGCTGGGTTTTATGATTTGATCGATTTAATGAGAATTATTCTTATTAGATATTGATAATGATTCTCATTTCGGTTAACTTGCTGGCTTACAATTTAATTGAGGCCAATAAAGTGAAATCTGTAATAGTCCTACTTACCCTAATCCTGCTTAGCCACGTGGCACATGGCAACGAAGTACCTTTCATCGAGGAAATCACCATTGTCGGTCAGAATACCGACAACCACCAAATTAGCGGCGCTGCGCAATACATTGGTGAAAAGCAATTGCAGGAGCAATCCTATTCGGATATTCAGAGGATCTTGCGCCAGTCGCCGGGCGTCTCAGTCCAGATAGAAGACGGCTATGGCCTGCGACCCAACATCAGCATACGCGGCGTTGCGACAGAAAGAAGCGGGCGCATAACCCTGCTGGAAGATAATGTGTTGATCGCACCAGCACCTTATTCGGCACCATCTGCCTATTACTTTCCAACCGCCGGCCGCATGCAGGCTATCGAGATCTTGAAAGGTCCGTCTGCGATTACGCAGGGTCCGTATACCATTGGTGGGGCGATGAATATGATTTCGACGTCCATACCAACAGATCGAGGAGGATCTTTGAATGCCGAAGCTGGTGAGGATGGGACCTATCGGGTTCACGCAACTTACGGTGGCACGAATAATAGTGGGTTTGGTTTTATGGTCGAAACTCACCAATGGCAGTCGGATGGCTTTCAGAGCATCGATCGCAGCAACTCTGATACAGGTCTTGATGTTGAAGACTATACAGCAAAATTTGGTTACTCGAATGACCGACACAGTATCGAACTCAAACTCCAATACGCGGATCAGGATTCAAATCAGAGTTATCTTGGTTTGACCGACGGTGACTTCGGTAATGATGCTTTTCGTCGTTACGGTTTGTCAGCGCTCGACAATATTACGACTAAACACGAGCAACAGGTTCTAAGATATCGTTTCGACATCTCTGATTCCCTGTCAGTTTCCGCAACAGCCTACAACAATACGCACGAAAGGGACTGGTTCAAGACTGAAGGAATCGATTTTGACGGCAGTGCTGACGCAGAATCGTTTTCAAAAACCAGTTGGTCAAAGGTTGTTTCAGCGATCAATACCAATGCTAGTCTATCCGGTTTTAGTCCAACGGAACTGCAGGGAATCGTAGCAGGTGATGACACGGCGATCGGTAGTGTCCAGGTTCGATCAAACGCTAGAGAGTACTATTCACGCGGCGTTCAGTTCGGGTTGGACTGGCAGTTTGCTGGCGATAATTTATCCCATGATATTCAAGTCGGCCTTCGACTCCACGAAGACGAGGAAGACCGGTTGCAGCGTAACAGCACTTACCATCAGGAAAACGGCTCTTTAGTGCTTGATGACCTAGGTTTGCTGGGTAATGCTGGAAACAGGGTTCAGGAAGCCGAAGCCCTCGCGTTTCATATTCAGGACAACATTGCGTTTGGCAACTGGGTGCTCACACCGGGTTTACGTTACGAAGATATCAAGCAGAAGCGTACTCGATGGGAAACTCGAAATGGTCGGACGGCAGATCCTTCATCGCGTGATGATTCGAACCTTCGTAGCACTCGCAACAATGACACCCAAGTGTGGCTGCCTGGTTTTGGCGCACGCTACAGCCTGTCTGATACCACCACATTGATCGCGGGCGTCCATAAAGGGTTTTCGGCTCCCAGCAATTCTCCTGATGTCGATGAAGAAGAAGCAATAAACTACGAGTTAGGTGTCCGCTACAACAGCGACCGGATTTCCACGGAAGCGATCTACTTTCTAAGTGATTACGATAACTTGTTAGGCGAGTGCACAGCGTCATCTGGCACAGATTGTACCATTGGCGATGCGTTTAACGGCGATGCTGCAACGGTCCAGGGGCTTGAACTTATGTTCACGACAGATCTAAACCGAAGCGGTGGATACAGTATCCCTGTCGTATTTAACTATACATATATCGATAGCCAGTTTGACTCTGATATCGCGGATACTGGCTATTTTGGCGATGTATCTGATGGGGATCCTATCCCTTACATTCCTGAGCATCAGTTTAATCTGAGCGTTGGATTCCTTAAAAACAAGTGGTCTAGTTTTATGAATGTCAATTACGTCGATGAAGTTTGTGTCAGGGCATCTTGCGGTCAGTTCGAAATAACCGATAGCTCGCTTACCGTCGACATCAGTGCGCATTACGCGCTATCTGACAACTTGGACATCTACGGCAAAGTCGAAAATGTCACCGGTGAAGAAGACATAATGGGTCGTCAGCCTTATGGTGCTCGACCCAACAAAGATACAACAGCGTCACTTGGCGTCCGACTGGCTTTTTAAGCATTTAGTGCGAGCGTAAAGTCGTCTCTCGATTAGCGAAACCATTGACAATGGGATGAGAGAAGACGACTTTGCCTTGGGTGTTGGATTGCGGACATCCATGATAAGCCTAATCGCTGACTCTCTAAATAGTGTTGGATTGCGGACATCCATGATAAGCCTAATCGCTGACTCTCTAAATCGATTGGATTGTGTGGATTGCGGACATCCATGATAAGCCTAATCGCTGACTCTCTAAATAGCCAACCTCTCACCCACCCGTAAGAACCCAGCGCTATAGCGTTGCGTGCAAGTCATCTAAACTGCTCGCATGACCTATCCCAGAGCACATCTGATTGATCCCGACGGTGGTATCTACCATGTTTGTTCGCGCTGCGTTCGACGTGCTTGGTTGTGTGGCACCGATAAGGAAACAGGGTTTAACTTCGATCATCGACGGCAATGGTTGGAGGATCGTATCTTGACACTGTCAGACATCTTCGCCGTAGAGCTCTTCGGCTATGCGGTGATGTCTAACCACTATCATCTAGTTCTACAGATCGATGCAGGCGTGGTGCAAAGTTGGAGCGATGAAGTGGTTGTTGATAAGTGGCTGTTGCTTTGTCCCAAACAGTTTGTCGGTGGCGTGTCATTGACGCAGCAAACTGTCCATCGAAACTCGTTGCTACAAAACAAGGAAAGGCTATTGGTTTTTCGTGAACGACTCAGTTCACTCTCCTGGTTCATGCGTATGATCAATGAACCTTTAGCGCGCACAGCCAATCAAGAAGACCACTGTAAAGGCAGGTTTTGGGAGGGACGATTTAAGTCACAGCGGCTGCTGGATGAAGACGGGTTGCTGGCATGCATGGTCTATGTTGATCTCAACCCCGTCAGAGCAGGGATGGTGGAGGATGTGATAGATGCCGAGCATACATCCGTCGCGCGTCGTCTAAAAGCCAATCCATCTGAAGAACAATTGATGACGGCTATACAAAGTACAACTGTGCTGCCGTTCGACTATCGTATCCATGACTATATAGCTCTGGCAAGAACGACCGCGTCAGCTCAGCGTGCGAACCGATTCAGTGGCAGACTCCGTGTGGTAGATGCACCTGATACAAGGCTGTCTTGGCTGGAAGCGATCATGCCGGTTCCTGGACGATGGCAACGCGCCATCGGCACGGTCCAAAACATGAAAGATTATGCGAAGGGGATTGGACAATGTTGGGTGAAGACCTACTCGCGATGTTAACTTCCAATCGTTTGCTATCTTCTAACATGGCGCATAGCCGTCGATCGGCTTAGAAAATGGTCTGGAAATTCAATTTTAAAAATGTCTATGTACCTCCAATCATGAATTGCAGTTAACTCGCTGCTAAAACTTCTCACGTATTAATCTTGTGCAGTATTTTGTAGGCATACAACCCAGCGCGATGTAGGTTATGGCGTTATGATGGCTGTCCTAAACTTCTGGCTTTCTAAACTTCGTAAACTTCATGGCTGTCCTAAACTTCGCTAAACTTCGCTAGTCCTAAACTTCGTTCTTCGTCGTTTTGCTGTCTTAAACTTCGTTTTCTGGCGGTATTCTATAGCACTTTTATTCGCTAAAGTGTTGCGGAAGTAATCGGCTTTAGCTGAAAATCGCTATCCGATTTCGATCCTAATTTTAATCTCAATCATTCGGAGTAAGTGAATGAGCAACAAGCCTTTATCAGGTCTAAAAGTATTGGATCTCACGCATGTGTTGGCGGGTCCTTATTGTACTTATCAACTGGCCCTGCTGGGTGCTGAAGTCATTAAAGTTGAGTCACCCAGAGGCGATATGACTCGCCCTTGGGGTGGCGATGAAGAGCAAATTGCGATGGGCTTGGGCACAGGTTTTGTGGCTCAAAATGCGGGCAAGCGCAGTGTCGTGATTGATATCACGACTGAGCGAGGTGCATTGTTAGTCAGTGAACTAGCTAAACAGGCTGATATCTTTGTAGAGAATTACCGGCCTGGCACCATGCAGGATCATGGTCTTGATTATGATTCTCTTGCGGCAGATAACCCTGAGTTAATTTACCTGTCAATTTCGGCCTTTGGCCAAAATGGTCCAATGGGACATCGTCCGGGTTTCGATGATGTGATTCAGGCGACGTCTGGCTTTATGTCGATTAATGAGCGCGGCGATGGTCCGATAAGAACCGGTGGTCCTGTGCTTGATTACGCAACGGGCATGCATTCGACATCCGCTGTGCTCGCGGCTGTTTTACTTCGCCAGCAAACGGGCCAAGGGCAACGCATCGATATTGCGATGCAGGATGTCACCATGCTGCTGATGAATCGCCACACCAGTATTGCCGCGACAACGGGTGTCGCTGTGCCTCCCGGTGCTAATCGTGATGGGCCGATGTTGGGGCGTTATCGGGCCAAAGACGGCTACGTCATGCTGGCCGGTTATAGGGCAAGTCATCAGCGCGGCATTCTTAAAGCGATTGGTTTGATGGAGTTTGCGTCGTTCAGTACGGCGCAATTAATGGCTCAAATGCCACAGATTGAAGCAAAAGTAGAAGAAGTCCTTCAGCAAAAAACTGTCGCCCAATGGGACGTTATATTTAGTGATAGCGGCGTTGTTGCCGGCGGCGTGAAAGACTTGGTTGAAGTATTCGAAACAGGTCAGCCCGAAGCGAGAGGGCTCACAACCAAAGTAGAAAGTGCCTACGGCGAACATCAGGTCACGTCAGCGGGATATCGAATCAACGATGTGACGTTCGAGCCGGGTACGCATGTGCCCGTATTGGGTGAGCACACCAATGAAGTGTTAACCGCGCTAGGTTATTCAGAGAGTGACATAGCAAGTTTGGTGGATCAGCAAGTTATTGCGACCAAGTAGTGGAGATTCTAGGACTCTCGGGCACCGCCATTGCAAAGCGCATAAAAAATGGCGAAGTTAGTGCGGTCGATGTGATGGAGCAGGCGCTGAATCAGGCCGATAAAGTTCAGGCGCATCTCAATCCCTTCGTTACCATTACCCGCGAGGCCGCCCTCGCACAAGCGAAGCAGGCAGATGAGCTGCTTAAAAGAACGCGGCCCGAAACATTGCCAGCATTTTTTGGTGTGCCTTTTACCGTTAAAGATCTATTGGATACGCAGGGCGTGCAGACGACCTATGGGTCACGTTCGCTCGAACACAACATCCCTGACAGTGATGTCGTCGCGGTAGCAAGAATGCGAGCTGCAGGTGCAATTTTGCTCGGCAAGACAACAACACCTGAGTTCGCCAGCAAAGTCACCACTGACGCTGTGCTCACCGGCATCACGAGAAACCCTTGGGCACCCTCATTGTCCTGCGGCGGTAGCAGCGGAGGCGACGGCGTAGCTGTTGCGACCGGCACTGTTCCCTTTGGGGTGAGTACTGATGGTGGCGGCTCGTCCCGCATTCCAGCATCGGCCTGTGGCGTGTTGGGCATGAAGGTGACCATCGGCGCGATACCGCACGAAAGTTGGCCGTTTCATTTTGGTAACAACAGTTCCATTTCTATGAACTGTCGACACCCGCAAGACCTTGTGACGCTATTCAATACCATGTCCGGTGCACATCACCTTGATCCTTGGTCGCTCCGAGAGATTAATACAATGAGCCCGCTTGTTGATCCTGCGCGAGCAGTGCAAGGTAAACGGGCGCTCTTCATCCCAGCATTGGGAGGGAATATCGCCGATGCGCAATACCAAGCGATAGTCGAAAAAGGCTTAGCGAAGCTTGGCGATTTGGGTTTGGATATTGATGTCGCATTGGATGACCCGACGGAATTTCAGCCAGGTATTGCGACTCAAATGATGACCAGCAATCTTGCTGCCAGGGTTCGGCAAATGCCAGTTGAAGCACAACAGCTTCTGGGACCTGTTCTGCAAAGTTTACTGGAAGAAGAAACGTTCAAATCCGACGGTGTCCGATTGCAATCAGATGCCATCGATCGATCACGCACCTACGACCGTTTGGAGCGGGTATTAAGTCAGTATGATTTTGTACTCACGCCCACATTAACGGCGCCGCCACCCCTTGCTGATCCCAACGGCGATCAACGTGTCACGATCAACGGCAACAAAGAGCGTGTTAACAAATGGTGGACGCACCTTTGCATTGCTAATTTAACCGGGCATCCGGCGATATCTATTCCCTGCGGTATAGATACCAATGACTTGCCCGTTGGATTGCACTCAATTGGTGGTTGGGATCGAGACAGCGATCTAGTGTCATTAGCCTTTGCAAGTATTGCATGTTTTGACTGGACCGAAAGACGACCAGTTTATTAATATCGTTAAACATCAACCGCTCAAGGTTAGTTAAGAACATACAAGTAAGTCACTGATGGGCAGCTTTGTGTTCCTGCGATGCTTCGACTACTTCGATTGAAGCGGGTATGATTTTATTTAAGTAAAAGATAGTCGCGCGCAGGGTGTGAATCAATTTTTCATTTAGGAGAAAGCTAGATGATATCAAAACGCCAATTTGTTCAAGGCACTCTGCTGGCGACGTTGCTACCCCTGAAGTTCCAACTGCTGGCCGAGGAAGGTTCTATGCAAAGTTCTGTACAAAGCTCTTTACAAAGCTCTTTACAAAGTGCCATGCAAAGTAGAATTGCTGAAATTATCAGCGAGTATGCCGCGCAGGGTATTCATCGCACCGGCACTGATGTTGATAACCAGAGTGCTGACTGGCTGATGCGCAGGATCGAGATGCTCGATGTCGCAGCCACTGACACCGCGTTTGAGTTTGAACGGTTGCAGCCTATTACGACCGAATTGTCCTTAACCGGCTCCGCCATCGCAGGCGTGCCACTTTACGACTGCCGCTACACGGATGCGAACGGCATAGCCGGCAGTATTGGTGAACTCGGCAGTCATGCTGATATCGGCGTTATCATGGCTTTGCCGTTTGACTCCGCGCCGAACGTTCGCCGTCTGCATGCCGCGAGAAAAAAAGGCCGTCATAAAGCAATTGTTGTCGTCACGGACAGCCGCTTGCCTGAAGAAGGTGTGGCCTTGCTCAATGCCGAGGACTTCACTTCGCCTTTTGGACCACCGGTGTTGCAGGTGGCAAACAAGCATTGGGCAGATATCCAAGCTGCAATGAAGTCGGGTACCCAAGCCAGCTTTGTACTTCATTGTGAATATGTCAAAGCAACTGCAAGAAATGTCGAGGCCAAAATTGAAGGAAGCAATTCCGAGCTTGCCCCGATCGTTGTGATGACGCCTCGCAGTGGTTGGTGGGTGAATGCTTCAGAACGCGGCGGTGGCATCGCCTGTTTTCTAGAGATCATGCGCGCGGTTAAATCCTCGCTGCCAAAAAGAGATGTCATCTTCACTGCAAATACCGGTCATGAGTTAGGCCATACTGGCCTGGACCTGTTCCTTCACAACAATCCAACGCTGATAAAAGATGCGCACATATGGATGCATCTGGGTGCTAATTTTGCTGCGAAGCTGGGTGCGCAGGTCAGGCTTCAGTATTCTGATGACAAGGCCGTTGCCAGCCTTGACCCTTGGCTCAAACAAAATGGTTTGGCGCCAGCGGCCGTCACACCGATTGGGCAGCGCCCCTTAGGCGAGGCACGTAACGTCTACGATGGTCAGGGTAGGTTTGTTTCTATCCTCGGAGGCAATGGGCTGTTTCACCATCCAGCAGACCGGTGGCCGGATGCTGTAGATCTAGAGGTCACTGGCAAATGGGTAAACGCTTTTACGCAATTGGCGGTCGCTGCGGCAGGCAACACAAACTTATAAAGCGGCGCAGCAATACCTCGATAGATCAACGACTCATCGACTAACTGCTAGCGTAATTGCGCCGCTAAGTCGTGATACCATTGGGTCGAAGTATAATTTTTTGAGACAGCCATGCCTTTTACGGGTGCCGATCATGTAGTGATATTGGTTCGAGATATAGATCAAGCCATACACACTTGGCAGAACCAATTTGGTTTGCCACTGAGTCACAGAGCAGATCTGCCGGAGGTAGGCATTCGCCAGGCGTTCTTTCTGCTCGAAGACAATACGTTTCTTGAGTTGATTGCGCCAATGGGGGAGCAGTCGCCGATTGAAAAGGTACTTGAATCACGTGGTGAGGGCGTTCACACCCTCGCACTCAAAGTTGATGATCTGGATGCCACCGTCGAAAAGCTCGAATCACAGGGTGTTCAGTTGATGGGGGTTGGCACACCGCAGGTTTTCATACATCCGAAATCGGCAAATGGGGTGCGCGTGCAATTATGGCCATCGACACGCCCACATCGTTGGAAAGATAAGCCGAGTGAAGGTAGCAAGTGAATGAATAAACAGCACTTTGAAGTGACAGAGCAAGAATGGCGCGAAGGCAGCCTGTCTGAGAAAAAACTTGAATTGATTCAAGACAGCTTCAATTCGATTGGTTTTGCTGTTGTCTCAGGACTCGTGCCGGCTTCGGTTTGTAAACCCCTCGTAAAAGCATTTCTTGAAGACGTCGCGCTGATTCGCGAAAAGTCAGGTTTGACGATGCACGAGAAGCATACCGCAGAAGGGCATCTGCAACTGGGTCCGCGTCGTCACGCACCCTATGTTCAAAAAGAACTGGTCGCCAACCCCATACTCGAAAGTGTTGTCACAAAACTATTGGGGCGCGGGGCTTGGCTGGGTTTTTACAATGGTAATGTAAATTGTCCTAATAGCGGTTATCAGCCGCTGCATTTCGATCGGCCCTATGCATGGACGACTGAGCAGGCGGCCAAAGCGGCGGGGCAAAGCTGGCCGCCCAATACGACAACGGTTTCTTGCTCGTTGGCCTTGTCAGAGATTACCGAAGCCGTCGGTGCGACAGAAATATATCCTGGCAGCCACCTAGAAACGGCCGTTACTACTTGGAGTAAGGGTGAGCAACCCGTGCATCATCCGGAAGCCGTTGCAAAGTGGAGTCCGCCGGCGTCGATGACAATACCGACAGGTGGCGTCTGCTTTCGCGATCCTCGCATGTGGCATCGCGGCGTAAAAAATCCGTCCAGCACACCAAGACCGATGGTTGCATTGACCTATCATTCGACTATGTCAAAACATCAGCGTGGCACCCTTGTGAATTTGTTGGATAAAGATGCGCGCGCTTGTGAATTAGATCCTACTCTCAAGATGCTTGATTCTGGTGCTTTAGGTGACGGTCGGTTGGTGTTTGATGCAGACGTAAAGTCAGCGTTCGATGCGCCTAATTTGCATGGCGTGTATCGCAATGCGCGATTTGTTGACGCACCGCTAGTCGTTAATCACTTTCTTGACGCCCATTTATTAGGTGGTGGTCGTGTGGTTGAGCATCAACCCGTGCATCCTTATCCCAACCATGACTAGCGTTCTCTACATTGGTGGTAGTGGGGAAATTTCCACGGCCTGCGTCGCGCATTCACTTGCCCTTGGTCATGACGTGTCTGTTTTTAATCGCGGCAATCATCCAATTGAAGGTGTTAGGCATTTCGCCGGCAGCATTCACGCGCCAAATCCCTATCAGGCGTTAGCAAATGCGTCTTTCGATGTGGTCTGTCAGTTTCTTGCCTTTGACACGAACACTGTCGAGGCGGATTTGGCATTTTTCGCACCGAGATGCAAACAATATGTTTTTATTTCGACAGCATCGGCCTACGAAAAGCCGTGTCAGCATCATGTCATCACCGAGCAGACGCCACTGTCGAATCCATTCTGGGACTACGCCAGAAAAAAAATAGCCTGTGAAGACTTACTGATCAGCCAAGACCAGCTGCCTTATACAATTGTCAGACCCAGTCATACTTACCGCAGCCGTTTGCCGGGTGCTGTGATTGACGGTAATCACCAAACTTGGCGACTACTAAACGGTAAGCCGATCATCGTGCACGGAGATGGACAATCGCTTTGGACATTAACCCACGCGGCAGATTTTGCCCGCGCGTTTTGCTGTTTGTTTCTTAACGATCTAGCGCTCGGCAAAGCATTCCACATCACCGACGAGCAAGCACACACATGGGACAAGTTGATCCTATCTAGCGCCAAGGTGCTTGGCGTTGAAGCTGAGCTTGTGCATGTGTCGAGTGAGCGTCTGGTTCACCACCAGCCATTGTGGCAAGGCCCACTGCTTGGCGACAAATCGAATTCCGTGATGTTCGATAACCGATATCTCAAACAAGTCATTGGTGATTGGCAGTGTGAGGTCTGTCTCTTATACACATCTCCGAGCCCACGAGACAAGAGGCAATCT
>OLHY01000557.1_pt1 | contig 11499 bp, 10 predicted proteins | sample 1609411 | NCBI WGS metagenome assembly OLHY01 (sample SAMN05416817, study PRJEB24817) | seawater metagenome | isolation source: Sea water | place: Canada:Atlantic | collected 2013-07
CCCCTATAGCGCACTGGTGAAAACCTACAACGTGGATGCGCAGACCCCCGACTCAGCGGGCACGATGACGGCCATGATCAGCGGCGTTAAAACCGATGCCGGCGTTATCGGCGTGAGTGAAGCAGTTGAGCGCGGCGATTGCGAATCGGCGCAGCAGAACCCGCTGATTACCGCCATTGAGCTGGCCGAACTGAAAGGCCTGGCAACCGGTATTATTTCTACCGCGCGGATTACCCATGCCACCCCCGCTGCCGCCTATGCCAAATCTGCTGACCGTAACTGGGAAGACATCAGCGATATGCCCGCTGCGGCGATTGACGCGGGCTGCGAAGATATTGCCTCGCAGCTGATCAACTTCGAAAGCAATTTGGAAGCCCGCATCGACGGTGCCGACGTAGACGGCATTGACGTGGTCATGGGCGGCGGTCGTCGCCACTTTCTGCCCAAGGACGCCAGTGCCAACAGCCCCGATGCTCTCAGCAGTGTTGAAGGTGACCGCACAGATAGCCGCAATCTGGTGACCGAGTGGCAAAGTCAGTACAGCGATGGCGTTTATGTGTATGACGAGGACGGCTTCAATGCGGTCGATGCTGCCAGCACCAACCGCCTGTTCGGTCTGTTCAATGAGTCCCACATGCAGTACGAAGCTGACCGCGCCAATGATGTGGCCGGCGAGCCCTCACTGTCGGCCATGACCGGCAAGGCCATTGATATTCTGGCTAAAAACAACAACGGCTACATGATGGTGGTGGAATCCGGTCGCATCGACCACGGTCATCACGCAGGCAGTGCCTACAGCGCCCTGACCGATGCCATTGAATTTGCGAATGCGGTACAAACCGCCATCGACAACACCAACCCCGATGAAACACTGATTCTGGTCACTGCTGACCACAGCCATGTGTTCACCATCGCCGGCTATCCCAAACGCGGCAACCCGATTCTGGGTAAAGTCGTATCGGTCGGTAAAACCACCCCCGAACTGGCCGCCGATGGCATGCCCTACACCACGCTGGGCTATACCAATGGTCTGGGCTTCCGCGCACTGGGCAGCGAAACCGATGGCGACGCCAGTTACAGTGCTGGTCCAGATACTGGTCGCAAAGATCTGAGCAGTGTCGACACCACCAGCACCGGCTACCATCAAGAGGCACTGGTACCACTGGGCTCAGAAACCCACGCGGGTGAAGATATCAGCCTGCATGCCATGGGTCCCGGCGCCAGCAAGGTACAAGGGGTCATCGAACAGAACGTCGTCTTCCACGTGATTAATCAGGCGCTGGGTCTGATCGACGCCGAATAAGGAGAACCACCATGAACAAGTTTACACTCGCCCTTATGACTGCAGCGATCGTCGGCCTGACTGCCTGTGGTGACGATGGCAAGAATGGTCGCAATGGACTGGATGGCCAGGACGGACAAAATGGTCAAAACGGCCAGGATGGTCAAAATGGCCTGAACAGCCTGATTACCCAAACGGCGCTGGCCGTGGGTGACAGTAACTGTCCCAGCGGCGGCACACGTATCGACAGCGGCCTGGACAGCAACGCCAACGGCGAGCTGGACAGCAGCGAAATCACCGCGACCAAGTACCTTTGTGACCCCCACACTCCGGACGAGTCCGTTGACCTGATGGCCAACACCCGCAACAACGCCTGGTTCCAGGCGGCGGCGACTCGTGTCAGCAACCCGGAAGCGCCGGTGCTGACCCGCGGCGCGGCCAAGAATGTGATTCTATTTGTCGGCGACGGCATGGGTATCTCGACGGTAACTGCCGCGCGCATTCTGGAAGGCCAGCTAAAAGGGAAGCTGGGCGAAGAACATAATCTGAGTTTTGACCTGTTCCCCTTCTCAGGTCTGGCAAAAACCTACAACACTGATGCGCAGACGCCTGACTCCGCCGGCACCATGACGGCGATGATGAGCGGTGTTAAAACCGATGCCGGCGTCATTGGCGTCAGCGAAGCCATTGAGCGCGGCGACTGCGGCACCGTTGCCGGCAACGAACTGGTGACCGCACTGGAGTTGGCAGAAATCGCCGGCAAATCTACCGGCATTCTGTCTACTGCCCGCATCACTCACGCGACCCCGGCAGCCACCTATGCCAAAATAGTCATGAAAATCTCGGCGGTGTGGATGTCGATTACCGGCATCTTCAATTCCCACCTCATGCTCTGCCTTGCGATTGAGAAATTCGGAACCGAGGGGCAGAAGCGCACCTGGCTACCCAAATTGGCCTCGGGGGAGTTGCGCGGCGGTCTGGCCCTGACCGAGCCCGATGCCGGAACCGACCTTCAGGGCCTTCGCATGGTCGCCAAGCGCACCAACGAAGGCTATGTGATCAACGGCACGAAAACCTGGATCTCCAACGGCATCCATGGCTCTGTTTTCGCCACGCTGGTCAAGACGGATCCGGACGCGCAGCCTCGGCACAAGGGGATGAGCCTGATCATCGCCGACAAACGCGAAGGCTTCACCGTTGGTCGGAAATTGGAAAAGCTGGGGTACAAATCCATCGATTCCGCTGAACTGGTGTTCGACAATTACAAACTGCCCTTTGAACAGCTGATTGGCGAAGAAGAGGGGAACGGTTTTTACCAGGCGACAGGCGGGCTGGAACTGGGCCGTATCAACGTCGCCTCACGCGGCGTAGGGATCGCCGAGGGCGCGCTGCAGCTCGCCTTGAATTACGCCACGATCCGCAAGACATTCGGCAAACCGATTGCTGAACATCAAGCTATCCAGCTCAAGCTGGGCGAGATGGCGACGCGTGCGCAGGCCGCCCGTCTGCTTACGTTGGATGCGGCCGAAAAATTCGACCTCGGGCAACGGGTCGATTTGGAAGCCGGCATGGCAAAATATTTCGCGTCCGAAGCTGCGCTGGAAAACTCCATCGAGGGGATGCGTATCCATGGCGGCTACGGTTACTCAAAGGAATATGACATCGAACGGCTCTATCGTGACGCGCCTTTGACTTGCATTGGCGAAGGCACGAACGAGATGCAAAGGATCATCATCGCCCGCCAGCTCGTCAAGCGAATGGAAATGTGAGTTACCGGTTTTATCCGGGCACACCCTTCGAAAGCTTGTAAAGACCCCGCCTCAACTGCGCACCTTCTTCAGCTTCATGGAGAAGTTGAACTCTCCCGCCGCATAGCGGTTTATGCTGATCAGGGCGATCAGGCCGGCGCTGGTGATCATGTATTTTCGCCGCACCTCTACGCCGGTCTCATTCACCGCCATACCCAGTTGCGCGGCTGTTTCGGCGTCGGCCTTGAAGGTTGTGATGACCTGTTCAACCTCGTCGATGGCTTTGGCATAGGTGGTCTCGATCAGGGAATAGATCGATCCCCGATGCGCCTCGATCCGATCACCGATGCCGGCAAACGGTTCGGCGACAAAGGCGGTCATCAGATTGAACGGGCGATCCGCGCGGTCTCTGAAGCGATAGGCTTGGATCGTCAGCCACCTGCCGCCAGGCGGTATGCCGGGAAACACCAGTGCCTCAGGCGGAAGCGCGGCCAGCCCGTGCTCGGACAGCTGATATCGCGTCTCCACATCGGCAGGAAAGAGGTCGGATATCGTGTTGATCTGGTGCACATATCCATAGGTCAGGCCAGAACGTTCGACGATGGTTCCCCGCCCCTGATGGGACTGGACCAATCCCGCTTCTCGCAGGGTGCGCAGCGCCTGCCGAACCGTTTGCCGCGAGACGCCAAACCGCGCAACAAGCGCGGACTCGGACGGCAACTGACCACCGACCTCAGGCACGCCGCGCGCAATCTCGGCTTTCAACTCGTTGACGACCTGCATGTAAAGCGGCGCGCCCGGTCCGCGGGTGCGCTTCTTTGCAACGACCGGTTTGGGCGCACTAGACTGGGACATGGACCTCGCTCGCGGAACACAGGGTTAGTCAAAAGTAACAAGTCCCATGCTTCTTGACCATACCACCCTGGAAGAAGAAACTCATGAAAAACATGCGCCTGCCCATCTTGTACGGACAACTCCCGCCGGATAAGTATAATGACACCTGTTGACGCCACGGGCGGTTGCCGTTTTCAAACCCCCCAGGGAAAAGGAGCGTTCCATGAAACTCGACGGCATCCGTGTCCTCGACATGTCGAGCTTTCTTCCAGGTCCATATCTGACCCTTTCGATGGCGGATCACGGGGCCGAAGTCATAAAGATCGAAGCCCCCGGTGAAGGCGACCCGGGGCGCGGCATCCTGCCCATGGACGGTGCCCACTCCGCCTTTTTCCGAAACCTGAACCGGGGCAAAAAGAGCATCGTCTTGAACCTCAAGAACGATGACGACCGGGAACAATTGCTCAAGCTCGCCGAGACCGCAGACGTGATCGTTGAATCCTCGCGGCCGGGCGTCGCCCGGCGCCTCGGCGTCGATTACGAGAGTATCGCCGCGCGCAATCCCGGTATCGTCTACTGCGCGATCAGCGCTTTCGGGCAGGATGGCCCCTATGCTGGGCGCGCCGCGCACGATTTGGCCGTCGAGGCCATCAGCGGCGTGCTTTCGGCCAACCTCGACAGCGATGCACGCCCGGTCCACCCTGCCCTTCCGATGGCAGATTTGCTGGCGGGCCTGCAAGGCCTGTCAGGCGTATTGATGGCATTGCTCGCGCGCGAAAAAACCGGACGCGGGGATTTCATTGATATCTCGATGCAGGAAGCCTTGGTGGGCAGCACGCAAAACATCCTCGCCACGGCGCTGAACCAGCGGGAGCCCGTCGATTTCAGCCAGGCGCGATCCACGGGCGGCGCCGCCTTTTACGATATCTATGACACCTCCGATGGGCACCAGATCGTACTGGCGGGACAAGAGCCGAAGTTCATCCGCAACTTGCTGTCGCACCTAGGTCGGGATGACCTGGTCGCGTGCTGCCTTTCGGGCCCCGGACCGCATCAGCAGCCTGCGCGCGACTTTCTGGCGGGTGTCTTCAAGAGCAAGCCGCTCGCCCAGATCGAGGCCATGCTATCCAGCCTCGATGTGTGTTGGGGCCGGGTCAACGATTTCGTGCAGGCACTGGACGACCCGCATCTCGCGGAGCGCGGTTTTATTTTGACGGATGAGGACGGACAGCGCCATATCGGACCGCCGATCCGGTTTCGCCACGAACCGGCACAGCCCAATCTCAGCCCTCCCGAACTTGACGCGCACCGCACCTTGATCGGAAAAGAGCCGTCCTAGAGCGCCGGTTTGATCAGGATCCGGCAGTGAACGCGCCGGTCCTCGTGAAAACTGCCGTCCTCGGAGGCGTGGACCTCGTATCGTTCGCGCGCTGCGCGGCGGGCCTGGTCGGTCACAGGGCCAGTGACAGTCGGGCTTTCGATCATGCGCTTGCGAAAATCGTCAAAGCTCTCGTAATCGGTCGGGACGAGATAATGAAAGTCATGTTTCGCGCTAAGCACGGTGCAGCGGTCGAGCGCCTCCTGCGCCTGCCGTCTGACTTCGCGCTCATCATGAAACGGGCGGATCATCTCGTCAAACGCACCCTCCGCCACAGGCTCGCATACGACAAGCGCGCCGCCGGGCTTCAATACTCTGGCGGCCTCCCTCAGTGCCTGATCCATCTGGGGGTTGGGGACATGATGCAGCGACTTCATCATGAAGCAGGTGTCGCAGACCTCATCATCCAGCGGCAGGTCTTCGGCACGCCCGGCGCGAAACGCAACGTCGGCGGGTTTGCCAGCATCCGACCCCGGCACGACACCGGGAAGGTCGATCGCAACCACAGAAACCGCGCCGGCGGAGGCGAGCTTGCGCGCGAACGCCCCTCCTCCGCATCCAACCTCAAGCACGTGGCACCCGGCGACGGGCACAATCCCGGCAAGCATGGCGGCTTCATCGCGAATGATCTTTTGATCCGTGGGCGGTCCCGAGGTCATAATGTCTTTCAATATGAGTGAAATCCAGGATATTCTACACCGACCGAATTGCACGGCACAAGCACAGCCGCGGCGGACGGCCCCTTTTGCGGGGCGAGAATGTTTTGCGTCGGACCCCAAGATATGACATGTACGCACAGGTTAGACGGGAGATGACATTGCGAGAGATCGGACCGCAGCGGTTTCGGAGCGAAATCGGCCTTTATTACGAAGACTTTCAAATCGGCAACATCTATGAGCACCGGCCCGGGCGGACAATCACCGAGGCGGACAATACGCAATTCTCGTTGATGACGATGAATTATCACCCGCTGCATTGCGATGCCCATTTCGCCAGCCAGACGGAATTCGGCAAAATGCTGGTGAACAGTGGGCTGACGATTGCCATCGTTCTGGGCATGACGGTGCCGGAAGTGTCCGGTCAGGCGATCGCCAACCTCGGCTTTCAGGAGATCAAGCTTGTCGCGCCAGTCTTTGCCGGCGACACGATCTATGCCGAGAGCGAGATCCTGGCGAAACGCGAATCCAAATCGCGCCCCGGACAGGGCGTGGTGACGGTCCGCACCAGGGGTCTCCGGCAGGATGGCGTGGAGTTCATGATATTTGAGCGCAGCGCGCTGGTGCGCAGCCGCGCCGACGCCGAGGCCAACCCGACCAACTACTAGGCCCGATTTCGACCAAGGCGCCCTGCGGTCGCGGGCCGGGTCAGCCTTGCGATTTGCTTTGCTTCAACACCTTGCGGAATTCCGGTGTGCGCTTCTCGCGGAACGCATTGCCGCCTTCCTTGGCTTCATCCGTGGCGTAGTAGTGCGCGACCGTCTGGAAACCCATATTGGCGATGCCGCGAATGTTTTCGCTGTCGGCGTTGAACGAGCGTTTGGCGATGGCGATGGCGGTGGGGCTGCGTTCGGCGATTTCCGCGCACCACGCGTCAACCTCGCTGTCCAGATCCTCCTCCGGCACGACCTTGTTGACCAGTCCCATTTCCAGTGCCTCCTGCGCGGAATAGCGACGGCAAAGGTACCAGATTTCCCGCGCCTTCTTCTCGCCGACGATCCGCGCCAGATAGGCGGTGCCAAAGCCCGGATCGACCGAGCCGACCTTGGGCCCGACCTGCCCAAAGACCGATTTGTCCGACGCGATGGTCAGATCGCAAATGGTGGCAATCACGTTGCCGCCGCCGATGGCAAATCCGTTGACCTTGGCGATGACCGGTTTCGGAGCGTCCCGGATCAGCGAATGGATCTCCTCGACCGGCACACCCAGCGTGCCGCGCACGGCCCGGCCCGATTTCTTGTCACCGCTGTCACCGCCGACCCCAAAGGCGCGTCCGCCGGCGCCGGTGATCACGATTGCCGCGACATCGTCGTCCCAGCTGGCCTTGGTCAGCGCGTCAATCATCTCGAAATAGGTCGTCACGCGAAAGGCGTTCATCCGCTCTGGCCGGTTGATCGTGATCGTCGCCACGTTGTCTTTCACGCCGTAAATCAGATCTTCGTAGCTGGTCTCGGTCATGGTCGGGGTCCTGTCGGTTTTCTGATGCTTGAACGTATGGTGAATTACTAGCAAAACGGGGCATATGCCACAAGGCGAAACGCGTATCATTTATTGACTCAGGCTCGAAACCTGCGAACATCCCGTACATTGAGCGGAGGGCAAGACCATGGACCATACCGAGATCGAACGCCCCTCGGGCGAAATTATCAAGCGTCTGTCCGCCATCGGGACCAGCACATTCGCCAACGCATTCGACGCGGTTGGCCTGTTCGACAACATCCTCACCGATATCGGGGCCGCAGCACCCGGTTTTCGGTTCGCCGGGCCGGCGGTGACGGTACAATTGTCCGTTGGCCCGCCCGGCACCTACAGCTCAGCCGATTTCGCCGTAGGCGCGGCGATCGACGCGGCTGCGGCCGGCGATGTGATTGTTATCGACGGCAGTGGCTGCCGGTATTCAACCTGGGGCGGCATGGCCAGCTATGCGGCCAAGTTGAAAGGCATCGCCGGGCTGCTGGTCGACGGGGCGGTGCGCGATCTGGAAGAGATGATCGCCTTTGAGTTTCCCGTCTTCACCCGCCACATCGTCCCCACTACCGGGCGCACACGGCTACGGGTCGAGGCGATCAACGTGCCTGTGACTGTTGGCGGCGTCCTCGTTGATCCCGGCGACATTGTCGTTGCGGATGGGTCTGGCGCGGTTTCCATCCCTTCGGGGAAGGCAGAGGTCATTCTGAACCACGCCGAGGCATGCCAGCGTGACGACGATGCCGCTATGGTAGACCTAAAGAATGGCATGTCCTTCAGCGCGGCGATGCAGAAATACAGGAACATCTGAGATGACCCAAACCACACTCGCAATGGCGCTGGCCCAAGGTTTTCAGCGTCACGGTATCAAACGTATATTCGGGGTGCCCGGCGGTGGATCCGCCCTGCCGATCATCGACGCGTCAAAGGAGTTGGGGATCGAGTTTATCCTGGCCCGCAGTGAATCCGCCGCCGCGATCATGGCCGCCGTGACGGGAGAGCTGTCCGGCACCCCCGGCGTGGCGCTGGCCTGTGCCGGCCCCGGCGCCGCGAGCCTGACCAATGGCGCGGCCTACGCGAAACTGGAACAGGCGCCGCTCTTGCTGCTGACCGATGGACCGGCGTCGACGCTGCACCAACGGTATGACCAGAATGCCCTATATGCCCCCATTACCAAACATCAGGGCCGCCTGACGCCGGAATATGGGGTCACTGATGCGGAGGAAGCACTGTCTTTGACCTGCCGGGCCCCGATGGGACCGGTGCAGATGAACATCAACGCCGCAGGTGCTGTGGCCCCCGTAACCGGCAACATTGGTGTCCCTCGGGGCGACGATCCGCCGCCAAGCGACGAGACCATCGCGGCCGCCGCCGCCTTGATCGAGAAGAGCCGCAGGCCGCTGCTGCTGGTCGGACTGGAGGCGCGCTATGGCGCGGCACCGGACTGGGCGCGGCGATTGGCCGAAGCGTTGAATTGCCCTGTCATGGCCACCTACAAGGCCAAGGGCGTCCTGCCCGACCGTCACCCCCGGATGGCTGGCATGTTCACCGGTGCCGCCAGCGAGTTTCAGGCCATCGACGCGGCGGATCTGATCCTGACTTTCGGCGTGGACCCGGTGGAATTCATCGCCGCGCCCTGGCTGCATGACGCGCCGATAGTAGAAATCCGCACCGCCGATCTGCCGCGCATGCTACTTCAGCCCGCGCTGCGCCTGATCGGCCCCATTTGCGCAACCGCCGAGGCGCTCTTGGCCAACGACACCGGCAATTCGGACTGGACCAGCGAGGCGATCGAGGGCCTGACCAAAACGATCACAGATCGCGTCGCGGTCAGCAGCAACTCGCATACCGCACATTCCGTGACGCGCGCGATTGTCGAGGCCGCGCCGGGCCGAATCCGGGCCAGCGTCGATGCCGGGGCGCATATGATTTCGGCCATGTCGCTGATCGATGCCGACCTGCCCTTTGGGGCGCTGAAGTCCAACGGCCTCTCGACCATGGGATACGCGCTTCCCGCAGCCATCGCGTCGGCGTTGCACGACCCCGAAATCCCGGCGGTGGCGATTACTGGCGATGGCGGGCTGATGATGTGTCTGGCCGAGTTGACCACTGCTGCCGAACATGGCTGCGGTGTCATTACCGTGGTGCTGAACGATTCCGCCCTGTCGCTGATCGACGTCAAGCAACAGGTGCAGAAGCTCGACCGCGCCGGCGTCACCTTTGCACCCGTCGACTACGCCGCCATCGCGCAGGCGATGGGCATCGCGGCGTGGAAGGTCGGGCCGGGAGACGACATGACCGAAGCGATGCGGTCGGCCTATGCCCACGGCGGCCCGGCGCTGATTGACGTGACCATCGACGCCAGCGTCTACAAGGAACAGGTGGCGGCGCTGCGCGGATAGCGTCGGCGGATTAACCGCGCCGGGTCATTCGCCGGTGAACTTGGCGGTGCGCTTGTCGAGGAAGGCACCAATGCCCTCGCGACGATCCTTGGTTTCATAGATGGTGGACACAAGGAAAGTCTCGTAATCCAGCGCCGAGGTCAGGTCCATCTGCAACCCGGTGTGTACGGTGTGCTTGATATAGGCCAGGCTCTGTGGCGCGCGCGTGGCCCAGTGTTCGACCCGTTCCTTGGCAATCTCCAGCGCTTTGCCCTTGGGTACCAGCTTGTTGATCAGCCCGATGCGATGGGCGTGTTCGGCATCTACCGGATCAGCATCGAACATGATTTCGAGCGCATTGGCCGGCCCGACCAACCGTGGCAATCGCTGCGTGCCGCCCGCCCCAGCCACGGTTCCGATCCGCGCAGAGGTGAGAGCAAAACTTGACCCTTCGGCGGCGATACGGATGTCCAGCGCCAGCGCCAGCTCAAATCCGCCAGTCATGCAAAACCCTTCGACTGCCGCAATCGTCGGCAGATTGTTTTCCTCAAATGCGCGGCAGGTGCGGTGCCATTTGCGCAGATACTTCAGCGTATCGGCGGGGCGGGCCAGTGCCTGCGCTTCGTTGAGATCGGCACCGGCGGAAAAGAACGCATCGCCCCCGGTGACGATAATCCCGCGCATATCGCCGTCATCCTCGGCCTCGGCGGCGGCGGCCATCAATTCGTCCATGACATGGGTGCTGATTGCGTTGCGCTTGTCCGGGCGGTTGAGGGTAATAATGAAAGCAGAACCGGATTTTTCGGTCTTGATGAATCTGTAATCCAAAGGTCGTCTCCTTAGTGAAATGGCTCAGCCGGTATCGCGACACATCGTCAGAACGACCGCGGCATCCCCAGATCGTTTTCACCGATATCCGCCAGCAGCATATTCGTGCCCTGCGGTGCCATCTGCATGATCCGCACGTCGCGCCATTTGCGTTCGACATCATATTCACGGGCAAAGGCAAAACCCCCATGGGTGGTGAAACAGGCGTCGGCCATATTCCAAGCCGCCTCACAGGCCATATGTTTGGCCATGCTCGCCGTCGCACCGGGCCGTTTGCCGGCATCATATATCGCCGCCGCCTTATTGCCGATCAACTTGGCGCCCTGCACTTCCACAAAGGCCTTGGAAATGGGGAATTGGATGCCCTGATTGTAGCTGATCGGGCGGCCGAAAACGACGCGCTCATTGGCGTATTTCACAGCCTTGTCCGAGAAGAAGTCGGAATCTCCCGAAGCACAGGCCGCATAGAGAATGCTCTCTACTTCGCTCAGTTCGCGGATATACTCGTGGCCCTTACCAATTTCACCAATAACCGCGTCGGCTGGCAATTCGAGGTCTTTGATCACAAGGTTTTCGCTGTTTGAGTTGATCATCGCGTCAATCACCTCAGCGGAAACGCCGTTATCCAACGCCTTGGACATATCGACCAGAAAGACCGTGAGCCCGTCGCGTGGATCGCCGCCCTCAGGGGCCTCGGAGGTTCGCGCCAAGAGCAGCATCAGATCAGTGTAACGGGCATTGTTGACCCATTGCTTTGTTCCGTTGACGACCCAGCCCTCGCCGCGCTTTTCCGCGCGCGTTGCAATCGCGGCCAGGTCTGTCTCTTATACACATCTGACGCTGCCGACGAGCGATCTAGTGTAGA
>OLHY01000561.1_pt1 | contig 11480 bp, 25 predicted proteins | sample 1609411 | NCBI WGS metagenome assembly OLHY01 (sample SAMN05416817, study PRJEB24817) | seawater metagenome | isolation source: Sea water | place: Canada:Atlantic | collected 2013-07
CTACACTAGATCGCTCGTCGGCAGCGTCAGATGTGTATAAGAGACAGATATTGTATATATCTTTTTTTGTATATATTTCATCACAATCAATTACCCAAATTAAATCAACTTTCTGATCTAATAAATAATAGAGCATGTAATTACGCCCCTGCTCTTCTGACCATCTATTTTCTCCACATGAATTTAATAAGAAATCTAAATTTTTTCCCAACAACTTAAGTAAAGAATGAGAACCCTTCATATCATCTGGCTCTTCAGGAGATAATATATATCTACCATTAGTTGCAGCTAATACTAAATTTAATTCTTTTTTTAACTTCAGCCAAGGCTCCATGCATTCATCAATATATGAAGCACAATTATAAGCTGAAAATAAAACTCCTATTTTTAAGTTGTTTGACATTTTAATTTTCCAATTGTTTTATATGTTCTACTATTATAGATGTGAAGAACTCAGTAAAACCTCTCTTTTTTATACTGTCGCAAATTTTTTTATTAGATATATATCTACCTGAAAACTCGCAGGTAAAGTATTTTCCGTCCAAATCAGGATCGCGCACTTTCCTGTAAAAATCTTTAGATTCTAAAACTACTACTTCCATAGCTGACATATCTTGTGTGTATTCATCAAAACTTACGGAATGATAATACGTTCCTTCGTCATCAGGTATGGCTGCTTGTTTTTCTCTGTTTTCATCTAAGTACACCATTAAATAGTCCATATTATATATTATACAAATAAGGTGGGCGGTTTTAAAATTACACCAGCTTCTTTTTTTTTAAGTGCAGAAACTTTTATCAGGTTTTTTTTGTTTTGTTTTTTTTTATTAATAGGGGGGGTAGGGTTATGCTTTTTTTTTGTTTTGTTTAGTTTTGTTTAGTCTGGTTGAAAAATGAAATACATATTGAAGAAAATGTCCCCCCCCCGATCTGTAGAAATTAGTTGCCGAAAAAGTTTTTAGAAAACGGGGGGGTATTGGCACGGCAATTGCTTACGCCTCTTCATGTTCAATGAGTAAACCATAGCCAAGAATATCCTTGACCATTTCGTTTGCGTCCGTATCGCCTGTCCTCAAATCCTCGCTGCGAATTACTCTATCGCGGAAAGCCTGCTTCTGATCCTCTGTGCGAGAAGCTGCTTTTTTAGCTTGGCGATTTAAGAATGATTTGAAATCTTTATTTTCCATGCGTTAAGCATAGGTGAAAAACCAAGACAGCGCAAGTCTTTTTTATTATTATTTTTTAATGCTCTGGATAGGTTATCTCATCCACGGTTGAATCCCAACATGCGCGGCAATCTCCGCAAACATTGCCTTGCTTATATGCAACGCAAGATACCTTTGACTTGTCATTAGATACGGCAGAAGATAAGACACCTAATCTTTTTGCATAAGATTTGATGGATTGCTCAACCTTGAAAGCTGACAATCGAATAATAAAATTCAATGGTCTTTTTCTTTCTTGCAATACTTCGCGAACCATTTTAAATTCTTTGGTTGGAAGCCAAAATTTAATATCAGGCAATGCTTCTGCAATATCAAATAGTATATGTAAATGATCAGAAGATTGTAAGTCTCCTGAATCATGCCAACGGAAGACGCCACTTTTTTCTCTACGCTGTATCAATTCGATCATGGCTTGTTTCCATGCTGATTTCTTTAGCTTGTCAAGTCTATTGTTTAAAGACTTTTGGACGTTATCAAACAGATATCGACCTTTCAAGGCATAACAATTACTGCATACTGTGCCTTCTTGCTTGGCAAGAATAGATCCCGTCTTACAAGCTTTTGCGGGTGTGTTGTATGAGAAGCAAGGCATCTTGCTAGGTGTGGACAAGGAGCCTGTGATTTCTTGTAGAGCTTTAATAGTGCGATTCATAAGGAGATTATACGAAAGATAAAAACAAAGCGCAACACTTTTTTAAAAATAAATGTAAGTTGTTTGTTTAGAAGGACTTATGTCGGGGGGCATAAATTCTACCATAAATATTCTTTATCTGTCAAGCTTATAACAAAAAAACTTTTTTTAACTTTCTTTAGGGTTAGACAGTTTTTGTCCCACCGTGTCTGGTATGATAATATCATGAACAATCAAGATATGATAATAAAAAACGATGAGACCCTTTTGGTTTCTTGCTGTGGCTGCGCTCAAGACTTGCGAATAACTCGCGATGAAGCCGATGAATGGACCAACATCTCTGGTTTCATGTGTCAAGAATGCGATTAATTAAAAAATAATCCTTTACAATCTTTTAAATATAACCCATAATAATCTCATGGAAATCGACAAACCCGAAACACTATCTTTGACAGATCAAATCACTATTCTACAGGCTTTACAGGATTACAATTGCAAGCTCGAAGGAGATGTAAAGATGTTTTCGAATCCCAGCTTGATAGAGCTTTACAAAAACAAAATCAACAAAATCGAATCATTAATCAATAAAATAGAAAGCACATTATAATATGAAAGAATTCCCCATGCAAAAATTCACTTTCGCTTATCGTAAAGACAAAGATAATGAAATTGATACCTATGTTACTTCAGCACCTATCGAAGATCATCAAGATCATTTTATCGCTTATAAATATAAGCGAGGAGAATCTTGCGGAGTGCGAAGGTTCAACAAGGCAAATATCCTGACACCAATTAAAGTTGTAAAATAAAGCTTGACAAGGAGGGCTTCGGCCCTCTCTTTTTTACGCTTAGGCTGGCACGGCAATTGCTCTGCAATGTTGGCACGGCAATTGCTATGGGATACTGGCACGGTAACTGCTCTAGCTAATATCCTTAAGTTGTTGCGTAGCAACGACTTACGCAGGGACGCATCGTGACGTAAGTCTTTAATACTAAAAGAGTTATGTTTGTCAAGAGAATAACCTGAAAAAGTTTTTCAAATATTACGCGGGACGTAAGTCCTTGATAATCAACGATTTACGTTTGTCAAGAAAATAACCTAAAAAAGTTTTTACGATTTGTCAACCATAAAATAAAAAAAACTTTTTTCAAGTTTCTTTGGGTAAGACGGTCTTTGTCCTACCCCATATGATAAAATAATATTATGAAAAACAACGAGATAAACCACTCCGCTCCTTCCACCACCGAAACCCTGCCTTTTACGGAGGCTTACGACAAGTGGGTCGAGCGTAACGAGGCCGACTATGGTGATGTGCGCGAAGCTATAATAGAGCTGAGACACTGGGAGGAACTCGCAAGCTGCTTTAATTAATGCGCTTTTTTTAGGGGTGGGACGGCAAATGTCCTACCCCACCTGATACAATAATACCAACAACAACACTAGAAATATATTATGAATAAAATCGAAAACCAAAAATTCACCTTCATCTATCAATCTGAAAACGGAAAGATTGACACCTATGTCACTTCCGCACCGATTGAAAATCACCGTTATCACTTCATTGCTTATAAGTATAAGCAGGAAAGGCAGGTGTCTGGCACTCGCAGATTCAACAAGGCGAATCTCCTATCGCATATTCACTGCAATAATACTGGGGAAAATATCCCGATCCCGCGCTGGTAATGTCAAGAAAAAAGTTCCCGAAAGGGAGCTTTTTTTCACGCTTAGGCTGGCACGGCAATTGCTCTGCGATGTTGGCACGGTAGCTGCTATAGCCAACATCCCTAAGTTGTTGCATAGCAACGACTTACGCAGGGATGCATCACGGCACAAGTCCTTGATGGTTAACGGTTTATGAATTATATAATTATAGTAAAGTATAAATTTGAGCTTTACTATTTTTTACTTGTAGAAAAGTTTTATAAGCTTTTGTAATAGGTTTTTTATTATACTTTAATACGAAGGAATTATACTTATAAGGATTATATGTTGTTTCTATAGCTTCGCTGGGTACAGAATAGCAAAGATCCAGATTACCAACCACATAGGCATGAACATTTTTTCTTTGCTCCCGCAGAACTCTTCTTCTGCCTCCTTGCTGAACCCTGAATTCAGGATCATTTAATGACAAGCCATAAGAATGATCTATAACTTTTCCCGTCTTTATATTAACTACAGAAAACAGCTTGCGATGCAGATTAAAATAAACTTTAACTTTCATATTGATATCCCAAAACGTTGCCATTCCAAAATAATACAACAACAATAAAATAAAGCAATAAAAATCTTTTTTAAGTTTCTTTGGGGTTGGACCGTAAATGTCCTACCCTTTATGCTATAGTTGAAGTATGAAAAATAACAATATGATATTAAATCCTGAATACTACAACGACAAAAACATTGTGACCTTTAAAGGCGATAAGGTAAGGGTCTTTCCAAGTACACGTTTTGGAAACACTATATCAGGTAACATCCTAAATGGTCCCGATGAAGGAAAAATGACTACCGTTTTCCTTGATCAAGTAGAAAAATAATCACTCTTTTTTGTTGCGCTATCCTGAAAAACTGACATAATATTAACAAGATATGAGAGATATGAAAAAAGATGAGCCTAGTAAGTTAAGAGCCACGCTTGACCAGATCAAGAAAGATGCATTTGAAGCTGGATTCCACGCTGGTTGGGATTATCTGACGACTGTGCTCCACACAGAGGCACCAAAGGTCGAAGGCCACCGAACCCCTATCCGGGAAGAAGCATATATGGTCTACGCGAGCGAAGAAAACGAGCGCATCGCTCGGCGACAAACCTAAGATGAAGCATTCTTTTTCCTTGCAATATCCTGAAAAACTGTTAAATTTATATCATGAAAGTTAACAAGGATACTAAAACAGGCATGGTCACTTACACTATGCCAAACGGCAAAACCTTTTCAGCGGCATATAAACATGCAGCTTATTGTGTCGCCTGTGATGGCGATGAAGTCCCTTCCACATGGAACGGCAAAACATACATCTATATGTATGATTGGAAAAATCGTCATCATGATTACTATTGTTTTGAGGACGATATCTCAACTGATGTTGCACCGTGGGAAGTTATGGGAGTTCGCCATGTCGGAGATCCGATATATGCGACAGCAATGCGAGAAATATAATTTGACAATAACCTTTAATCTGTTATCTTATACGTATGAAAGCAATATTACTTTATGTCCTTATTCTATCCCAATCAATCTCGGCACTGGCGTCATCAATTACAGATGAACAAAAAATTGTGGCAATCACGTTACTTGCAGAAGCAAGAGGAGAAGGAGACAATGGAATGGGCGCGGTTTGTGCCGTTATTCAACAACGAGCAATCGAAAGAAAACAAACAGCAAAACAAGTCTGTTTAGCCAAATGGCAGTTTTCATGCTGGAATGGCAAAAGTTTAAAGGATCTTGAATACTTGCTTGACTTACCACAGGCAAAGATGGCAATATACTTTGCGAAGAATGTTAACTCAATGAATCGTGCTTTGGTTGGTTATAGTAATCATTACCATGCAACATGGATGAAGAAACGTCCATACTGGGCAAAAGGTAAGAAACCTGTTAAAGTAATTGGTCAACATGCTTTTTACAAACTGTGAATAAATTTTAAGGTAATGTAGCGGTGAATTATTCTAATTAGGCACTGGTTATTTTCATCACCTTGTCGGTAACTACATAAAAGCCGACACACTTTCTCCCTGTTACTTGTTTAGTCTGTGTTTATATGTTGTTGTTTGGGTACACCCCCCTCCTTCGGGAGGGGGTCTTTTTTATGTAAATCTTTGATTTGTAATAACTTACGCAGAGCGGGTAGATTTTACTATAAAATATCAATCTCTGTCAATGGCATTTTTTAAATATCTTTTTTTGAAAAAGATCTTGTTTATAATGGTTTTTGTGTTATCTTATTTATGTTGCTAATGAAGGTAACAAACCTAAAAACCTAAAAGAAATAATAAAATATGACAGTTAAATTCAAATTCAATCCTAAAAAAGATCATGTTGCCGTGAAAGAATATGGTATCCTTGGCGAGACTTTAGACAAGCCAATTGCAAAAACAAAAGCTGGATGGTTGAAAGTTGCGACAATTCCTATTAAAAATCTTGCAATAGGTTTGTACCAACGTGATATTGACCATCCTCGCGTCAATAGAATTAAAAATGCATGGCATAATGATCTAGGTTATATCAATGTTGCTGAAATTAAACATAAAGGTAAATATTATTATCAAATTGTAGACGGTCAACATAGAGCTAGTGCATTTTCTCAAATTGGCAATGAAATTTGCTGTATCGTCACTAATTCGTTCGCTCCCGTGGATAACTTCCTAATGGCTAATAATTCCCGAAATGTTAAATCTCTAGATGTAGATGGAGAATTTTGGGCAAAAATGAACCGACTAGATTCTGTTATAGATGCAAGAAGCAAAAATGATGAAGACAATGTTAAATTTGTTTATGATTTAATAGAAAGAAAAGGCTATAAACCCCAAAAGAAAAAGAACAAGTCTGATATAAACTTTGGTAACCATGTTGCTTCTTTGCATAAAATATTTGAAAAATACGTTCAGCATGAAGGAGGAAATATTCTTCAAGATATAGCCCTTGAGAATAATGAAGATCTTAATGTATTATCACGCAGAATATTTAAAGATGCTGCTGATGTTTTATTTTGCGTGTTTGGGGCTAATGCATTCACATATTCTAAACCTCAAAAAAGAGCTTGGGAAGGAATGTTGAGATTCTTACGAAAAATAGAATATAAATACAATAAACAAAGACTAAAAGAAGCGTTTAAAAAAGGAAAGTATTATATGCCTACAGGTCGAATTCCCCGCGAAACTGGGAAAGGGATTGATTCATGGCGTCTAACAGCCCTTAATAAATTTGGCAGCTCAAAAAGAGTAATTTACGAAAGAGAAAAATGGACAAATCTTTTTACTGCTGTGCATGATTTTACTGGGTAAATCTAAAGGTTATAGTTCTAGTGACCCCTCCTGAAGGAGGGGTCTTTTTTATGTAACCCTTTAAAAATAAACAACTTACGTAAAAGGGCATAAATTTTACTCCAGATACCCCCTTCTTGTCAAGATTATTGTAATAAATCTATTTTAAAAATAATAATACTTTTTTCTTGCGCCAAGCTCAAAATCTGCTATATTGTAATCATGAAAGCAACAAAAGACTTCAATATGTCCCTTTACTACACCATCATTACTTCAGCCTCAAGTCACAAGCGCCTCCTTGAGGACGAGCAAAAGAAAGCTCTTTCAAACGAAAGAAAAGATTACTTGAAAGAAAAGATCTCAGAACAAGATCATATAATACAAACAATGGAGAGTAATTCATCCGTTTTCCTTAATGCATCAATCGCCCAAGCATAAAAAACTATGGAAACTTACTTCCCATCTTATACCGTAATTGACACGGTAAAAAATTCCCTTGTCCGATTCCCTAAAACTACAGATGGACTCGTCGAGGCTATCGAATACTGTAAAGAAAACAATCTTACTAGTGTTCGATTTTCTAAAAATAAGAACCATGTCGAAATCGTGTGGGAAAAATAATTAAAACTTTTTCTTGCAATAACCTAAAAATAGACTATATTTTAACTATGGATAACATGATGAACGACGAACTCCACAACTACGAACCAACATGTGAGGAACTCTACCCCGCAGATTTTAACCATTCTGAATACAAGCAATGGTTGGATTCGACCGCCAGCACAGAAGAATCGTAAAAAAATCTTGACAAGGAGGGCTTCGGCCCTCTCTTTTTTTGAGCTTAGGTTGGCACGGCAATTGCTCTGCGATGTTGGCACGGTAACTGCTCTAGCTAACACCCCTAAGTTGTTGCATAGCAACGACTTACGCAGGGATGCATCGCGATGTAAGTACTTAATAATCAACGACTTAGAGTCGCAAACTATATAATTATATATAATTTATATTATATATTATTTGTTATTTATGTATTTGGCGTTTAACATTCATTATTTGCGTATTTGAGGCTTGACATTAGTTATTTGTTATTTACGTATTTATTGTTTAACATTGATTATTTATTAAATATTAAGCTTTACAGGTTATTAAATATGTGATTAAATTGTTGGATATGAAAAAACCCAAGACAATAGACATCACTCCAACATGGGAATCGCTCGCACCAGTAATGATAGATATCATTAGAAACCCTGACGCACCTTTTAAATCAATTGAAAACGCCAAAAACGAATTGCTAAGAATGGCAAGAGTGGCAGACAAATACATTGAGATAAGCTCATACAAAGATGGCGAATGTGTTGAACAGTATGTTGACTTAAAGGATTCAGAATGAATTTAGAAATTATTACTAATAATGTTCCAAGGGATTTATTGTATCCTTATGAACTCTCAGAGAAAGATTGGGAAGACACTTGTTACGATGAAAAAGATCGGCAACGAGCAGAGCAGGAGGGAGACACTTTTATTAAATATAAAAATTATGTTTATTCTCTTGCTGATTTTATGAGAGTAGAAGATAATTCCTCTTTCAAGGGTTGGCATGGGTATTTATCAGAAACATTCTTTTCTGGAATATTAATTAAGTATTGTGAAGATACTGCTCAAGTTGTATTAGGAAGATATTATTCATAAACAAATAGGAGACTGATATGGGATTAGATCAAATGGCATACAGGATAAAACGTGGAATTATCAATGAAGAAGTTCCATATAATAAAAAAACAAATGGTCTTGATGAAAACCCTGATAGTGGTTTTGAAGAGATTAGTACTTGGCGCAAACATTATGAGCTAGATGATTGGATGACAGACCTGTATTGGAAGAAGGGGGGAAAGGGTAACGATGGCATGTTCAATTGCTGTTGGATGAAATTAAATCTAGAGGATTTGGACGAACTTGAAGGTTTGGTTTTTATGGGCGAAATATCATATAGCGATTGGCCTTCGGAAATAGAAAGTCAAAAGGAATGTGATTTAGAGTTTATTAAAAAAGCTAAGAAAATCATTGAAGATGGTTTTGATGTGTTTTATTCTAATTGGTGGTAATAATATGAAAGAAGAAAAAGTTTATACTCAAAATTACGTAGAAGAGATTGCGTGGCGAGCATTAATGCTGGACCCTAAAATTATATATGACTGGATAGAAGATCTTGATGATCATGAAGAATTGATTGAATTATTCGACTACTTGAATGATAAATTGAATCGCAGAATTGATAATAATATGGCAGACATGTATAAGGATGATTTCATGGAAAAACTTAAAATAGAAAAATTATTATGAAAAAAGATTATTTTAAAGATGGAGAATCCACAATTGATTCTATTTTAGCGCAATGGGAGACTCAAATTAGAAAAAGTAAAGATGAAAATCTTAATAGAAGTTTTTATCAACTTCAAGATTCTTTTGCGAGATTTAAAGTAGAACTTATTAGACAGGGTTATAAAGGATATTTTTCAAATGACTAGAAACTTTAAAACTCTTTATATTACATTAGCAGTGCAAGTAGAAGATACTGCCGATTGTCAAGATGTTTTGGAAGATTTAACTTATACTATTAAACATCCTAAAATCATTGATTCAGAAATTATTGAACATCAAGTATGGGAGGAAGAAATATGAGAGAGTATATTGAAACCTATATGGCAGATGATACTACAAAGTTTGCCGACAAGATGTTTGATGAAGCATTGATTGGTTATGACTTTAATGGTCAAGTTTATTATGATCATCATAAAATGACAGTCATCCTTAAAAAAACAGGATTGACAGAAAGCGAAGTAAATGAGAAAATATTACTTTTAATTGCTAAAGATAAAATAAACATTATTGTTATCCCTAAAAAGTTATGAGCAGAAAAACAGTTGTTTTAGAAAATATTGACATGGCATTACTTTCTCAACAAAAACGTGACCTATTAGATATTATTGCGGACCACAAGGAAAACTCCCCAAAAATTAAAAGCCTAGATGGGTTACTTCACATGATAGACTATATACAAGATAAGATAGAAAAAGGTTAATATGAAAAACATTGATACAGAATTGTTATCTCAACAAAAAAATGATTTGATTGATATTATTAGCTTCCTTGAGATATCTTTGAAAGATCATCCTGAGTCGCATACGGAAACTTGGATTGAAAGTTTGGATGGATTACTTAACATGATAGACGACATACAAGACAATGGTTTTGATTTGTTTGTAGGTGGGCGGGCGAAAGATTAATATGAAAAAATATACACTAACTGGTGAATATACTATTATATACGTCAAAGAGCAAACTATTGAAGCAAGCAGTCATGAAGAAGCAGAAGAAAAATTTAACAAGATACTATTAGACACTGATGCGAGAAATTGCCGCCCTAATTACATGGGGTGGGAAATAACAGAAAACGAGATAAAATAAAAAATTATGAAAAAACTAATACACAGACCTGTTGAAGACGACGACCAAAAAGTGTTTTTTGAAAATGAAGAACAATTTTCTGATTGGGTAAGTTGCCAAGAAAGAGGAACTTTATTTGCTGCGGATGATCATAACAATGTCTATACAGTTATGTGCATGGATGGTGATGCTCCATGGGCAATATGCTATCTAAGGGGATTCAGGACATTAACATTTAAAGTCTTGGTGAGAGATTTTGAATTGTCTTGGATTGATAACGACCAGATGCTCCACCTGATAGATATATGTGAAGATTAAATAGTTTTATTGTTGACGCAAATCAAAAAGTGTTTCAAAATTATTGGACATGAGAAAAACAATTAGATTGGCAGATATCAAAATGGATATCAACGAACAACTCTCCGCAGAATATACCACAGAAAAAGAAAGAAACCTGCTAGGTATGCTCCTAGAAAAATGGTTAATGAATAGGGGAGCATATCAAGGTTTTAGGTGGTTAGAGAAAGATCGTGTCCCAAAGGGATGTAAAGCAGGGATAAATACCTTGTCAACACAAACCAGCAATGGTAAAACTGTGAATGAATTGTTTGACGATACTGATAGTTCAAGAAAATACTATTATTAATTTAAAAGATATTAGTTATGAGAAAATTTGATTTTACTAAACAGTTACCTACTTATTGTAGTGATAAATACGAAAAAGAATATTTTTTAATATTCAGTGTTATTGTCGCAGGTCGTAATGCAAAAATGGCAGTTGAAAAGACATGGAGACTGCTTGAATTCACATGGGGAGAAGAAACCCCATTTGATTTAATTAAACATTATATTGATAATAAAACTCTTGTTCAAAAATTAAAATCATTAAAAATAGGTCAATATACAAGAATAGAAAAAGCATTAAGAGATATTATTAATTTAAATGTCGAAACTTGCACATTAGATGATCTTTTAGCTTGTCATGGAGTCGGTAATAAAACTGCGCGATTTTTCTTGCTTAACACTAGAAAGGACGCAGAATATGCGGTGTTAGATACTCATGTTCTTAAATGGCTAAACAGTTTGTTTGGCAATTGGATGAGCGTCCCTAAATCTACACCCACAAGCGGATCTCGATATGCGCTATGGGCTGTCTCTTATACACATCTCCGAGCCCACGAGACAAGAGGCAATCTC
>OLHY01000562.1_pt1 | contig 11467 bp, 9 predicted proteins | sample 1609411 | NCBI WGS metagenome assembly OLHY01 (sample SAMN05416817, study PRJEB24817) | seawater metagenome | isolation source: Sea water | place: Canada:Atlantic | collected 2013-07
GAGATTGCCTCTTGTCTCGTGGGCTCGGAGATGTGTATAAGAGACAGGTAAAGGCGCGCTGTTGGAGTAGCTCAACAAGGCCGTTATTGCATCCTCAGCCATACCGCTCGCAAATTGAATACCAACCGCCGCGTCTAAAACACGGACAATGACGCCGTTCAAACGAAAGTGCAGGTCATTTTGATTAGAGGGTACGGAAAAGTGAATACCAACGTTTTCGCCAGCGTTAATACCCGGCATTGATCGGCGCGTTCGACTGACATCTTTTTCCACCAGAAGCATGCCACCATCACAGAAATCCTGAATTGAGCAAAGCCAAGAGCGCCCTTCATTCGGGTGTACCAACGCATTCAGGTCTAATGCGTACCTAGGGCTGCGACGCTTATCCATTCAAACTCGATTCAATATCCATTTAGCAAGACAAAAAAGCAGCTATTATCTGGCATTAACCACCAACTGACGACCTGAGCCTGAGTCAGCGACAACAACCTTGTTACGACCTGTCCTCTTAGCGTCATAAAGTGCTTTGTCGGCTCTATTCATTATCTGAGCGACTTCTTCGCTCCGACGATATTCCGTTATGCCCATCGATGCAGTAATTCTGAATTGCGGTTCGATGCTACTCACTTGCATATCTAATAACTTGGCGCATATTCGCCGCGAAACAACGAGCGCATCCCTTTGCGAAGTACCTCCTAACAATAGAACGAATTCTTCACCGCCGATCCTAGAGATGCAGTCAACTTCTCTTAATATTGATTTCGAAATATCAGAAAAACCTTTCAAAACCTGATCACCTGTACTGTGACCAAACTTATCATTAATCTGTTTAAAAAAATCAAGGTCAACATAACACAATGCAAAATGATAATCTGGATTACGATCCGCGATGGCCTTTTGCTGCGTGAGGGTTTCCAACAAATGGCGTCGATTAAATGCACCCGTCAACTCATCCTTGATCACCAGTTCTTTGATTTGATTTAATGCCGCAGTGAGCTCAGCATTTTTATCAAGCAATACACCTTCAATTAACCCCATCTCCAATCGATATAGCATCGGACCAAATACCAACACCAAGCCAAATGCGACAAGAATCACAAGTTCAGACAAAAAATCGAGTGAGTTAAATTGGGTCTTATAGCTGGCTGCGAGAAAATAAGTGACAATAGAGTAGACCGCAAAAAAAACCAGTTCTTTGCGACTAAGACGATTTGCGCACATGACGATCATTGCCAGCCCGGCAAGAACGACGACGGGCTTAAGTTCGGCCACGAAATATGACGTCATAATGACAACACTGACAGCCCAAATGATCTGGGCAAGGTTCATGTCCGGGTCTTGCAGACCGAGATTCCATTCGGTCAGAATAGCCAACCAGAAAACAGCAAACCCTGCGGCGGCAATAGAACAGATACCTAGAAATTGAATCGGTTGGATATCCATATACCCAATCGAAAGAACTGACCAACAAACCATCAGATGCACGAAAATACCCACACCTAATGTTGAGATGCGATATATTCGTGATCTTTGTTGCGAACGCGTGTCCACCTTCGTGTGACTGTAGATCTGCATTAACGGACAATTTCTATGACAGTTGAATTGTATTTTTAACAAAAACACCGGCGTATGATGTAAACCCATGTAATCAAAATGTAATAGCTTTGTAACACTCAGAGATTCAGCTCGACAGCCTTATAAATAACGCTTTCAGCCCCCTGAAAAAGAAGCGATGGCAACCTGCTGTTATTCGAAAACCACCCGAATGTGAGGAAACATGCAACTTTCTATCTACCCGCCACCCAAGTTGTTAAAAATGGCGCTGCCTAAAATTGATATATCTGATCGAATTAACATCCAATTAAAGCAGAGTCATTCCGATATTTTCAATGCTGCGCTGGCTAGGTTTACAGCTAATCTTGCCGATAAAATAGGACTTCAGACTCAAATTACTTACGGTCAACCGAAGGACGAACTCACCTTACTCAAACTGGAACTTAAAAAACCGACTCAAACAAAATCAAAACAAGAGGCATACCAGATCGTCACCACCCATGCCGGGTTTTTACTTCAAGCGACGAGTGAAGCTGGACTATTTCGCGGACTAGCAACATTGACACAGGTCATCGGTGACGGTCCATTGCTACCCTACCTAACCATTGATGACCAACCCGATATTACTGAACGCGGCATCATGCTCGACATCAGCAGGTGTAAGGTGCCAAGTCTGTTGACGCTGAAGCGACTCATTGACCAATTCTCTGCGCTTAAATATAACCAACTGCAGCTTTATACAGAACATACCTTTGCTTTCCTCAATCATGAAACCGTCTGGTCGCAAGCATCACCCTATAACGCTGCCGATATCCTTGAAATAAAGTCCTATTGTAACGAGCGATATATTGAACTTGTGCCCAACCTGAATTGCTTTGGGCATTTCGAGCGTTGGCTTTGTCATCCACAGTACAAGTCCTACGCCGAATGTCCCGAGGGCTTTGTACATCCACTAAATGGCCAAAAAATTGACGTCGGCAGCACATTGAAACCCAACAAAAAAAGTTTAGGACTCATCAACGAACTACACCGCGAAATGCTTCCGTTGTTCGACAGTGATTACTTCAATATCGGCGGTGACGAACCCTGGGAGCTGGGCGAGGGTTGGAGCAAAGCTCGCTGCGAAACTCAAGGGACGACAGCTGTCTACGTCGATTTCATAAAAGAAATACAAAAATTAGTCGAAAAGCGCGGCAGAACCATGATGTTTTGGAGCGACATCGTCCTTAAAGAGCCCAGCTCTTTGAAGCAACTATCTAAGGATCTGATCGCGCTCAACTGGGGTTACGAAGCCAACCATCCGTTCAAGAAAGAGTCCGAGGCCGTCGCGAGTCAAAATATCCCCTTCTACGTCTGTCCGGGAACATCAAGCTGGAATTCTCTTACCGGCAGGATTGATAACACGACCCGTAACTTAACAAGTGCAGCGAAAAACGGCATTAAATACGGCGCTCAGGGCTATCTAGTGACAGACTGGGGTGATCATGGACACCATCAATACCTACCATTTAGCTACCCAGGATTTGCCCTAGGTGCCTGCGAAAGTTGGAATCATCGCGGCAGCAGTAAAATTGAACTGGGCCAGATGGTGAACCAGATGTTTATGGACGGACAAAATCCCCGTAGCGCAGAACTATTGATCAAAATTGGCCAAACGCTCGAGCTAGCACCTTCACCCATTCGAAACGCCACGATATTTAACCACCTACTCTTCTCGCCGCTGCAGACTGAGACAAGCGTGACAAGCAAAATATCCGATCACCAACTCTCCGCCTGCGAATCACAGCTGACGAACATTCAGTCAGAATTATCGTTTCTGAACGAACCCGATAGTATCGCCCAAGCCGAGATGGAAAACGCTGTATCCCTTTCTATTCATAGCATTCAACGACTCCAACTGGCTCGAGGCGGACAGCTTTCACGTCAGCGCATGCTGACAAACTTACAAACGGCAAGCCGGCGTCATCGAAAACTTTGGCTCGCCCGCAATCGCCCCGGGGGGCTGGCCGAAAGCAGCGATTATCTGAAACGCAGCCAGAAGTCTTTGTCACGTTACAAAGCCATAAATTAAACAGGTCTATTAATGCACATCATTCAGTTTCATAGGCACACAAACCTTGTAAATCTGGATTGTAAGAGTGCACAATACGCCCCCCATAAATCTAAATCAGATTGCCAAGTTCCATTCCCCAAGGAGTAATTACCTATGCGCGACGTCGTCATAGTAGATAGTGTAAGAACAGGATTGGCTAAGTCATTCCGTGGTACGTTTAACTTAACTCGACCAGATGACATGGTTGCGCACTGTATCGATGCATTGCTTGAAAGAAACCCCAAGCTAGATCCAGCAGAAGTTGAAGATGTAATTGTTGGTAGTGCAAGCCAAACTGGCGAGCAAGGCGGAAACCTTGCCCGACTAGCTGTTATCTTGTCTAACCTACCCATCACAACAGCGGGTTCAACAATTTCTCGCGCATGTTCTTCAGGTCTTAACTCTATCGCTATGGCTGCTAACCAAGTAGCTAGTGGTTGTTCAGAAGTCATGATCGCTGGTGGTGTTGAATCTATTTCTTCAGGTACTCGTCAGACGCCTGGAAAATCTGCAAAACACCCGTTCATCGAAGAAAAGTCGCCTGCTATCTTTATGGCAATGGGCAACACGGCTGAAGTTGTTGCACGTCGTTACGGTGTAACTCGCCAAGCACAGGATGAGTTTTCACTGATGTCTCAGATCCGAACAGCGGCTGCTCAAGAAGCAGGTTTGTTTGACGATGAAATCGTTCCAATGAAAACTAAGTACCAGAAAATCATCAACAAAGAGACAAAAGAAACTGAAGTTGTCGATGGCGTTTGTGACAAAGACGAATGTAATCGTCCTTCAACAACACTTGAAGGCCTTGCTTCACTACCGACTGTTTTCGAAGAAGACGGAACAGTGACTGCAGGTAACGCGTCTCAACTTTCTGACGGTGCGTCTATGACTTTGGTCATGAGTGCTGAGCGAGCTGAGCAGCTAGGTCTTGAGCCATTGGCTTACTTCCGCGGTTGGAGAGTTGCAGGTTGCGAACCTGATGAAATGGGTATCGGTCCTATCTGGGCAATCCCACAGCTTCTTAAAGCTAAGGGTTTGACAATGAATGACATCGACCTTGTAGAACTTAACGAAGCATTTGCTTCACAGTGCCTGTACAGCCGAGACAAGCTAGAAATCGATCCAGAGATCTACAATGTTAACGGTGGTTCAATCTCAATCGGTCATCCATTTGGCATGACGGGTTCACGTCTAACAGGTCACATCCTTCGTGAACTGAAGCGTCGTGAGAAGAAATTCGGCGTTGTTAGTATGTGTATCGGTGGTGGTATGGGTGCAGCGGGTCTGTTCGAAGCTTGCTAATACCTTGGCCACAACGGCAAAATAATCGCAGGCTGTAGACACTAAGCTTGTGATAATAAAAAGGGGACTTAGGTCCCCTTTTTTTTGTGCTCGATTTTAACTAAAACGAGCTTTCTGTTTGTTCTTCTACCGCTCGCCACGCGGCATCAAAAGCCGCGTCCATAAGAGGACGGGCTTCGGAATCAGAATTAGCAACGGAGATTCTGCCGAACTGAGCTCGCCCAATCTCGTGAGGCGCCTGCCCTTCTTCCCACTGTGGGTCATCGAGGCCAAGATAGCTGTAAGCGTAACCATGCGGGATTCGATTAACAGTAATCGCGCGTATATCTAACTCATGATTAAAACCATACTTACCGAGCATCGCCTGAAGTTGCTCGCGGATATCTTTTTCGTACTGCTCAAAGGTTGTCGTGTAAATCTTACTGCGACCTATGCGCAGAAGATCACGAGCCGTACCTGGCTCTTCTGTCGCCGGTGTCGGTGACGACATCATGAGTAGCGCCATCGGATCTTGCGGCTTAACGGGCGGCTGGTAGCCTCCGGTTGTCATTGTCGGCGCAGCACTTACCCATTGAAACTCGTCGAAAGGACATTGTGTAATGGAGACATCCAGCTTTGAAAATGCATGGCCGTTATCCAACAATACATTTGCGTAAACGAAAGGCACTTTCACGCCATAGGTAAGGCCTTCTTTTTGCTGCTCGTTCATTTCGGGACACAGATGCGGTATCAAACCGTTATAGCAAGCCAAAACACAGTGCTTAGCGGTGACACGAAAGGGCCTGCCTTGCTGAACATAATCGATCTGTACTTTTTCCTCCTGCGTACCCGCCTCAACCTCCCTTACGCCAACAACGGTACTGTTCAATCTCATTCGGGTTGTCTGGCTCTCTTGATCCAGCGCACCATAGTCAAACCGTGCCGCAGCGATATCTTCGAAGCCCTTCATGTTAGGTGAGACGTTGGGGATTAACTTTTGAACTAAAAGACGCGCAATCGATGCATTTCCGTCCGGGAACATTCGGGTTTCTGCAAGATCCTCAAAAAACATAGCCGCTGCAGAGTCAGCGATGTTCGAAAGCCAACCCATCGCTCGAAGACCCGGTGCACCCTGGGCGAGCGACTCCAGCACAGTGTGGCTCCAGCCCGAAGGACCGCTCAAATTACGAAGATGTACGCTCAGCACTTGGACTGCCTCGTCGGACAAGCCAACACGGTCAACTAAAAAGCGATTGTAGCTAACCGATTTAACATATGCGTATTTCTCGGTCAGCGATAAGTCACCAAGATAGTCTTTATCGCCTCCGAAAAACGAAATCAATCGATCTTGTTCATCTTTGGGGAAAGGCAACTGGCGGACCGCACTGACATATTCACCTCTGCCATGCATGAACTTCAACCAATGGCCACCATAGGTAACATGACCTTCTGAACTCGGCATCGTCAGACCCACGTTGCCGTGAAATTTTCCGCCTAGGACGTAGTCATCTGGCGTGTTGTTCGCCATTGCGTCAAACGCCCCTTGGTCGAGTCCCAAGTCGTTCAGCAAACTGGCCGCCGCATCACTATAGTTCGCGGGGTTTTCTATATTCTGCGCACCGCCAAGACTAAGCACCATGCTGCCATTGTGGTGAAACTCATTGCGCTTTGCGTGTCCTCCAAAGTCGTCATGATTATCCAATAGCAAAATACGCGCATCGTGACCCATTTTTTTTCGATAGTACCAGGCTGCTGCCAGACCACTCATGCCTGTACCGACCACCACTAAGTCGTATTGCTCATCTAAAGCCTGATATTGCTCTGGCTTCTGCCCTTGCCAGGCTAGCGCGTGAGCGACCTCAAAAGATCCCTTGTGACTGCCCCGCATGCCGGTCAGGGTCGGCGGGTAATAGTTAGCAAATTCTCCAGAACCCGCCAGTCCATTCGTCAGAACTTCAGTAGATAAAGCTGCGTCAACTTGGCCACCGTAGGATGAAAGCAAAACACCTCCGACACCTATCGCGACGCCGTTAAGAAAGTCCCTGCGTGTAATTTCTGCAGCCATCTTTGCCCTCAAGCTCTTTACATGTCAACTGACAGGCTATACCATACCCTCGAACATGTCACTTGACATGTCAACATTTTTGAAGCACGGAACAATGACTGATCGTAAACACCAAATTCTGCAAATCGCTATCGAAATGATTGCCGACGAAGGATATGCGAGCTTAACCATGCGCGCCCTTGCCCGCGCCAGCGGTATGAAGCTCGGCGCACTGCAATATCACTTTAGAACTTCCGATGACATGTTGCGGGCGCTGGTGGGCTACATCGCAGAGTCGTACCGGCAGTCCTTTAAGTCGCTGCAAGACGCCGCAAACAACAAAAGTCAGCCGCTCGGATTACGCCAAGTAGTAATATTCATACTCAAGGACAAACCCGGCGAGGCTTTGCTGAGTGATCGGCTTTGGCCGCAGCTCTGGGCGATGCAGCTTGTTGAGCCACTTGTATCGGATCTAGTCGATGACATTTATGCAATCTACGTTGAAATACTCGAGAAAGCGTTATCGGTGACGGACAAAAGTACACCTCGCGCTGAGGCGCTATTTTTGATGTCCTTGTTGGAAGGATCTACGATATTTATGGCTAGCGGCAGACGTTGGGAGAAGGATACAAAAGTTTTCTACAGCACGGTGTTGGAATTTATTGACAACAGATATGGTGAACAATCATGAACCCGACAATTTCTCTCAATAATCAGGTAAACCAATTTGGATTCTGGTCCGCTATCGTTGCAACCCTGACCCTCATCGCCTCCCTATTCATACCATTGGATGTACCAGCGGGCTACAGCGCTGAACATGCCGAACGCGTGGCATGGCTTAACGCCAATAGAGGCACCTTTATTATCGGCTGGATCAACCAAATTGCAGCGATGCTTAGCTTGTCAGGCATTTTCTTTGCAATGTGCTGGAGGATCGCCAATAAGAATCCGTTGCGCGCCATACTCGCGGCCATGGTCGTGCTTGTTTCTGTGGTGGCCTTTATCATTCCCAAGTTCATGGCAGTCTGGACCATTCCTCTGCTAGCAGACACCATTTCAACCGGCGCGGTAGGTGCTGAGTTAGCAGATCCACTGCTAAGACTACTAAACGTCTCCATACCTTTTTCTCTCTATACGTCTTTCGACTACTTAGGTTTCTGGCTCTATGCTGTGTTTGGGCTGCTGGTGGCAATTCCGCTTTATGGAGAAAACATCAGCACCCGAATTGCCGCTGTGACAATTGGCCTGTTCGGTCTGATCTATCACGTCTTGTTAATTGCCATACTACTTGGCAACATCGCCGCCGCAGATATCGAGTCGGTGCTCATAGGTGTTTCTGGACTATTGATGATTCAGATCATAGCAATGATATTTAGCTTTCGAAGCGCTGGATGCCCTGTTGAGCAGCGAATTTTGGATTAGTCTTCGACGAGATCCGCACTTGCCAGTTAAACGCGCAAGAGCTGTATTGCATCGGGCGGTTCAAGCGCTGGCAACACTAGACCCGCAGCCTCGATAGCAATTCGCCTGAAACCCTTATGATGCGCTGATTTGTGAATGGCTTGATTTACGCAATCGTCATCTGCACTCGGTTTTATATCTCTCAGCCATCGTTACGCAGACGTCGATCTCGCCTATTTTATCGGAGCTCGAAGGTTTTCTTACCCCGAACAATACCATTCACCACTATCTCGACATAATGTTCGCCGAGATACAGGGTGCGCGTGGTGATGGGCCGAAAGGAGATTTTTTTGCGGACATCGATTACGTCTCCCGCTTTTGTTTGAAGGTCCTTCACGGCAAAGACGCGAACGCTGTGGCTACCATTTGCTTTGAGATAGTAAACCCGTAAAGCGATTTTTAGATTTTGCTGCGCGTTCGATTTTATTGAGCATTGATAGACAAGATCATCACCAACTTGGACCTGAATATTTGTCTGAACATTTGTCAGTTTAAATTCCGGCTTCGTCGGATAGCCAAGCAATGACAGTGCGCCCGCGTGATCCTGCTTGATCAATGTACGAAGCGCATGCTTTGTTATCCACTCGATCTCACTTGCATCCTTATCTTGCCAACGTGCGAGCGCGGCAATGACTTTATGTGGTTCTATCTTGGATAAGTCATTCATTGTGTTGGCCACAGAGCGGGTGACGTAACGTGTGCGGTCATGTTTAAGCAGTTCCATCACCTCAAAAATTTCGTCTGGCTCGACATTCGCCCGCTCCGCCCAGGGTAAAAAGGGCCGAATACCTTCACTGGCTAATCGTCGCACATGATAATTTTTATCCTTTGCACAGCGCCGGACGAAGGTCATTGTTTCTTTCGGAAAAGTCCTTAGAAAGGGACGGATAGAGTTTTCTGCCGTAAAGCGCATGGTACTTTTCTTTAGGAATGCGAGGGACATTGCGAGATGAGGTTTCGTGCACCCAAACCGAGCAACATACTCGCCAGGCACCGACCAAATGAAGTCGCCAAAATCATCGTCTGATTTATTTGGATCTAAGGGTGGTGGTAAAAGGTCTTCAAGAATGGGCAAGGCAAGTTCAAACTTGCCAGGTAAGTGCTGCGCAAGGACTGTCACCATCCAGTCAATTCGCGCTTTTAACTCAAGTTCCGGAAACTTGTTGAGTATGTCTTGTTCGAACTTGCGTTGATTGACCTGAGGAGTTGCCTTTGAAAGGGCACTCGAAAGTTCAGCGACCGTGCGGGTATTAAAAAGCTGGTCTTTTAAGAAAAAAGTTGTCTCAGCCTTAATCGCCATTTAGAAAACCCCCAAGGTCGGCGTTGGCCGATGTTAGACGCAAGGCAGTCAGTATTAGGCGTGCTCGCAACTAGCGTCTTACCACTTCGCCAATATATCTTTTACGGCCTCAACGAACGCCATCGGTTGATCAAGAAACAGATGATGTTGTGCATCCGCTAATTCAGTAAGTTGCAACGATGGTTTCATCTCTTTCATGTACTGCGCACTGCGAGGTTTGAACGACTCACTATTTGCGCCGTAAATTAGCGCCACAGGAATATCAATCGCCTTGAAGTCATCCTCTAACTCACTTGCCATTGTCATGCGAGAATTGAGTTCGTCGTCGAACTTCCATACCCAGCCTTCTTCGCCACCATCGTACTCCGCTGAATGGCGAGCAATGTAGTTAACCAAATATTGGTTTTCACATTGTTGTGCAGGCTGAAGGCGAAAGCGGGAAAGTGCCACTTCTTGGCTGGGATAAATCTTGGGTTTCGTCCACCGTTCGATCGGCGTGTCTCTTTCCTCAATATCTTCCGGATGACGAACACCTGAATCAACAAGGATTAAGCCCTTAAATCTTTCGGGGTTCTTTGCGATGGTACGCTGAGCCATCATGCCGCCAAAGCTGTGCGCAATCAGCACCGTTTGCGCAGGCATAGCGAGCGCATCAGCAACGGCGATCATTTCAGCCGCATAGGTGTCATTTGAGTAAGCGTCGCGGTGACCGCTATCGCCCATACCTGACATATCCATCGCAACGGTTTGGTAGTCGTCTTTAAAGAAAGGGGCAATAAAGTCCCACCAATGCGCATTGGCATTGTGACCGTGAATAAACAGCAGACCTTGATCTGATGCCTCGCTCCACTTGAGGTAGTTGATATCGCAATCATCAACCTCAACTTCGCCACTTTCAGGCTGGGTATCTACTGCTTCCCAAAACCAATCTGGTGTATCAGACATACCAACCTCTCTTTAATTGAACCGCTTAGCTGCGTTTTCGCCATCTTTCTAAGCGATTTGTCCATATTTCTTCAGATGGAAATCGCCATTTCCAAACAGCGTATCAATCGTCGTCAATCGCTTGAAATAGTGACCCACGTTGAGTTCATCTGTCATACCCATACCGCCATGTAACTGCACAGCGTTTTGACCAACGAAGGTGCCGCCTTTGGCCACCTGCACTTTAAGACCAGATACTGCCTTACGTGCCTGAACGCCATATTCCTCATCTAAGCGCATGGCCGCCATATACAACAATGATTTCGTTTGCTCATGCTCGACAAACATGTCGACCATACGATGCTGCAACACTTGGAATTTGCCGATCGGCTGTCCAAATTGCTCACGGGTTTTGCAGTACTCTACCGTCGTCTTGTACAAAACTTCCATTGCGCCGACAGCTTCTGCGCTCACGGCCACAATGCCCATATCAATGACGCGCTCCATTAATTCATAGCCATTGTTCACGGTACCAACCACCGCCGCATCTGAAACTGACACATTGTCTATCGTCAGCTCACTAGCCCTTAGTCCATCGACCGTTGCGTAGTCGCGTTGACTTAATCCGGCTGTGTTGCTATCAACCAAGAACAGCGTAATACCGTCAACATCTCGCTGTGCCCCGGCCGTACGCGCCGGAATGATAAAGAAGTCTGCTGATGGACCACCGAGTACGACACCCTTAAATCCGTTAAGTGTATAGCCTGTCTCTTATACACATCTCCGAGCCCACGAGACAAGAGGCAATCTC
>OLHY01000570.1_pt1 | contig 11364 bp, 8 predicted proteins | sample 1609411 | NCBI WGS metagenome assembly OLHY01 (sample SAMN05416817, study PRJEB24817) | seawater metagenome | isolation source: Sea water | place: Canada:Atlantic | collected 2013-07
ATCTACACTAGATCGCTCGTCGGCAGCGTCAGATGTGTATAAGAGACAGGCCAACCCCAACCAGCGATGCCAGCGGCGCCACTGCCGGGTCGGTTTGCGTTGGTTCATGACGGCCTCGGTATTCAAAAAAACCCGTTAATGCGCAGCAACCGCTACGGCGTAAGCTGCTGATCCAGCCACAGAGCCAACCGGGCCGCACGCTGCAAGGCCTCCACCGACAAGGTCGCACCGGTAATGCCATCGATGGAACGGTCCAGTTTGCCGTTTTCCAGTTGCGCCTGATCGAACTGCCGGGTGAAGAAGGCATGCCGCACTTCCCAGCCCCGGGATTCGCGATAAATCAACACGCGCAAAGAAGCGATTCTACCGTCTTTAACACTAATACCAAGGGTAATGGGGTGATCCCGCCCGATGACGTTTAGCACCCAGGCACTGGTTGTTCCATCTGACCAGTAACGCTGGCGGAACCCCGGGTCTTCCTTGCTGAGCGCAACCGCCTGCTGGCGCTGCGTCTCATCCAGCCAAAGCATGGCCGGCGCTGGCACAACCGCAAACTGCTGCGCCATAAAATCTGCGACGGAAAGATACACATCTTCCGCGCGGGCATTTCCTGACAGACACAGCAGCAGAGTGAGCGACGCCCACCCTGCTGCCTGTCGAAGCGATCTCAAGCGCAAGGCCTAGAAGCTCCAGCCAATACCGAGATTGATGCTGTCGTCAGCCTTATCATCCTCGGTGGAGTTTTTGTAATTCACATTCTGCATATCGGCCTTCACTACCACCTGCGGCACAATCCAGTAGTTCACACCGAAGGTGCTAATCATGGATGCTTCGTTGTCAGTACCATCTTCTGCCAGCAGGTTGATGTTCTCATAACGACCGAACACACCCAGCTTCTCGGTAGCCTTATAGGACAGCTCATACAACTCACCATCCTGACGGTCAGCAGCCGTATTAAAGCCGTTAAAGTCCCAGCGGGCTTTCTGTACCGTCGCGGTGATGCCCGCGATGGTGTAACGGGCGTGGGCTTCCACCAGGCGGGCGCTGACGTCTTCCGGACCCAGATCCTGGTTTACGTCTTGCTGGTACTGAACCGACGATGCCAGATCCAGCCCGGGAATGCCGACAAAGCGCAAACGACCCGTGGCCGCCCCTTTATTGGCAGCTGCTTCAGAGACTTTCTGGCGGCTGCCGCGAATGCTGGTGGTGCTGCCCTGGAAATCCAGGCCGGAATGCACCGCGATGTCATAGGTCAGACCCGCGCCCAGATCCTGGCTGAACATGGCGCCGGCTTCCCACCAGGTCGCAGGAATCACCGCGCTTTCCAGGCGATTACGCTCCACACCGTAGAAGGTGTTCGGCTCATGGGTTTCGTTGATAATCCCCACCGGCACCAAAAATTGCCCCAGCTTCAGCTTGGTATTGGCGGTCGTATCGATCTCGATGTAGGCCTGCTCAAGCTCAACTTCGCCGTCTTTGCCTTCCCCGGCCAGGCCATGTTCCAGCTCAAACTCGGAGAAAAAACGCACTTTGTCCGTAAAATCGTAGCCGAAGAAAAGAACGAAACGATGCGCATCGACTTCGTCATTCTGCTGCTTGCCACCGAACTCGGGGTCTTTATTGAAATGGTTGTAGTGCAGCTCGCCGTAACCGCCGATGCTCACTTTACCGAACGGATTGGAGGAGGCGCCCTGCTCTTTTTGCAGTGCTTCTACTTGCTGGGCAAGAATGTCGATCTGTTTCTGCAGGTCTTCGGCGGATTGCGCCGCCTGCGCAGAAAAAGGCACAGCGGCCATTGCCGCAGCCATAAGGGTACGCTTGAACATGTTTCTTCCCTTCCCTAATGAAGAAGAATTGAGTGATAACAACGGCGGGAATTTAAACGAAGAAGAAACAAGATTGAAACTTATTCTTAATACACTTTTTGTAGCCAAGCATTAAAAAACCCGGTTCACCCGGGTTTTTTAATGCTGAATATTATTCGGAGAAAAATAAAAAAGTTTCCCGAATTTAATTCAAATCAGGACTCGGACTCATCCGACTCCACTGCAACGCCGTCCACCAGCTCTTTGAGCTGACCGGAACGGTACATATCCATGATGATATCGCAGCCGCCAACCAGCTCGCCGCCCACCCACAACTGGGGGTACGTGGGCCAGTTCGCATACTCTTTCAGGTTCTGGCGAATTTCCGGCGCTTCCAGAATGTTCACATAGGCAAACGGCTTGCCAACGGCGGTCATGGCTTCCACCACCTGGGCGGAAAAACCGCACTGGGGAAACTGGGGAGACCCTTTCATGTAGAGGATCACCGGGTTTTTCTCGATCTGGTCTTTGATGACCTGCATCACATCCATTACTTCACCTATCTCGTATTGAGTGCCGTTACGCCTGTAAATCTCGCGGCACGTAATCATCTGGCAACACCTCTGCCACAGAGTTACGCCCTATAGTGGCCATTGTACCACTGTCACCCCCCATAACCGCCACCACCCGGGGAGGCGATGATCAGGCGGTCGCCGGGGGCGACCTCGGTACTGTACTTGGGGGGCAAAGCCTGATTATTCAAGCGGTTCTCACCGGCAGCGCCCTCTCCACCGCCAGCCAGCCCCCAGGGGCGGTAGCGGCGACGCTCAGTCAGCAGCGTTACACTGGCTGGCCCCAGAAATTCCAGTTCCCGCAGGATACCCTCGCCCCCTCGATGCTGCCCGCGCCCTCCACTGCCGTGGCGAAGCTGGTAGCGATGCACGCGCAGAGGGTAATGGGATTCAAGGCTCTCAATCGGCGTGTTCAGGGTATTGGTCATATGACTGTGAACCCCGGACAGCCCCGCACCAGAGGCATGGCCACCGGTGCCGCCGGCCATGGTCTCGTAATAATCCCAGCCCTGTTCGCCTGCGGCTCCCATGGCCACATTGTTCATGGTGCCCTGGCTCGCTGCCGGAATAACGTCAGGGGCCACTTGGGCCAGCGCCCCCAACACCACATCCACCACCCTGGAGCTGGTTTCCACATTACCGGCTGCCACTGCCGCCGGGCGACGGGCATTAAGCAGTGAACCTTCCGGTGCATACAACTTGATGGGGCGGAACAGACCATCGCAGGCGGGTACATCATCGTCCATCAAACAACGAAAACAGTAATAGGCGGCCGCCGCCGCCACGGACAAGGGGCAATTAATGTTGCCGGCAACCTGCCCGGCCGTGCCGGTGAAATCCAGCAACGCTTCTTCCCCACGGATCGTCAGCGCCAGCACAATGGGAATATCCTGTTGCCCCTGGCCGTCGTCATCCATGTAATCTTCAAAACGATATTGTCCATCTGGCAGCGCAGCGATACGCGCCCGGGCCCGCCGTTCACCGTAATCATTGAGCGCATCAAACGCCTGGGCCAGCGCCGCGCCATTGTGCTCCGCCAACGCCGCCAGACGAGCCGCCCCTGCCTCGCAGGCACTGGCCTGGGCGGCGAAATCGGCAAAGCGGGCATTGTCCACCGGCAACACCGCCCGGGCGTCAGCCTGCAGCCCTGCCAGGCGCCGGCACAGCGGCACATCCCACCGCCCCTGCTGCTTGAGCAACGTGGGCGCAATCACTATCCCTTCCTGGGCCAGGTCCGTAGACACCGGCATGGAACCCGGGCTGTGGGCTCCGATATTGGCGTGATGAGCCCGGGTCACGGCGAAGCCGATCAGGGCTACCGACTGAAATACCGGCGCGATCACCGTCACATCCGGCAGGTGCGTGCCGCCCAGGTAGGGGTCATTCACCACCATCAGGTCCCCCGCTTGCCACTCCCTGCCAGCAACCAGATCGGCCATGGCGTAGGCCATGGACCCCAAGTGCACCGGTATATGCGCCGCCTGGGCACACAACCGGCCCCGGGCGTCAAAAATGGCACAGGAGAAATCAAGTCGGTCCTTGATGTTCGGAGACAGGGCACTGAGACGCAGCACCGCGCCCATTTCATCGCAGACACCGGCAAGGCGGTTGGCAAAAATACTCAGCTGGACAGGATTCATAAAGGCGATCAATAGCTAACAGTGAATAGTTAATAGCTAAAACCATTAACCCTTGAGGCAAACAAGCCTAACGCCAATCCATGCAGGGTGTTAACTATTCACTGAAATGTGCGCTATTATCGGGGGTTCCCGGCAGCCTAACAGCTGCCGTTTTTTGTTTTGGTCATGCCAAAACAGACGAATTCGCTTTAACGAGTCAGGGTAATGAGCCAGCAATTTTTGATTCCCACCTACGCGCGCCAGCCAGTGGCTTTCGTGCGGGGCGAGGGCGTGTGGTTGTACGATGAAAACGACCACAAATACATGGATGCCATCTCCGGGATTGGCGTGTGCAACCTGGGCCACTGCCACCCGGCAGTCACCCGCACCCTGGCCGAACAGGCCGGGCAGCTGATGCACACCTCCAACCTGTACCGCATTCCCGCCCAGGAATCCCTGGCCCAGCGCCTGTGCGAGCTGAGCGGCATGGAGAACGTATTTTTCTCCAACTCCGGCGCGGAGGCCAATGAGGCCGCCATCAAGATTGCCCGCCTGTACGGCTCGCGCAAACAGATTGCGCGCCCCACCGTGATCGTCATGGAAGGCAGCTTCCATGGCCGCACCATGGCGACCTTGTCCGCCACCGCCAATGCCAAGGTGCAGGAAGGCTTTGCGCCCCTGCTGGACGGCTTCATCCGTGTGCCGTTCAACGATCTGGCAGCGGTGGAAGCCCTGGCTGACAATCACGATATCGTCGCCGTACTGGTAGAACCGGTACAGGGCGAAGGCGGTATCCACATCCCCGCCAACGATTACCTGGCCGGCCTGCGCACCCTATGCGACCGCAATGACTGGCTGCTGATGCTGGATGAAATCCAGACCGGCAACGGCCGCACCGGCAGCTATTTCGCGTGCCAGGGCGACGGCGTGCGGCCCGACGTGCTGACCACCGCCAAGGGCCTGGGCAACGGCTTCCCGATCGGCGCCTGTCTGGTGAGCGGCGCCGCCTCGGCGCTGTTCGGGCCGGGCAGCCACGGCAGCACCTTCGGCGGCAACCCGCTGGGCTGCGCCACCGCGCTGACCGTGGTGGAGACCCTCAGCGACCAGGTGATCCCGGCGGTCGGCGCCAAGGGCGAGACCCTGCGCGCGGCGCTGCGCGACCGGCTGGCCGACGTGCCGCTGGTCACCGGCGTGCGCGGCCGCGGGCTGATGATCGGCGTGCAGCTCGACCGCGACTGCGGCGAACTGGTGGGCCGGGCCCGCGAGGCGGACCTGCTGATCAACGTCACCGCCGGCTCGGTGGTGCGGCTGTTGCCGCCCCTGGTGATCAACGACGACGAACTCCGTTTCTTGGTGGACACCCTGGCCCAGGTGATCCGCGACTTTGCCCGTGATCAGGAGAACCCATGAGCAGCCCGCGTCACTTTCTCACTCTGATGGACCTTACGCCCAAGGAGCTGGGGTATCTGATACAGCGCGCCGTGGAGCTGAAAACCATGCTGCACACCGGGCAGTTCCACGAGCCCCTGCGCGGCAAGACCCTGGGCATGATTTTCGAGAAATCCTCCACCCGTACCCGGGTGTCGTTCGAGGTGGCGATGACCCAGTTCGGCGGCGCCAGCGTGTTCCTGTCACCGCGCGACACCCAGCTGGGGCGCGGTGAACCGGTGGAGGATTCCGCCCGGGTGCTGTCGCGGATGGTGGACGCGGTGATGATCCGCACCTTCGACCACGACACCGTGGAGGCCTTCGCCGCCCACTCGCGGGTGCCGGTGATCAACGCCCTCACCGACCAGTTCCACCCCTGCCAGCTGCTCGCCGACATGCAGACCTACGTCGAGCACCGCGGCAGCATCGCCGGTAAAACGGTGACCTGGGTGGGCGACGGCAACAACATGTGCGCCAGCTACATCAACGCCGCCGAGCAGTTCGATTTCCAGCTGGTGGTGTGCTGCCCGGAGGGCTTCGAGCCGCCGGCGGACCTGGTGGACGCGTTCTCACACCGGGTCACCCTGCAGCGCGACCCCGCCGAGGCGGTCAAAGGCGCCCATCTGGTGGTCACCGACGTGTGGGCCTCCATGGGCCAGGAAGACGAGCAGGCCGACCGCATCAAGCGCTTCTCCGAGTACCAGGTGAACCCGGCGCTGATGGACCGGGCCGACCCGGAGGCGCTGTTCATGCACTGCCTGCCCGCCCACCGGGGCGAGGAAGTCAGCCACGACATGCTCGACGACCCGCGCGCGGTGGTCTGGGATGAGGCGGAAAACCGGCTGCACGCGCAGAAGGCGCTGCTGGAGTTCCTGCTCACCGGGACGCATTAAGGGTTATTGGTCCTCGCGGCAGACCCGGTTGCGGCCGCCGGTCTTGGCCCGGTACAGGGCGCGGTCGGCGCGGCCCAGCAGCTGGTCCACGGTTTCCTGGCCCCGGTAGCTGGCCACCCCCGCCGACAGGCTCACCGCCGGCGGCCCGCGGCGGTCCTCGAAGCTGCGCGCCGCCCAGCTTTCACGCAGCCGCTCGGCCACCAGCTCGGCGCCGGCCAGGTCGCTCTGCGGCAGCACCAGAATGAATTCTTCGCCGCCCAAACGGGCCAGATAATCCCCTTCGCGCAGGTTGTCCAGGGTGTGCTCGGCGAACTGGCGCAGCACCCGGTCGCCCATGTCGTGGCCGTACTCGTCGTTGATGCGCTTGAAATGGTCCAGGTCCACGTAGCACACCGAGAACGGGTAAATCTGGTTGTCCGCCAGCGCCTTCTGGTGCTCCAGCACTTCCAGAATATGGCGCCGGTTGAACAGCCCGGTGAGATCATCGCGGATCGCCAGGTCACGGACCTGTTCCAGGGCGTCCGCCAGCGCCTGGTTCTTTACCGCCAGGCTGCGCCGCAGGCCGTTCACGCCGCTGCCGGTCACCGCGAAGCTCAGCGCCACCAGGGTAAAGATCAGCCACTGCAGCAGCTCCAGGCTCAGGCTCAGCCGCAGGCCACGCGTCGCCAGCGCCAGGGCCAGCATCAGCGCGTAGCCGACGCTGGCGAGCAGCGCCAGCGACAGCAGCGAGCGGGCGCCGAGCCGGAACGACACCAGTAGCAACAGCGGGAAGAACAGAATCATGGCGCTGATGCGCGCCTCGTTCATGGGAAACGCGGCGATCAGAAAGGCGATCACCAGGCCCAGGGCCATCGGCACGGAGAGGCTGGATTCCCGCCATTCCAGGGTGGCGCCGGTTTCGATCAGCAGCAGATACACCACCGTGATCACCGCCAGCGCGCCGAGCAGCAGGCTCACGTAGAGCCCGCCGGCGTCCAGCGTGCCCCACAGCCACAGCGCCACCACCAGCAGCGCGTGAAACAGCGCCACCGCCGCCAGGGACCGACCGTGGCGAAGCAGCAGACGCCGCTCACTGACCGTCAGCCGGCGCGCCCGGCGCCAATAACGGCTGTTCACGGTGGACCCGCCGTGATGATCCGATCGCGGCCGGCGGCCTTGGCCTGATAAAGAAGACGGTCGGCGCGCACCAGCACCTCGTCCGGGCTTTCGCCATGCCCGACCACGGTGAGCCCCACCGAGGCGGTCACTTCCAGCGCCGGCGCGGCCATGAAACGCTGGGCGCGCAACGCGCTCATCAGGCGCTCCACGCTGGTGAGCGCCTGCTCCATGTCCACACCGGCAGCATGATCAGAAACTCCTCGCCGCCCAGCCGCGCGGCCATGTCCTTGTCGCCCAGGTAGCGGCGGGTGAGCTCGGCGAACCGCACCAGCACCTGGTCACCGAACAGATGCCCGTGGCGGTCGTTGATGCGCTTGAAGTGGTCCAGGTCGACGAACCCCACCGCAAGCAGAAACGCCCCGCGCCGGGCCTGGCCGCAGGCCTTGGCGAGCAGCTCCATGGCGTGGCGGCGGCTGTACAGGCCGGTGAGCTCGTCCTTCACCGCCAGGTCCTGGATCCGCTCGAGCAGCTCGGCGAGCTGGCCGTTACGCTCGCGCAGCCGCAAACGAATGGTGGTGATCTCGCTGGCCAGTAGCACCATGGCCAGGGTGACCAGGGAAAACAACAGCCACTGGCCCGCCTCCAGCAACGGCTGCGCCAGGTCGCCACGGGCGTTCAGGTAGAGCAATACCAGGGCGTAGCCGGCCACCGCCAGGGCGGCGGCCCGCGCCACCTGCCGGCGGCGCACGCGGAACACGCCCTGGTGCAGGATGGCGAAGAAGAACGCCATCACCGCCAGGCGGCCCTGATCCAGGTAGAGCGCGGACGCCAGTAGAGTGAGGATGCACCAGATCATCACCGGCTCGGTCATCGCCGGGTTGTTCAGCCGCCGATTCAGGCCGGTGCGGGCGAACAGCAGCAGGCCCAGGTGGCCGGCCCAGATGGTGCCGAACAGGGCGTAAAAGACCGTGGCGCCGCCCCGGAAGAACCCCCATTGCAGGATCAGCCAGCACACCAGGGTGTGCGCGGCGCCGCCCATCAGCAACGAAAACGCCAGGCGGCGCAAACGCAACGCCTGGCGTCGATCGGTGACTGTGGCAAGCCGTCCGTGCATGCGATCCTTCCCCAAGGTCGTCTTCTTATGGCACGGGGATGATAATCAAAACTGTGCACTGAATCACACTTTCGGTCGGGCTTTCACTGCCGGTTGTCCGAACACACCCGCTGCACGGCTTCACGCCAACCCCGGTAGCGGCGCTCCCGCTCGCCCTCTTCCAGCGACGGTTCGAAGGCCCGGTCCGGCTGCCAGTGCTCGGCGATTTCATCCAGATCGCGGAACAGACCGCAGCCCAGCCCGGCCAGGTAGGCCGCGCCCAGGGCGGTGGTCTCGGTGACCCGGGGCCGGTCCACCCGCACCCCCAGCACATCGGCCAGGGTCTGGCCCAGCCAGTTGTTGACCACCATGCCGCCGTCCACCCGCAGCGTGGTGGGCCGCTGGGCGCAATCGGCGGCCATCGCCTCGAGCAAGTCGCGGGACTGGTAGCACACCGCCTCCAGACCGGCGGTGACCACCTCGGCGATGCCGGTGTCGCGGGTCAGCCCGAGCAGCGCGCCGCGCGCGTGCGGGTCCCACCAGGGCGCGCCCAGGCCGGTGAAGGCCGGCACCAGATAGACGCCGCCGGCGGAGCCGACACGGCGGGCCAGGGCCTCGGTTTCGCTGGCGTGGGTAATCAGGTTGAGGCCGTCGCGCAGCCACTGGATCGCCGCGCCGGCGACGAAGATCGAGCCCTCCAGCGCGTAGGTGGTCTCGCCGTTCAGCCGGTAGGCCACGGTGGTCAGCAAACGGTTGTCGGAGTGCACCGCCGCGCCGGTGTTCATCACCATGAAGCAGCCGGTGCCGTAGGTGCTCTTCACCATGCCCGGCTGGAAGCAGGCCTGGCCCACCAGCGCCGCCTGCTGATCGCCGGCGATGCCGGTCACCGGCACCGCCGCGCCCAGCACCCGGGGGTCGGTGCGGCCGAACTCGCCGGCGCTGTCGCGCACGTCCGGGAGCAGCGACGCGGGAATGTCGAACAGCCGCAGCAGGTCCTCGTCCCAGTGCTGGCCGTGGATATTGAACAGCAGGGTGCGCGACGCGTTGGTGGCGTCGGTGGCGTGCACCCGGCCGTCGGTGAGCTTCCACAGCAGCCAGCAGTCGATGGTGCCGAAGGCCAGCTCGCCGGCCTCGGCCCGGCGGCGGGCGCCGTCCACGTGCTCCAGCAGCCAGGCCAGCTTGGTGGCCGAGAAGTACGGGTCCAGCAACAGGCCGCTGCGCTCGCGCACCAGGTCCTCGTGGCCCTCCTGCTTGAGCCGCTGGCAGTAATCCGCGGTGCGCCGGTCCTGCCAGACGATCGCCCGCGCCACCGGTTCGCCGGTGGCCCGGTCCCACAGCACCGTGGTCTCGCGCTGGTTGGTGATGCCGATGGCGGCGAGCTGATCCGCTTCCACCTGGGCGTTGCGCAGCGCCTGCCGGCACAGCGCCAGGCAGTCGTTCCAGATCTCCTGCGCATCGTGCTCGACCCAGCCGTCGCGGGGGAAATGCTGGCGGAACTCCTTCTGCGCCTGCCCCACCGCGACCCCGTCCCGGTCAAAGACGATGGCCCGGGAGCTGGTCGTGCCCTGGTCGATAGCAAGGATGAAAGCGGACATACACACCCCGAAATCAGTTGATAGTTGACAGTGGACAGTTGATAGCTGAAACACCAATCAGAAAGCAGCGTGCGAACCTCCGAGTCTGGCGGGCTTTTCGCTGTCAACTGTCCACTATCAACTGTCAACTGCTGTCATTAGCTTTCGGACCTTAAACCAGCTCTCCGCGTATTCCTCGTCCGGATCGGAATCGAAAACAATGCCGCCACCGCCGTGGCAGTGGAGGCGGTCGCCGTCGGTTTGCAGGGTGCGGATCAGGATGTTGCTGTCGAAGCGGCCCTGGTCGTCCTGCCAGAACAGGCTGCCGCAGTAGGCGCCGCGGGGGGCGGGTTCCAGTTCCTGGATGATCTGCATGGCGCGCTTCTTGGGGGCGCCGGTGATGCTGCCGCCGGGGAAGGCGCTGATCAGGGCGGCGAGCGGGGCGACGCCGTCGCGCAGCCGGCCGCGCACGGTGGAGACCAGGTGCTGCACGTTGCTGAAGCGGCGCAGTTCGAACAGCGGGTCCGCCTGGATCGAGCCGGCGTCGCAGAAGCGGCCCAGGTCGTTGCGCAGCAGGTCCACGATCATCAGGTTTTCGGCGCGGTCCTTGGGGTGGCGGAGCAGGGCGCGGCCCAGGGCCCGGTCTTCCACCTCGGTGGCGCCGCGGGGCCGGGAGCCCTTGATCGGCTCGGTCACCACGTCCCGCCCCTGAATACTCAGAAAGCGCTCCGGCGACACGCCGAACACCGCATCCTCCCCGTCCCGGAAGAAGCAGGCGTGGGGCGCCGGGTGGGCCGCCACCAGACGCTGGAAGCCGCCCAGGGCGTCGCCGTCCCAGCGCGCTTCGAAGCGTTGCGCGTAGTTGACCTGATAGCAGTCGCCGGCGCGCAGGTAGTGCTGAATGCGCGCCAGCGCCTGTAGGTAGTCGGTGGCGCTTTGCTGGGCTTCGAACTCGCGGCGCAGCTGAAAGGGCGCGCGCTGTTCCGGCATCGGGCCGGGCGGGTGATCGAACAGGTGCACGGTGATGCCGGTGCGCTTCCCGGCCACCGGCAGCCCGTGCAGCAGGGCGCCGGTTTCGTAGGGCACCAGGCCGCAGGCGAACCGGCAGCCTTCGGCGAGGGCCTGCTCGACGCGGGCGGGCAGGGCTTCGATGTCCGCCGCGCTGTCGGCGCGCAGCGTCAGCGCCGGCGGCCCCAGGGCCTGGAGCTCGCCGTTTCGAGTCACCACAACTTGCACCTGTCTCTTATACACATCTCCGAGCCCACGAGACAAGAGGCAATCT